>ENA-OUOG01000094-OUOG01000094.1-marine-metagenome-genome-assembly--contig:-NODE-94-length-102833-cov-5.939760_pt1 | contig 102833 bp, 98 predicted proteins | sample MGYA00248635_ERZ508505 | MGnify/ENA primary metagenome ERZ508505 (study PRJEB26176, sample SAMN06267871) | marine metagenome | isolation source: Saanich Inlet, British Columbia, Canada | place: Pacific... | reverse complement strand
CTTATGTCTTCTGTCCAACCCAAGTAGTGACTCCACTCCAGATACGGTCTTTGGTCTGAAGAGGTGTCTGCTTTTAGCAATATAGTCTTACCATAGTTCCAAATGTCAGTAGTGTCATCACATTCATCTATGGCGTAGGTCTGGTAGAAATAGGAGCGATCGTCTACTTGAACTTCGTCATCTACGTAGCTAAATTCAGCATTACTTCCCTCGTGTAAGATAGCGTAATCTATGCCGTTCTTGGATTTTAGAAGGTTATACTGAGTGATAGGGATGATAGAGTTGGTCACAGAATCCCATTCGATTAGAATTTCTAAATCTTTTTCTACAGTTGCTCTTACTAGCTTATTGCTCGGTGGAGTATAGCGCCATACTGGTGTAGCATGAGCTGTATCACTCCAGCTTGTCTGGTGGTTTCCATTTTCTTCCATGCTTTCTACGCCTTCTATTCTATAGCTATAGTCTACATTGCAGTAAAGGGCACTATCTATGTAGGTGGTAGAATCTCCAGAGACGCTACCTATCCGCTGCATTGCACTCGGAGTATTGAGCTCTTTACGATAGATGTTATAAGTAGATACGGCATACCATCCTTCATATGTATTCCAAGTTACAATATTCTTATTTGTATCGCCTTCAGCTTCTATTTCTATGGTGCAATGTCTGAGGTCAGTAAACGTATCACTTAGCAGTCCACATGTATTTCGTTCTTCTAACTTAAAACAGTAGCTTCTATCCAAGGTATTGTTACCGCCAGAGAAATAGGATGTAGTGCTAGCATTGCTTTCAGAGGCTAGTTTTTCGAATCCAAAACGACCTTCTCTATAGATTACATATTCTTTAAAATCTGGATTGGTACTCTCCTCATAGTCCAGCTGAATCTCATCATTAGAATTTACAGTCACACGCAGTATTTCTGGATCTTTTGGTCGTATACTATCACCTATGACTAGAGCGTAACTCTCCAACGTATCTTTACATCCAAGGATGTTTTCTTGCATCAACACGACCTGTATGGTGCCTACTCTAGAGGCAAAGAAACGTGGTTCTTTGTCCGTATTAGTTACTCCATCTATAATCCATTTGGTGTCCACCAATGTAGTATCACTTACAGTAAGATCTTTTAGTGTAACAGTAGTACCTACGCATGTATTCGGATTTTCGCTGGTGAAGGCTGATTCAAGTGAAATAAGTTCTATGGTTTTTAGAGTGGTGTTTTTACATCCATTTCTGGAGGTTATGGTAAGTCTAATCTGAGGTCTTTTTTGGTCTTTGAAGGTGTACGTCGCGGTCTCGCCATAAAACGTATCGATACCATTAGGGTTTAGCATTTCCCACATGTATTCAGAAACTACGAGAGCATTCTGGTTTTTAGCGTTGAAACTGATAGGATAATTCACACATGTAGATGTATACTCAAAGTCTGGCTCGGGATAAGGGTCGACGTAGATCGTATCAATAGGAGGGAGGGTATAGCTACAACCAAAGGTGTCACTAAGTATTAATAACGGGATAAACCTTCCAGGGATCTCATACGTGTGCGTATAGCTCGATTCATTTTCTATTACATTTCCGTCTCCCAAATCCCACTCATAAAAATTAGTACGATCAGTAGTACTAGTAAAGTTTACCGTAAGTGGCACACAGCCTTTCTTCTTATCAAAATCGTAGCTCCCTACAGGACCATTTACAATCACAAACTCGGGGTAAATTAATGAGTCTGTACATCCGTAGTCATCTTCTACAAAAAGTTTCACGGTAAACTTTCCCGCAGTTAAATAAAGTTTACTAGGGTTTTCTTCTATGGAAGTAGACCCATCACCAAACTCCCAATAAAATTTCACAATTTTGCGTGAAATAGACGAACTCAAATTTTTGAATTGCACGTATACTGGGGGACAATCGGTTTCTAAACTATCAGCATCAAAATCAGCATTTACCCGCTCTTTATTGATGTCCATCACTTGAGTGAAGGAGGATACACACCCATTTTTATCTGTGATACTTAACTTGACGTTATATACCCCCACATTATCATAAGTGACTGGGGCGTTTTTAGCAGTACTGGTATCCCCATTTCCAAAATCCCAATAGTAGGTAAAATCATCCCCATCAAAACCAGGAACCTCACTATTCAATATGAATCGCTGAGAATTACAGTCTATAAATCTTCGTATCTTTATGGCAGCAGTAGCTGGACCATCTACTTTTACTGGGAACTCTTGTATGCCTCTACATCCATTGGTATCGATTCCAATAAGTCTAACTACCGTAAAATTACTGGTGTCTCTCCCTGGCATGAAAAGGGTATCATTTATCAAATCCGTACTGGATACCATGACTTTTCTTCCTTCTATGTCCCAATAAAGTGAGTCGTATTCCGAAGGGTCACTTGTGGTAGTCAGACGAATAGCCAATGGTGGACAGCTTCCACTGCTCGCCACATCGCCATCTACACTTGGTCCAGTGACTTCAAAAGCTTTTGTTAAGCGCTTTACACAACCCCCAGGCTGTTGTGTCACAGTGAGAGTAACGGAGTAGTTTCCGGGATTTGTTATTTGTTTGAATACGGAGAGCTTATCTCCAGTGAAAGTTCCAGCTATATTCCAATCGTATATATAGCTGTTGACAGTACTTGTGGCTAACGACTTAGCTGCAAAGTTTAGGTTAGCAGGAGCACAGAGATCCCCTGAAATGCCAAAAGTAGGATCAAATTTTTCATTGAATATTACTTCAGAAACGTCTATATCTACGCAGCCTGTTTTATAATTCAAAGCATAAAGAGTGACAGACGTGTTCCCGTGAATATCTCTGTAGACCGTAAATGAACTGTCTTTACTTGTCAATCTGCCTAGTATTTTACTATTGACTACCCACCAAATGCTATCGGCACCTGCACTTATGTCTTTAAAGGTAATAGAGTCTATGGTGCACGCATCATAATCTGGTCTATTAATCAGTGCTTTAGGATGTTTTACATAGAAGAACTTAGGCTTGATAGTAGTGTCCAAGCAGAGATTATGCTCAGTAACTAGCGCTACAGTGTAGTCTCCAGAATCTTTCTTTAGCGTCTGATAATAATGCTCATCTTCCTCCGGATCGTACTTTGTAAAAGGTACTGTCTTATGGGCTGAATCTCCATCGAAATGTCCGGAGTCTGAAGGGTATACATACCAGGTTACAGACTCTATTTTTGGGGTAAATAAATCTGTTGTATTTGTAAGTACTAACTGATCATTATTGCAGAAACTGTCTTTGTTCACAGTAAATGTAGGATTTGTCTTTTGTCCTATTCTAACTTGGAGGGTGTCTGTATTGATACAGCCCTCAGAGTTGGTGATAGTCAGGACGACATTAAACCTGCCAGTGTCTGTGTATTGATGGGGTATGCTGTCTACCAAGGAATTGACCACGGTACCATCTCCAAAATCCCATTTTTTCTGACTAATCGGATCGATGATAGTGGATTTGTCATAAAAGGTAATCGTCTGAGGCATACATCCACCTTTTAAGTCAGACTCTAAAACTACTTTTATAGGTTCAATTGCGATTGCAACTGTCTGAGTGTCTTTACATCCAAATTGATTGCGAGATACTAAACTAACCGCATAGTTACCGAATTCAGTTAGAGGTTTAGCATAAAACGGAGATCCGCCATCCACCACTCCATCAAAGTACCATGAATCGATGAGGCTATTTGTGGTGTTCGCTGTAGCAGTGAAAAGGAAAGGAACACTGCAGCTAGCGGTATCATTAAACGTGAAATCTGCACTTGGATAATCGATGACAGATATGTAATTTGGTTTTGATTGTTGGTCTTTGCAATTGGCATCTTTCTCTACTTTGAGCGTCACAGTGTATGAGCCTGGAGTGGTATAGGTGTGCTTCAGGTTATACCCATTTGCCGTAGTTCCATCACCAAAGTCCCAAGAAGCTATAAGTCCTGCGGGTTCTGTTTTATTAGTAAAAAGCACCTCACTAGGCGCGCATACATTGGTTTTATTTGCTGAGAAGTCTACTTGTATCGTCCCTATCTTTATATAGTTGTTTTTTTGCAATACAGAACTGCACCCGTTACTAGTCGTAATTGTAAGTTTTACATGAAAGGAACCATCTCTGGTATACGTATGACTTGGATTCTTCTGAGTACTTGTAGTACCATCTCCCCAATCCCATAAATATGTATCTCCAGGGTTTGTCTTGGAGCTTTGATCTGTAAAGTTTACCGTAAAAGGAGCCACGCAGTTGAAGGTCTCATCTGCCTCGAATTTTATTTCTGGAATACGGTCTACTTCAATATAGTTGGTTTTGGATGCCTCGTCAGTACAGCCATTTTGATCGGTGACTAGAAGCGATACATTGAATTTACCGTCTGTCCTGTAAGTATGGGTAGGGTTTGCTGCGGTAATGGTGTTTCCATCACCAAAATCCCATAGTGAAGAGTAAAGAGGAGCGTCTCCAAGCGTGGTGTTATTGGAGAATGGAACCACTAAAGGGGCACAACCAAAGACTGGATTACCTGAGAATTCAGCTTTCGGGTTCTTAAAAACAGTAATATAGCCTTGTATTTTCTTTTCATCTTTGTTTCCGCTCGGATCGGTTACCTCAAGGCTAACTTCGTATGTCCCAGGTTGGTAAAAAATTGCTACTGGATTTTGCAAGGTACTCAAGTTTCCATTGCCAAAAGACCATCGGTATCGAAGGTTAGTGCCTGAGCTATTGTCAGAGAAATTGATAGTAACAGGGGAGCAACCAGAGACTCTATCAGAACTAAAATCAGAAATTACTTGACCAACCGCAATATGGTGACCTAGCGCACTGAGGATTAGACAGAGGAGTAATTTGATTTTCACAACTTTAAAGAATTCTGTACGAAGATACTATTTAGACGTTGAATGTTACAATAAAGTTGCCCCAGGAGTAATCGATTGTATGTAACCATGATCAGGTTCTAAATCCTTGCCTTCAGCGGCCGTCCTTGCTAACGTATCACATACTTCATTTTCAGGAACACCACTGTGTCCCTTTACCCAATGAAATTTCACATTAAACTTGCCGTGAAGATTCAGGTATCTTCGCCACAGGTCTTCATTCGCTTTGTCCTTGAAGTTCTTTTTTACCCAGTTAAATACCCAGCCTTTTTCTATGGAGTTTATCACGTACTTAGAGTCAGAGTAAATGTGGACTTCTTTGTCTCTAGCAAAATCATTGAGCAGGCGCAGCGCCTCTATGACCGCAAGCAGTTCCATCCGATTATTGGTAGTCTTTTGGAAACCTTGGCTTACTGTTTTACGAATATGCTTATAGGTGAGTACCACTCCATATCCACCAGGGCCTGGGTTACCTAGGGAGCTACCATCTGTATATATGCTTATTTCTTCCAAGGTAGTTTGCTTTGTTGCTTCAAAAGTAAAAGATCTGCAACAAGAAAATTACTGCCACCAATAAAGAGTAAACTGTTTGTAACGGAACCACTCTTAAGAATATGGTCATATGTGGTCTCTAGTGCCTCCTGCAAGTTGGAATATGCGGAGGTAAGAACACCGTGCCTTTGAAAAGCGTGCTGAGCATCATTTGCGTTCATTCCTCGTATAACATTCGGTTTGACTAATGCGATAGATTGTGCTTGGGGTAGAAGTGGGATGATGGAATCCAGGTCTTTGTCACTCACGAAACCAAGAACGAAATAAGCGTTTAAATTGAGCTTATTTATCTCTTCAGCAATGAGTTTTATGCCTTCTTCATTGTGTCCTACATCACAGATTACCAATGGTTCACTAGCAAGTTCTTGCCACCTACCTTCAAAAGAGGATAGCTTACCAATAGTGTGCAAAGCCTCCTCGTTTTTAGCTTCATCTGTTGGGAAATGTGGTTGTAATAAGGATACACATTTCATCGCACATCCTATGTTCCATTGCTGGTGCTGTCCTTTTAAATCGGTCTGATACTCTCTATCTGTATAGCTATGAACAGGAGCATTCATTTCTGTTGCTTTTTGATGAATGACTGCGAGGGGAGAGGGTGCAATGTTTCCAGTCACCACAGGTGTGTTTTCTTTTATAATTCCCGCCTTTTCTCCTGCTATCAATTCTAAGGTATCACCTAGCATGTCTTTATGATCAAGTCCTATAGAGGTGATGATACTTGCGAGAGGTGTGATAATATTCGTACTGTCTAGTCTTCCGCCTAATCCGGTTTCTATTATGGCTAGGTCTACTTTTTGCTGAGCGTAATAACTGAAGGCCATAGCTACAGTAATTTCAAAAAAGGAAGGTTGTATTTCTTCTATCAAATGAGCAATAGACTCCGTAAATGAAATGACGAACTCCTTACTACATTTTTTACCATTTAGTTTTATCCGTTCTCTAAAGTCTACGAGATGCGGAGACGTATACAATCCTACGTTATATCCATTGTTTTGATAGATCGCAGACAGGACATGAGAGGTAGATCCTTTGCCGTTAGTACCGGCTACGTGAATGGTTTTAAATGAATTTTGTGGATTCCCCAGAGCATCACAAAGCAACAGTATGTTGGTAAGGTCTTTTTTGAATGCGGATTTACCAATGCGTTGGTACATCGGTAGCTTAGCAAAGAGGTAGTCTAGCGTTTCCTCGTAAGTCACGATTGAAGTGGCGTTAATTTAGCTTGAAGGTAAAGTTAATGTATCCACAACCTCCGGAGCTGCCACTATTATTACTGAACCTAAACTTCTTCAGCGCGTCTATAGCATTTTGTCTAAGGGTAAGGTTTGTAGTCGTTTCCGGATTTCTGTCCGGTGCATACTTAATGCTGGAGGGGATTACATTTCCTTGTGCATCTACACAGACTTTTAGTCTTACGACTCCTTTCTCTTGCACACCACCCTTTGGTTGCGAGACAGCCGCTATGGAAAATCCACCTATTCCTCCTGTTATACCTGGCCCTAAAGCGGGTCCGTCACCTGTTCCATCTCCTGCAGTTCCTGAGCCTCCAGTGCCGGATGCAGGTCCATCAGTTCCATCTGGTCGGCCTTTGTAACCACCTCTGTCACCAGCAGTACCATTTTTACCGGCACCCGTTTTATCCTTTCCAAAAAGATCTTTTGGATTTGGTTTTTGTACTTCTTTAGGAGTCTCCGTCGGTTTCTGTTGCTCTGTTGGTTTTTCGGTCTTTTTTACTTCTGGAGCTTCATCTACATCACTGGTTAGTTGATTTTCTGGAGTGTACTCTTCTTCCAGAGGTGGAGTGTATACTTCTTCTTGCTCAGCAGCACTGTTGTCAGGGCCTCCATCGTCAGGATTACCTATGCTTACAGCTACACCACCACTGGGTTCTAAGCCTGCTTCATCTTTACCACAAGAAAATAGAGCCAATAGAATAAATAATAAAAATAACAATGCATAGAAGGTAACCGTACCTATCAGTGCTTTCTTATCTTCTTCTCTATGTAAATCTACCATACCCTTACTTCTACAAAATGTAACTACTATTTAGACCCATCTAGGGCTAAAACTACTTTGGCACCGAGCTTGTCGGCAAGCATTACTACATCCATTACATCTTCATAACGAATATCTTTGTCTCCTCGTATACTTACTGTAGCATCTGGTGCTGTCGTTAGTACACCTTGTAGCACAGAAGGTAAACGCTCTAACGTAGTTTTTTTATCATCCACAGCATAGTCTAGGTTTTTATCCACCGATACTACGATGACTCTATTGACAGGATTTACATTGTTTACACCCTTTGGAAGCACTAGTTTAAGTGCTGGATCTTTTACTACAGAGCTGATAATAATAAAGAAAATGAGCAATAAGAATACAATATCCGTCATACTCGACGCATTGAATTCTGTATTTATTTTGCTATTCTTTCTAAGATTCATAATTATGCTGGTTCCTGGAGTATATCAAGGAATTCTACGGTACTCGCTTCCATTTTATACACTACTTTATTGATCATACTGCTCAGTAGGTTATAGGTTATATAAGCAAAAATACCTACTACTAGTCCTGCTACGGTAGTCATCATAGCTTCACCTATACCACCACTCAATAAATCTGCAGTAATTTGTTGACCGCTATCTTGCATCTGATTAAACGTACGTATCATACCCGTCACCGTTCCTAAGAAACCCAGCATTGGAGCTGCTCCAGATATCGTGGCGAGTAATGCCATTCCTTTCTCTAGTTTGTATACTTCCAATTTACCGACATTTTCTACGGCTACACTTATGTCTTTTAAGGGCTTACCTATTCTACTAAGTCCTTTTTCTATCATCAGTCCTATAGGAGTTCCTCTCTCATGGCAGAGTCTTTGAGCTCCTTTGAGGTCTCCCTCTGTTACCATTTCTTTTATTCCTCCCATAAACTTAGAGTCTAATATCCCTGCTTTTTTGATGGTTAGGTATCGCTCTATCGTAAGATATACGGCGATTACACTAAGTATGGCGATAGGTATCATCACGATACCGCCTTTCCATATTAGACTTAGTATATCTAATCCTCCGCCGCTTTCTGTAGTAGATACTGTATCTGCTACTACGTTGCCACCTTCTACAAGTTGAAGTAGTATGCTCATATTATTTCTGTTTAATAACTAATTTTTGGTTCAGTTTATTTTGCAAGAGGTTTTTATATTCTTTGGTAATGGATTCATTGGTGAAAGAAATAATAAATACTTCGGTCTTTCCGGCGCCATCTGTACTCACCGCTGCACTATGGTATTTTACTGAAAGCTCTTCAGTAAGCAGTCTAGCTTCTTTCTCGTTAGCTACTTGAGCATAGATTCCAAAAGATGCAACGTGTGGAATACTGCTTTCCACATTACTGGTCTTTGGGGAGTCCAAGAGGGAGGCTACTTCTAGATTTAAAGAATCGCTTAGATTGCTGTCTCGTTCAAAATTAAACATCGTCAGCACCAATGCGAACAAGAAGATACTCCCAAGTATATTGACTATACCCAGTGCAGATAATCGACGTTTAGAGCGTGTCGTTTTGGTCTTGCTCTCTATCTTTTTAGCTTGTAATGCTATGTTTTTCTTTTTACGCGCTACTTGTGCGGCAGGTTTTACTTCTGCTGCTACGTTTGTAGATTTTGCTACCACTGGCTGCTCAATGGTCACAGGCTCCTCTATTGGAGTGGGCACTTCTATCGGACTAGAAGATGGCTTAGCACTCACAGTAGGTGTTTTAGTACTAGTATAGGCACTAGGTTCTAAGGTCTTCAGTCTTAGCTTTGGTAAACCAAAGGAAGCGGTATCAAAATTAATAGATAGGTAGGGTACAAATACCAGTTTTTCTTCTGCTGTAAAATAGAATGTCCCAATTTCAGGTATTTCCACATTTCGTTTCACATGAAGTACATCCCACAGTGATTGTATGTAGTCTTGTATGTATTGCACTCCCATATCATAGGAGCAATTATCCTCAGTGCTGATGTGATTAGCTAAGAGACCATCGTTATTTATGATTTGTCTGTTGAAGGATATAACCTTCTGACGTGGAGTAGCGTACTTAGCAGTCTTATTGCACTCAGCATCCTTTTCATTTACTAAAAAAGCACCAAAGCCAGGTAGGATCACACAGCTTTGCTTGTAAAGTAAAAATGATATTCTTTTTGCCAAATTCATTCGTCTGCAATATTACTAAATATGTACGTCAAATTGGATTCTAATTCATTAAAGTGAGAAGGTAACTCCAGCCAATACATTTAAACCTTGAGCTCTATAGAAGTTCCATAGTTCATAGCGTTGGTTTAAGATGTTGTTTACATTTATGAATCCACTTATGTTTTTCTTGTACCGATACTCTGCACCTACATTTATGTCATTGATGGCAGCCAGTGAATACTCCGTTCCGCTGAGGTCTCTTGATTTTCTGCTACTCGTAGCAAAGTATCCGCCATTGATATAAATTTTATCTGCTATTCTAACTGTTGTGAAGAGGGACGCATCATAGGTTGGCATATGCCACGCTTCGTTCTCCTTATTGGGCTGATAAGAATAGAAGTTTCCTCTGAATCCTAAGTCAATGTTTTGATTCACATCAAACTTAACTTCACCAGAAATAGTAGTCCGATTCAAGTCGTCATATACGGTAGTGAAATTCCTTAGCGTAGTGGTATCGTTGATAAAGAAGTATTGGTCTTGAATAATTTCATGCTGAAGTTTTATACCAAACTCTATAAAACGTTTGAAACTACCATTCATACCGCCATAAAACTGAAACCCTCTTGGGTTAGTATAATTGGTATTGTTTCCTAGAAACAGATTCTCGTAACTTAGTGAACGCAAGGTGTTTTTCTCTAGTTCACCCGTCACTCCTAGGTATGCACGCAATTTATCGGGTACGATATAGGTTTCTGCCTTCACGAAAGGAGCAGGGTATATTACATTGATACTTCCAAAATCATTTAGGTAATTCAGCGTAATACCCAGGTCTAAGGTGTATTTTTTATAATCGAACTCATAGTGAGGACGGATATCAATAAATAGTCTGTCGTAAATGGCTGTTTCTGTAAGCGTAGTATACATAGCTCCCAAGTCTATGTGCAACTTTCCGCTGCCGAGCTTTAAAGAGCTTGTATTGGTAGCACGAAATGTATTTTCATTCTCCCCCAGTTTATCGAATAGGTTGAAATCGAAATCCAGTACGTTTTCGATTTTTCTTTTTTGAATTGACCATTCAGCGGTGGCATTCAAGTCATTGTATATCTGATTGAGGTCTCTGAGTTCTCGTGTAATCGTATCTTCTAAGTAGCCGTAGTAATGGACTACATTTCGTTGGTAGTCTATATCCGCATATAAATCATTTCCTTTTTCTCTGAGTCCAAATGCTTTGATTCTATTTTGACTGTAAAGCGCTTGGTTTGGGTTTTTGGAAGCACTTGCTGCGTGATGGTTTAATTGGAGTCCGTACGTGTAATACTTGTCTCGGGTATTGTAAATGTTAGCATCTAGATAGCTCGTCAAATAGTTTCCTCCACCTATTTCTAGGTAGTTGTCATGCAGCTCTTCTTCCGGCTCTTTTTTAATAAAAATGGGATCGATAGGAGAGTAGACAGACTTTGGCTTGTAGGCTGCATTTGGGAAAATATAGTTATAAGTCGGAGTTTCTACCTTAGGCTCCTCAAGGTTTGGCTGTATATCTATCTTTTTAGATTCAGCTACATCTGGGATATAATTTGTAGTTACTTCTATATTTTTTAACGTACTATCACTGCTTATCTGTGCATATGAGCAAAGTGATGTAAATAAAAGAGCGAATAGGATGTGTGTATGTCTCAATGTGTTAGTTGTACGCATTAAATTAGTCAACGAATTTACGTGGCTTATAGTACATCAGTGTTGGCTATATGGCATATATATCAACACCTTTTCCAATAGTTGCATCGTTAATGTCATTAGTGTATATTTGGTTTATATAGTTTAGATAATAATAATGCCAAAGAACGAAAACGCAGATAAGTTGAAAGCTCTTAAGATGACCATCGATAAACTCGAGAAGTCATACGGGAAAGGAGTAGTAATGAAAATGGACGATGATAACATAGTGAAAGTGGATACTATTTCTACAGGCTCACTAGGGTTAGATATAGGATTAGGAGTTGGTGGATTTCCTAAAGGTAGAGTCATAGAGATCTATGGTCCAGAGTCTTCAGGTAAGACTACCCTAGCAATGCATTGTATAGCTGAAGCTCAAAAGAAGGGTGGAATCTGTGCTTTTATAGACGCAGAGCACGCTTTTGATAAATTTTATGGAGAAAAAATAGGGATAGACACAGACGAATTACTTATTTCTCAGCCAGATGACGGAGAGCAAGCCTTGGAGATAGCAGATAATTTGATACGCTCAGGTGCTATTGATGTGATTGTAATAGACTCTGTAGCAGCACTAGTGCCTCGTGCAGAACTAGAAGGAGATATGGGAGATTCTAAAATGGGCCTTCATGCGAGGTTGATGTCTCAAGCACTTCGTAAACTCACGGGTACGATCAACAAGACAGGCTGTATCTGTATCTTTATTAACCAACTCCGTGAGAAAATAGGAGTAATGTTTGGTAACCCTGAGACGACTACCGGCGGTAACGCACTTAAGTTCTATGCTTCTGTTCGTATAGATATACGTAGAATCGGTAGTATTAAAGACGGTGTAGATATCATTGGAAATAGAGTCAAAGTTAAAGTAGCTAAGAATAAGGTAGCTCCGCCGTTTAGAGTGGTAGAGTTTGATATCATGTACGGTCAGGGCATCTCCAAAGCGGGAGAGGTCGTAGACTTAGGGGTAGAAAATAATGTTATTCAAAAAAGTGGTAGCTGGTTTAGCTACGGTGAAACGAGGTTAGGTCAGGGTAGAGACTCTGTAAAGCAACTGCTGTTAGACAACCCGGAAATGATGGATGAAATCGAAGGTAAAATATTTGATGTCATCAACGGTGTAGAACCGGAAGAAAAGAAGCAGGTGGCTGCAGGGAAGTAAACGTTTAACGTAGTCAAGATGAAACAGCCCGATATCGCGTAGATTTCGGGCTTTTTCATTTATCTGTTATCGGTATAGTTACCTTTAAATTTTCTGTATGGAGCAGCTATGTACATCATGAGCAGTCTACTCATTCTAAAAGACATCGGAGAGGTAATCAGTGTAAAACCTATCACTGTGCTTATGTACCACGTCAGGTTTACATCATCACTTAGTGTAAAAAAGAAAAATCCAATGATAATGAATGAGGCAACACTGTACGCGTAGCTGAAATACATGGCTCCCCAAAAGAAACCGGGTTCGCTTTCAAACTTTACTCCACAACTTGGGCAGTTGTCATTCATTTCCCTGAAGTTTTTAAGATTAGTAACGCTGTGAGTGAATACGTTACCTTTTCTACACTGTGGGCATTTACCTTGTATAAATGGGAGTATAGCACTCATTATATTTTGGTTTTACGCTTGTAATACCAAGCTCCACCTATGGCAGCAATAGCCAGGTAAGGAGTAGCGAGAAGGTAAATAATCCCGTCGTTTAATCCTTTCCCTTTTGCATTTTCATCTTCCATGCCACTTTCTACGGATGCTTTACACATAGGGCACTGGGCTTGAGCTACGATACTCGAAGTAAAAATCAAAAAGAATATGAATATGAATTTTTTCATTGCATCAAAGGTACAATTAGCTAGGCAAAAAGAAGAAGTTTTGAATGTGACTTGGGTTACTTTTTATAGCTTCTAATTTACCGTTTTGTAAAACCATAGTGGTGTACCCCAATTCTTCTAAAAAGCGAAAACAATCTAACCTATTCTGGTTATCCCATAGTTCGCAGTATATGAGTGGTTTATCCTTTTTAAGTAGTAGCTCGGCACCTAAAAATACTTCGAATTCAAAATTTTCTACGTCAATTTTGATAGCATCAATCTTCTTACCTTTGAGCACAGCTACATCATCTAAACGGTAACAATCCGTTTCAAAGGATTGTCCTTCATTAAATTCAGTCATTTTTTCATCTATTACGTGACTGAGACCCTGTTTTTTTACTCCATCTACGACGGGTAATACGAGTTGAATTTTTTTATTCTCATTCCCAAGGGCGTGTGATAGAATGGTTAATTTATCTAATTGGTATTGGTCCTTCACTTTTTCTATGATGCGATAGTTGTTTGGCATGGGCTCAAAAGCAATAGTCTCTTTTGTGTTTTTAGCCAAATAGTAGGACATAAGACCCAAATTAGCACCGATGTCTAAAGTGGTTTGATCGGGTTTAATCATAGATAAAAAGTGAAAAAAGTCATTCTCATTTTTATCACTTCGTAGTGTTCTTAGCTTATAAATGGTGAAGTACCAAAGATACCGATCATATCCTAGAACGGTTTGTAGAATGCGTTGTACTAATGACTTCACAGCCGTTACTAAAAGGAGTAGTAGGGTGAGATGAGAATGTAAACAAGTACTCCAGTCACTGCTACATAGAGCCAGACAGGATAAGAGAATCTCACTATTTTTTTGTGCTTGGCTATTTGATCAGTTAGTGCGTACCAAAAGGAAAGCAATATTAAAGGAAGCACCACTGCTGCTGCAACAATATGTGTAATTAGGATAAAGAAGTAAATATATTTTATAAATCCATCTCCACCATAAGAGGTCTTAGGACCTAGATAGTGATAGACTACATAGCTGCCTAGAAATATAGCTGAGAGTGCAAATGCCGTTAAGTTAAAATTCTTGTGCGTTTGTATTTTTCCAGATTTAATAGCCTTGAGTGAATAGATTAATAGGATGGCACACAATCCATTCAGTACTGCGTGAAAAAGTGGTTGATACCTGACAAAGTACGGTATAGTTTCGGGTTTCGGTAGGATACCTGAGTAGAGTATCACTACAATGGCAAGTACTAGTAAGGAGATAGCTGTTGCTATTCTGAAAAATGCTTTATCGCTTAATTTACTCATTATCTTTTGTTGTATTGTCTTTATAGGTTTTTAGGAGGAAACGTGCATCTTCGATCATTTCCATAACCTCTGTAATCTTCAGACCGTCATAGATGCCGCGTACGTGAAAGTTTTTGTCTATCAACATTATCTTTTCACTGTGTATGAAGTCATTGGTGTCCGGTACCTCTTGAATTACCGCTTTATAGCTGTCGCGTGCAAGATGGTAAATCGTACTTTTCTTGCCTGTTAAAAACTTCCATTGATCATCATTTACTTCAAACTTATCAGCATATGCTCTGAGCACAGCTACACTGTCATTGTAAGGATCTACGGTATGCGAAAGGAATAGTACATCTGTGCTATTTTCTAGTTTTTGAGACGCTATTTTCATATGACCATTTATGGTAGGACACACCTCAGGACAACTGGCAAAGAAGAAATTACTGATAACTATTCTATCACCTATAGAATCACGCGTAAAAACTTCGCCATTCTGATCAAGTAGTGAGAAGCTATCTACGGTGTAAGGTACCTGTGTTCCAAACTCATCTGAGGAGTATACCGGAAGTTCGTGGTAACCAAATTTAGACTTTTTTAATAGTATACCGAAAAGTACAGGAAGTCCCAATATTAGGGCTATTACAGATACTACTAGTATTCTGCGTCCAGTAGATTGCTTCATATAAGTATAAGGAGTGAAACCTTAAATTGTTCCCCAAAAGTTTCCTTCATACATCATCCAAACTAGGAAGAATATGATAAAGAACATTGGTAAAACAATCATAGAAGCTAAACCAAGTTTCTCGTGCTTCATGTGCATAAAAGTACCGACTATATAAATAGCCTTGATAATTCCAAGAGCAATGAAGATAATGTTTCTTGCCATCGAAGGAGGCATGAGGAAGTAGAATGCTACGTCAATGATGGTTAGAAAAAGAAGTATCCAGAATTTTTTCCAAATATCTGAGGTACCGTGGCTATGCGCTTTAGGAACCCAGACTACTGGATTGTAATTTACTTCGTCGTGTATATCTACGTTTTGATTTGTATTTGAAGACATGATTGTTGAATCTTAAGAGATGAATAAATGATACTTAGATAAGATAAAAGAAAGTAAATACGAATACCCATACTAAGTCTACAAAGTGCCAATACAGACCTACTTTTTCTACCATTTCATAGTGACCTCTTTTAGCGTAAGTTCCTTTTAGGTTATTTACATACACTATTATGTTAAGTACTACTCCAGAGAAAACGTGGAACCCGTGAAAACCTGTCACACCAAAGAATAGAGCAGCAAATGCTGGCGGTCCATAAGGGTTTGCCCACATACGAGCTCCTGCAGTGATGAAATTGGTCCATTCCCAAGCTTGACAGCCTAAGAACATAAAACCTCCTATAATGGTAAGCAGCATCCATTTGCTGACTGCTTTTTGATCACCACGCTGGCCGGCTTCTACGCCTAACACCATGGTAACACTACTCAGAATGAGTATTAGTGTCATTAAACTGACAAATATCAGCGGTAAGTGTAGCCCGTGTGCAAAAGGAAAGTGATTGAACACTAAATCTGGCGATGGCCATTGAGTTTCGTTAAAAACACCCAGGTCCTGTAGCGCAGGAATAAAGTGCTCACCGTGATGAGCATCAACTCCAGGAGCTGCAAACTTTTCTTGTACATTTTCCGCAAAACCCAATTCGAGACTTTCTATTTGAGCTAACTCAGTAGAAGGGTAGCTATAGCGTATAGCTCCATACCCTATTAAAAGAGATGAAAAGGTAAATGCATCTGATAACAGAAACACCCACATCATGAGTTTTCCGTAACTTACATTGAAGGGAGAGTTTCCTCCCCCCCAAGTGCTGGTTTTTGATATAGTTTGTGTAGACATTGGTTAAAAATCTGGTGCCAAATATAAAAAGAAATATAAGTAAACCCACAACAGGCCGATAAAGTGCCAATAAGTATTGCACATACTGATCTGAAGGGTGTTTTTCTTGTGTACTTGAAGTTTAAAAGTTCTATATAGCATCACCAGTACATAGATCAAGCCTGCAAGAATATGTACAAGGTGAATTGCTGCAATGGCAATTAAGAAAGAAGCAGAGACTTTATCTCCTTCTTTCGGATTAACAAAGTGTAAACCATCACCTGACATCTGGAGCCATCCCACGTATTGTGATACAATAAATGATACGCCCAGAATTAGAGTGAGGATTAGACCAATTTTAACTCCGTTTATTTCATCGTTTTTAGCAGAACGGTACGCGTAAATCATGGTTACACTGCTCAGCAATATAATAGCTGTAGAGTATAAAAAAACCGTGGGTAATTCAAAGTTAAACCAATTACCATCTCCTTTTCGCACGATATACGCACTAGTAAGTCCAGAAAACAGCATAAGTATTCCTAGAAGCAATAACCACAGACTAAACTTTTTGGGATGAACCCTTCCTTCGTATTCTAATTCTTTTGTCATACTCATTATATTTTGTCTATTAGTAACACTACGAGCACTAAAGGGTTGTAAATTATAGACGCAAACATCAATGTTTTTGCATCTTTTATAGAAAGTGATTTATATAATTTGGCAGCCACATAGGTAAGTGCTATTGAACTGGCTGAAAGTATTACTACACTGAGTACACCACTCATACCTATTAAGTATGGTAATACGCTTACTGGAATAAGCAAGGCAGAGGATATTAGCACTAGTAATGCAGTAGATTTAGATCTTCCAGATTTAAGGGGTAGTAATCTGTAACCTGCTTTGTTATAATCATCATCTAGAACCCAAGCAATAGCCCAGAAGTGAGGGAATTGCCAGATGAATTGTATCAGGAATAAAATACCTGCAGCGGCAGAAAACCTACCAGTGGCTGCCACCCATCCCAATAAAGGAGGAATAGCTCCTGGAATAGCTCCAATATACACGGCCACACTAGATACTCTTTTTAGAGGTGTATATAGAAAAGCGTAACTTATCAGTGAACCAATACCCAAAATAGCAGCATAGGTATTGAGGTAGTAACCAAGAAGATAAACGCCTACGATGCCGGTGATGGTACAAAATATAGCCGCCTCCATAACACCCATTCGGTTTTGAGCTAGAGGTCTGTTTTCTGTACGTGTCATGAGTATATCGTAGTTTTTTTCTACAATCTGATTCAGACCGTTAGACGATGCTACGACTAAAAAACCTCCAATAATCAGAGCGAATAATTCTGTCCAATTTAAGGTGTCAGAATAACCAATAAGATATCCGAAAATAGAGGAAAGTACCACCGTAAAGGTGAGCCTAAACTTTATCAGTTGACTGTAGTCTTTTAGTTTGGCTTTTATGCCCATAGATTCAGTGTGTATACTGGCTGATTTCAAGGTGTTGTTAGTGCTCTTTTGAGGCGTTTAAAAACGTACTGCAAATATAAAACTGAAGTATGAATATACCTGCACCTAAACTTATATGGAACAGTTTTGAAATAGATGCACTGAACTCTAAAAGCGCAAGTGGCCCCCATACCATTTGGCCAATGCTTAATAACATTATCCATTTAGCGGAGTTACTTATTTTATTGCGTTTTGGTAGCTTGATATATTGATAGATACTTACAGCTAACACGATTGCTCCTAAAATGGCGTGCCACTGAAATGTAGGATACATTGCATTTATACGTTGTGTAGTAGTAGCTATGGGTACCACCATATCATAAAGTTCGCGAACTTCTGCACCCAAGACTACCTGTATACTGCTAAGTATAAGTAAAGCGATACCTACGCTTCTAGTGGATGAATCTACGTGTGTAAAAGGTTCTTGTAGAGCATACCTCCTTGCAAGAATAAAAAATGCAATACTGGCAAATGCTGCTATAAAATGGAGTGTGACGATTCCTCCAATAAGGTTACTATTAACGACTACGGCTCCGAGAAGTGCATTGACAAAAACAAAAATAAAGCCTGATAAGGTGAACCAAAAAACCTTTGAGTTAGTGCGTATGTATTTTATACTCAGTATGAAACAGATAAACACAATGATTCCTGTAAATGCACCCCAGAGTCTATTGATATATTCTACGTAGGCCTTTACTACATTGAATTGATGGGTCTCGTGAAGCTGACCGCTTGCTCGTATTTCTTGTGCTTTTTCTTTTAATCCTATGGCATCCAGTAACGCCGTGAACCTTTTCGTTTTAGTTATGCGTTGCTCTTTAAAAAATGATTCATAGTCATTGGGTAAATCAGCCTCTGAGGTAGGAGGGATGTACTCTCCGAAACACTTAGGCCAGTCCGGACAACCCATACCACTTCCTGTGCTGCGTACAAGTCCACCAATCACAAAGAGCATAAATATCAGAAAGATAGATAACCAGTTGAGTTTGAGGTATGAATTAGTCTTTTGCATGATTCGTGTAGATAGTGGTTCCAAAAAAAAAGCCGTACCCGGATTCACGTGGGTACGGCTTTTTTGAATACATTTTTAGTTACGCTATACGTGGCTTAAACCAGTTGCGTATAAGACTGAATAAAGAAGTTCGCTCCTCCACTGGTTCATCTTGTGTAGATGGAGCAGCTTTTTTGCTTGTTTCAAATAGTTCTACTTCATGACCTTCATCCGGAACATTCTGCATTTTGAAATCTTCATCGTAGTCAGGATTACTGTAATCGTATGCCCAACGGTACACTGTAGGTATTTCACCTGGCCAGTTACCGTGGATTCTCTCTACAGGAGTTGTCCATTCTAAAGTGTTTGCTTGCCAAGGATTTTGACTTGCTTTTTTACCAATGAATATACTAGAGAAGAAATTGTATATGAATATTAGCTGAGCTAATCCACCTAAAATAGCGGCAAGAGTCATAAGCACATTGACATCTGCCCAAACACCATACTCAGGAAGCAAAGTGAATGCATAATATCTACGTGGTACACCAGCTAAACCGATAAAGTGCATAGGGAAGAACACCAAGTACGCAGAAATAAATGTTAACCAGAAGTGAATATAACCTAGAGGTTTGTTCATCATTCTTCCGAACATTTTTGGGAACCAGTGGTAGATACCTGCTAGCATTCCAAATATAGCTGCACAACCCATAACGATATGGAAGTGACCTACTACGAAGTAGGTATCGTGTAATTGAATATCTAAGGTAGCGTTACCTAAGAAGATACCTGTCAGTCCTCCAGATATGAAAAATGAAACAAGTCCGATAGCAAACATCATAGCATTTGTAAATCGTATGTTTCCTCTCCATAGCGTTGCGAGGTAGTTGAATGTCTTAACCGCAGATGGAACTGCAATAATTAACGTAGTTACCAAGAATACTGCACCTAGTAGAGGATTCATTCCTGTAATAAACATATGGTGCCCCCAAACGATAAAGGATAGGAATGCGATACCAAGCAATGATATTACCATAGCAGTGTACCCGAAAATAGGTTTACGAGAGTTGATTGCAATTACTTCAGAAGTAATACCCAATGCTGGCATAATGATAATATATACCTCTGGGTGACCTAGGAACCAAAATAAATGCTGAAACAATACTGGGCTACCTCCTGTGTGCTCTAATGCACCAGCAGACCCTAAATAAATATCAGATAGGTAGAAACTTGTTCCAAATCCTCTGTCAAAAAGGAGAAGTAAACCTCCACCTAAAAGAACTGGAAATGATAGAAGTCCAAGAACAGCAGTAAGGAAAAGTGCCCAAACAGTAAGAGGAAGTCTAGTCATAGACATACCTTTTGTTCTCATATTTAGTACTGTACTGATATAATTAATACCACCAAGAAGTGATGAAGCAATGAATAGTATGATAGCAGTCAACCATAAAGTCATACCCATACCTGAGCCAGGCATAGCTTTCGGCAATGCACTAAGAGGAGGGTAGATAGTCCATCCTCCAGAAGCAGGTCCAGTCTCCACAAAAAGTGAGGAAAGTAGAACAATACTACTCAATAAGAAGAACCAATATGAAAGCATATTCATGAATGGAGATGCCATATCTCGAGCTCCTATCTGTAATGGTAAGAGCAAGTTAGCAAATGTACCACTCAGTCCTGCTGTAAGTACATAAAATACCATAATGGTACCGTGCATGGTAACCAATGCCATATAGTACCCAGCATCTAGTTTACCGTCTGGAGCCCATTTACTTCCGAATAACCATTCGAGTATAGGGAAAGAGGTATCTGGATAAGCCAACTGAAGACGAAAGGCAATGGACATCCCCATACCTATAAGTCCCATGATTATACCTGTAATTAAAAATTGTTTCGAGATCATCTTGTGATCCATACTGAAGACATACTTGCTAATGAAGCTTTCTTCGTGATGGTGATGATCGTCAGTGTGTGCGTGTGCTACTGCTGTACTCATTTTTTTAATTTGTTCTTATAAATTAATTTAATGCTACTGTTTCAGTACTTTCTTCAGTACTTTCTGTTTCCGCGTTTTCAATTTCTTTAGTTTCTTCTTTTTTAACAAACAAACCTGCTTGTTCGTTCATCCATTTATCGTATGATTTTTGGTCTTCTACTACGACTTTCATTTTCATGTTGAAGTGAGCATTACCACAAATCTTGTTACATACTAGATAGTAGTCAAACTCTGGGTCACCTTTTATTTCTCTCATTTCTGCAGTAGAAACAGTAGGTTTGAATTTAAACTCCGTAGGTAACCCAGGAACAACATTCATCTGCGTACGGAAGTAGGGTAAATATGCTGAGTGTATTACGTCTCTAGCTCTGAATTTTAACCTCACAGGCTTATCTTTCACTATGTGTATTTCACCTACTACTTGGTCGTCGTCTCCTTCTCCTGTGAACATGCTTCCTTCTTTAATCTCGAGAGCTCCTTTGAGACGCTCAATTTGAGTATTTCTAGCTCTAATGGTTAATCTTAGGTCATCCTCTACTTCACCACTTTCGTAAGTAGCTATTTTGCGCAGGTGAGTTTCTCTATCGTCTCCTACACGTCCACCAAGAGTAGATTTCAACGCTGCTAATTCTTTTGGAATTCGAGCGATGCTTTCCTCCATAGATTTAATATCTTCTTCTAATTCTGTTATTAATCCGGTAGCGTGTTCTTTGTTAGCTACACCAAGCGGATTCATACCATTAATTAGATTGTAATTGGCTTTCCCTAGTTTTCCATCAGCACCCGGGTATCTTGCATTCCACCCAAACTGGTAGGCAAAAACTTCTAATTCTTGTATTTTCTCACCATCAGTGCTTCTAAGAATTTTATTCCACATTTTAAATCCACCTGATACTAAGATGGTTAAGACAACTGCAGGTATCAATGTCCAGACATACTCTAGGTTATTATTGTGCGATAGGAAGTAAGCTTTTCTGCCTGGCTTACGTCTGTATTTAAACGAGAAAAAGAACAATAGGAATTGAGTAATGAAAAATACCGGCAATGTAGCAGCAAATGTCCATCGCATCATTTTATCCATTTCTACGCCGTGCTCAGAAGCTGGAGTGCCTGCCATAAGAGTTAGGTCATAGTGAATATTGTATTCATAGAGAACTAGTCCAAAGAATCCAACGAGGAAAACCAACATCATATATGCATTGATATTGTTCCAGTTTATGATTTCTTTTCCTGTAACATTGGATACTAATTCTAATATTCCAAAGATCATTAAAATGATTACAAATACGAGCACGCCCATTAGCGTTAAGGTCCAGTTGATGTTATTGAAAAGAGACTCTGATACAGGTTCAGCTGCAGGAGCTGCGGCGGCATCACCACCAGCGGCAGCAGTGGTGCCATCTCCACCGTTATCTATCCACATTAAGATAGATGTGATTTGATCATCACTTAGGTTTTCAAAAATGTTCATCGCTGCACCATTGTACTCGTCGTAAATAGCTTTTGCTCTGGCGTCTCCAGACTTGATTAGTTTTTGATTGTTTTTTATCCAAGCATTTAACCACTCGTAATCCTCGTCATACTTGTCTATTACTCCTGCAAGTGCTGGTCCTACCACTTTGTTGTTAAGGGCATGACACGATGCACAGTTTGCTTGGAAAAGTAAACTTCCTTCCTCTATACGAGCCTCAGAACCCTCAGCACCGGCTATCGGTCTTGTGAGATTGTTTTTGAACGCAAATGATTGCTGAAGAGAGAATAGTCCTACTACAAGTAGTAACCACTTAGTCTGTTGTTTAAATCTAGATAACATCTATTACTCTGTTTTATTTGAGTTGAAATTTTAGTGAGGCAAAAATACCCTCTATTTTAGATTAACATAACACACTAGCAACAAATAATGCACATTATAAAAACTTTTTAGACTGTATATAAATAGGGTTGAAAATGAATGAGTTAAAACACAAAAAGAGGGGAAACCCCTCTTTTTGAAACCAAAAACTAAAACTGAAATATAGCTATTGAGCCGTTTTTCAGACTTATAACTTATACAAAGTTAAATTCATTTTGAAGTGTTACGTGTCATAACCTAGTCATATCCATTGGATCCAAACCACTACGAACCAATAGTTTGATAAATTTCCATGTATTGATTCAGCAATTTATCAGATTCAAATTCTAGTAATCGTTGATCAATATTTACCTCATACTTTGCCCGTTCTTCACTGTCTAAAAGTGCTTGGATACAAGATTCTATTTCATCTTCATTTAGTGGGTTGAAGTATGCAGCGGCGTTACCACCAACTTCTGGCATACTGCTCACTTTTGAGGTAGCCACAGTTTTACCGTGAGAAAATGCCTCCAAAATAGGAATTCCAAAACCCTCATATTCTGAAGGGTACACACAAAATAGACATTTATCATAGAGTGATTCCAAGGTGTTATCTGATATATCTGTCATGAGTGTAATGTTTTCTATGCCAGAAGAAGCTTGGAGTGCTTGGTTATAGGTGTCGCCTTTTCTACCCGCAATAACCAAGTGGATCTTGGTGTTTATGCGTTTAAAAGCGTGTATCAGGCGCACAAGGTTTTTACGTTTACTGAATCCACTGACACACAATATATAATCATTGGAAGGAGGGTAGGCGTATTCCTCCTTGATCGGCAGTCTATGTGATTTTACACTCAGTGGTAGTACCTGTATTTTAGTCTTTTTTGCCTGTAGTAAATTGACTAAATCATTCTTTGTTTGAACACTTGGTACTAGTATAGTATCGGCATACCTCACGGCATATCTGAGTTTTGATTTATAAATCAGTCTATCTAATATATTATAATACTCCGGATATCTTAGGTTGATAAGGTCGTGTATAGTAACTACGGTTTTTATACTTGTACGGTGGATACCAAAAGGTATCTCGTTACTTAGTCCGTGGTAGATATCGATGCCGTCATCTACTAAGTCTCTAACTATGTACTTGGATCTCCAAAAGGATGACAGGTAAACCATCAGACCTTTTGGAGAATGCACTTGCAATTCGTGCGCACAAGGCTTAGTGTGATAGAGATGGAACTCGTATTTAGCTAGCTTAGAAAGCCCATCTACTAGCCACCTCGAGTAGTTTCCTAGTCCGGTTTGGTTATTGAAATAGCGTTTTGCATCAAAACCAACCTTCATTTATACCGCTACTTGAAAATCACGTAGTACATCATTCAAGGATGTCTTTTTATCCGTAGATTCTTTTCTAGTTCCTATAATAAGTGCACAGTTTACGCCATAGGTTCCCGCTGGAAACTCTTTATTGATACTTCCTGGTATCACCACGCTTCTTGCTGGTACACGTCCTCTGTAGGTAATAGGCTCTGGACCCGATACATCTATTATTTTGGTGCTCATTGTAAGTGTCACCCCAGCACCTATAACAGCTTCACTTTCTATATGTACTCCTTCTACTATGATAGATCTACTGCCTATAAAGCAATTGTCTTCTATGATTACAGGTGCTGCTTGCACTGGTTCCAGTACACCACCTATACCTACGCCACCACTTAGGTGAACATTTTTGCCTATCTGAGCACAGCTCCCCACGGTTGCCCAAGTATCTACCATAGTTCCGCTATCTACATACGCTCCTATGTTTACATAGCTAGGCATCATTACTACTCCTTTTGCTAAAAAGGCTCCATAGCGAGCTACTGCGTGTGGAACTACCCGTACACCTTGACCTGCATAGTCTTTTTTAAGTGCCATTTTATCGTGGAATTCAAAAGGTCCTACTTCTATAGTCTCCATGTGTTGTATAGGGAAGTAGAGTATTACTGCTTTTTTTACCCAGTCATTCACCTGCCATCCTGAGTCAGTGGGTTCAGCACATCTTAGCTGTCCTTTGTCTATAAGCTCTATTACCTGTCGGATAGTGTCTTTGGTTTTATCCGTTTTTAGAAGTTCTCTATCTTCCCAAGCTGCTACTATGATTTGCTGTAATTCGTCCATGTAAACTTTAATGCAACGAAGGTATAAATTTATTTTTTCTGAACTACCACAGAGTGTAGTTGTAGAAAATTAAAAGGGTATAAAATTAAGCGGTAATCTTAACTGAGAGAAACAGTCATTTGCCCTGCTACTTCTTCGTAGCTGATGTGTTCTTTTAGGGTAGTAGCTAGTGATATTCCTACAAAATTAGCTTGTATTGGAAATTTATGATGATCTCTATTGGCCAAGACTGCTGTGCGCACACTCAGCGGATTATGATTGAGTACTTCACGAAGTGCTGCGGCCATAGTGGATCCTGAGTTAAGTACATCATCTACTAATATCACGCACTTGTTCTCTAGATTTGTTTCCAAGGCTATACTTACGGATTGTTTAAAAGGATCGTTTTTGTCCAAAGATATGGTGCCAAGCTGCACTTTAAGGTCGCTAGATGCCGTTAATCTTACTTTCAGTTTTGTAGCTATATCTGTTCCTCTATCTACCAAACCTAACAGTATTATTTCTTTCTCACCGAAATATCTTTCTATGATCTGCCACGCTATACGGTCTAGTTTAAGCGAGATTTGATCGTGGTCAAGTAATAATAGTTTTCCCATAGATTTAAAATTTAAAAGGTACTACGCCTTGCTCTCTAACTTTTAGTATGGTTTGATGTACTTCCAATGTTTGCTCTATAAGCGAATTCACACCGTCATTGTAGATAACCCAATCTGCCATACTCATTCGTTCTCTATCTGTAGTCTGATTTTGTATGCGTTTAAGGATATCTTCACGTTTTACGTGGTCTCGTTTGATTATGCGCTCTATTCGGGTTTCTATTGGCGAAGTCACTACGATTACTTTGTGCAGGGCTTTGTAGCTTTCACTTTCAAAAAGAAGTGCGGCTTCTTTTAAGGAATAGGGCTGATCTTTGTGTTCTAAAGTCCAAACTTCATAATCACGCTTTACAGCAGGATGTACGATACCATTTAATATTTTGAGTTGTGCTTCATTATTGAACACTACTTTAGCTAGATATTCTCTATTGAGATCTTCCTTTCGAGTGTATGCATCCCATCCAAAGTTTGTTTTTATAGCATCTATGAGTTCTTTGTCATTACTCATAAGCCATTTAGCTCGCAAGTCAGCGTCATATATAGGTACCCCTAACTGGCCAAAAATCTTACAGACAGTAGATTTTCCAGCACCCATACCACCTGTTATTCCTATTCTTAGATGCTGCATTCAGTTACGCTCTTTAGTATTACTCCTCAGAAGCACTATTTAGTAGGGCAGAGGCTTCCATATTAATGGCAGCTCTATTTACTTTTAGTTTGCTTCCTTCTCCTGTATCTAAAACACAAGTAAGGTCTTTTAGTTCTACTATTTTGCCATGTATGCCGCCAGTAGTCACTACTTTATCTCCTTTTTTAAGTTCTGCAATAAATTGCTTCTGCTTTTTTTGTTTTCTTATCTGCGGTAGAAAAAAGAAAATGTACATCACTGCGATTAGCAGTACTGGGAATAACAATCCTCCACTCATATTATTGGTCTTTCTTTTCTATGAAAACTTTGATCTGTAAGATAGTCTTTACAGGATTGGTATTAGCTAAGATGGTAATATCTTTAGTCTGCATAGCACTTTTTCCTGCGGAATTGAACTCTACTCTTATTTCACCATCTTCTCCTGGAGCTATAGGCTCTTTTGGCCAGTTTGGGATAGTGCATCCACAGCTTGCGGTAGCACTAGATATTACTAAGTCAGCATCGCCGCTATTGGTAAACTTGAATGTATGTTCTACTTTTTCTCCTTCTGTAATGGTGCCAAAGTCGTGACTTACATCATTACCAAAATCGAATTTAGGTTCTTTTACGTTTGGTGCATCTGTCTCTATGGCTGCAGTATCAATACTTGAACTCTCTTTAGGGGCAGAGTTACAAGCGGATAAAATTGCTAGGAGTGTGAATGCTAGTATGGTTTTGTTCATGGTTTTATTTTTAAGTGTTAAAAGTTAAATATGAATATTTTCTTGTTGCAAAATTAAGCGATATGTTACTTAACCTATAAGTCCTCTGCCTTTTTTATTAATAATACCTTTTGAATTCCAGTCTTGCAGTATCTTATCGAGTGTTCCGTTAAGGAATTTAGAGCTTTTGGGTGTGCTATACATTTTTGCAATCTCTATGTATTCATTGAGTGTCACCTTTACAGGAATCATCGGCATGTATTTAAATTCCAAAAGTGCCATCATCATAAGCATGTAGTCGATCTTAGTGATTCGCTCGCTATCCCAACCTGGAGTATACTGGCTGATGGACTCTTCTACTTCTGATCTATGTTCAAAAAATAGTGAAACTAAATCATCGGCCATTTGGAGGTCCTCTATTTCATTTTTGAATAGATTAGGAATGGATATGGTCTGCTTATCGGCATATTGTTCCAATACTTTTTCTATACTTTTAAGTATGGGAATTTTCTCATCATAGTAGTATATGTTGTGTTCTTCCATGACTTGCTCAAACTCTATAGAGTCTAGCATCAAGTACTTGTAGATGTAACTTGCAAAAGCTGTTTGATTCTGGTGAGTGAGCTCATTTGACATGAGTTCTTTGTATAGGTCAGACTCTTTTAACTGCTTATAAATAATAAACATAGTTTCACGCTCGGTCTGCCAATCCATAGAAGGCTTTTTGATGTAAGCAGCCATTTGGTCATTCTCTGCGAGTGCTATGAAAAAAGGATTTTCTGTGAATATTTTAAATGACTTCAAGTCCTCCTCCGAGGTGTTGAATTTAAAATCAGAAGGGTTGTGATCTGTACTTATAAAATGACTGAGTTCAGGTCCAAAGGCTAACACTCCGAAAAGATTAGTTCCTAAACCGCGGATTGACTTTTTAACATTACTGGAAATAGTTGTTGGTCTAGAGTTTTCTTGTCCAAACTCACCAAAAAGTCCCTGAAATGTTTTGATACGTATAAGTCGTCTATTTAGCATTTGTATAATTCAAAGAAATAAGGGGGCAAACCTACATATTTTTTGAGTGCAATTAACTCTATTTTTGGCATTTATTTTAAGATGCATTCACTGGTAAGCTACTGGCGCAAAAAAAAAGCTAAGGTATTTCTACCTTAGCTTTCTTGTCTATTTAATATGTATGTTTTAGAATGTAGAATGCACACCTAGCATATCATCAATCCTTTTTTGTGCCAATAATGTGGCTGCTTTTTGAGTGTGAATGTTTTGTGCATCGGCAAGGTCATATATTTTTACAGTAGTATCATATATCTTCTCTGTGTCACGCATCGCATTTTCACGGTTATATCCTATGTATTCAGAATATACATTGATTAGTCCACCTGCATTAATCAAGAAATCTGGAGCGTAGAGTAGTCCTTTTTCTTTAATCAGCATACCGTGTTCTTCTTCATTTGCTAACTGATTGTTAGCTGCTCCAGCGATTATGTCACACTTTAAACTGTTAATATTCTCCGTGTTTAAAATAGCTCCGAGTGCGCAAGGAGCAAAAATATCTACATCAGCACTATAGATGTCATCGCCATTTAAAACGGTGGCTCCATATTCGGTTGCTGCGTGATTAAGACTGGCACTGTTTATATCAGATACAGATACAATACCTCCGTCATTTCTTACAAGTTCTACCAAGTGCATGCCTACTTTACCGATACCTTGGATAGCTACTTTCTTTCCTTTTAAGCTATCGGAGCCGTATGCTTTTTTCGCACTCGCTTTCATCCCCATAAACGTTCCATATGCAGTAACTGGAGAAGGGTCTCCGCCGCCTCCCATACTCTCTGGCAATCCTACTACACTGTCAGTTTCCATATTTACGTACTCCATATCTTTAGTGGTAGTACCCACATCTTCTGCAGTTATATATTTTCCGTTGAGATTTTCTACAAAACGACCAAACTTACGCATTAGGGCTTCAGACTTATGCTGATTGGCATCACCGATTATAACCGCTTTTGCACCCCCTAGATTTAATCCAGAAATAGCAGCTTTATAGGTCATTCCTCTACTTAGACGAAGTACATCGTTTAGTGCTTCGGCTTCACTTGCGTAGTTCCACATACGCGTACCTCCTAAACCAGGACCTAATACGGTGTTGTGTATTGCGATAATGGCACGTAGGCCAGTGGCATTGTCATTACAAAACACAACTTGCTCGTGGTTTGTTGTCTTTACCTGAGCAAAAAGACCGTCCTTTGTCTCGTGGGTAAATGTGGATGATGTACTCATATGTTAAGGTTCTATTAATTGCTAAATTTGCCGCAAAAGTAAAATTAATTCCAACTAAAATAACTACTTCATTGAAATCGCTCATTAGCTTAGGAGTTTATATTTCCCGATACCGAAAATACCTGCTGCTGGGTACAGTTTTTATTATTTTCTCCAATCTGTTTGCAGTGGTGATACCTCCCGTAGTAAGAGAAGGTGTAGATGGAGTCGTAAATTTATTGAAATCTGGAGAACAGCCGTCATATATTGATTCTTTGCCTTCAGTCTTTAGGTCTAAGACTGGTCTGGCAGCTTTCGCAGGGCTCTTGATACTCGTTTTTGCGCTATTGAAAGGCTTGTGTATGTACTTCATGCGGATGACTATTATCATAATGTCTCGGCATATAGAGTACGATCAAAAAAATGATATATTTAAGCATTACCAGAAATTGGGTCAGACCTTTTATGGAAAGAACTACACCGGAGATTTAATGAATAGAATTAGTGACGATGTCTCTAAGGTGCGCATGTTTACAGGCCCAGCCATTATGTATTCGCTCAATCTTACGTGCATGATTATTATGGTGGTAAGTCTTATGTTTTATGTGAATGCAGAGATTACGCTTTATGTACTCATACCACTTCCCATATTAGCAGTTACCATATACTTAGTCAGTGATTCCATGAACAAGAAGAGTGACATTATCCAACGAAAACTCTCTGGTATTACGTCATTCGTTCAAGAGTCTTTCGCCGGCATCCACGTATTGAAGTCCTATGCAAGTGAGAAGGATTTCTCAAAGGATTTTGACAAAATGAACGCATCTTACAAGGATGCAAATATGGATTTGGTTAAAATTAACGGGGTTTTCATGCCTGCAGTGATGGGGTTGATAGGATTGAGTATACTCATCACTATTTATACAGGTGGTAATGCGGTAGTGGACGGCACGTTTACTTTAGGAAATATTGTGGAATATGTCATCTACGTAAATATGCTAACCTGGCCAGTAGCTAGTTTGGGGTATGTTACATCATTGGTACAGCGTGCAGCAGCTTCGCAGACGAGAATAACCGAGTTTATGGATGAGCGACCAGAAGCGAATGACGGTGTAGAGTTTATTGACGAGCTTAAAGAAGGTATCGTCTTTGACGGCGTATGGTTCAAGTATCCAAATACACAAGAATGGGTGTTGCAAGACATTAGTTTTACGGTGGACGCTCATAGTAAATATGGTATAATAGGCACTACAGGCAGTGGTAAAAGTACTATAGCTAAGTTGCTGATGGGAGTGTATCGGCCTACCAAAGGGGACATTCTTATAGATGGCAAGTCTATAAGTGCCTATGATCGCAAGAGCCTACTGCGACTGTTTGGCTATGTAGCTCAAGATATTTTTCTGTTTTCTGAAACCCTGAAGGACAATATTCTATTTGGAAGTAATAGTGCTGCAGACGCAGAAAATTTATCCAAGGCGGTCGAAACCGCATCTCTCTCTGCAGAGATTGCAAATTTTCCAAAAGGATTAGAGACGATGCTTGGAGAAAGAGGTATAACTCTAAGCGGAGGTCAAAAGCAGCGTACAGCAATAGCTAGAGCGCTTATCAAGAATCCCCAAGTATTACTCATCGATGATGGGCTAAGTGCGGTGGATACGAAGACGGAGGTTGCTATAAAACAAGGCCTATTCAATTGGAATAAAGAACAGACTATCATCAATATAAGTCATAGAATTTCATCTGTGAAAGACAGCAAGGAAATTTTATTTTTGGACAAGGGAAGAATGGTGGAGAATGGAACTCATCAAGAGCTATTGGCGAATGAAGATGTTTATTCAGAGTTGTTTCATAAGCAGATGACGCTATCCGAAACCGAAGGATAGAATAAAATAGGTTGATTTTCAGGTATTTTTACGTTCTTTGTGTTTTAAACATTTAGGTTTTTATATACATGGGAGAGTCAAACTATGACAGAGAAGAAGTCTTCTCTAAGAAGGTAAGGGCAGGGAAAAGAACATATTTCTTTGATGTAAAGAAAAGTTCAACCAGCAGAGGTGAAGATTTTTATATCACAATCACGGAGAGTAAGAAGCGATATGAAGATGGAGGATATGTGAAGCATAAAATTTTCCTGTATAAGGAAGACTTCAATAAGTTCTCAGAGGCATTTACGGAAACAGTGAATTACGTAAAAAGTGATCTAATGCCAGAGTATGATTTTGATGAATTCACGAAAAAAGACTACGACAACGATTAGTCCAATCAATAGTTAATTTATTCCTCTCTAATGCAGCAAAAATCACTTTGGGTTTTTGGTATTTTAGCTGGGTTGTTATGTGCTATTCTAGAATATCTATTCTTTAGTACCACCGGCTCCAGTGCCAATACCATGTTCATTACTAAAATAGCCATCCTTGCCATATTTGTAGGGGCGGGCCTCATTTTACTTCGTAAACTTCTGGGAGGAGTTATTAGTATAGGACGAACAGTTTTTTCCGGACTACTAATTTCTTTCATACGCGCCATCGTGATGATTATAGTGTTTATATTTCTTTATCAGCCAAACGGTGAATTTTATCAACCCAGAGTACAAGAAGCATATGCGCAAGCTGAAAAGAAAGTGGCTGCAGATGATAAAATAAAAGATGCAGATAAGCCCATGGAACTAGCGTTAATAAAAGAGCAAATAGCTTCCTTATATAAAGTGCCAGGGTACTCTATGATTACACTAGGAGGGAGTCTGGTCACTGGGTTAGTGGTTTCTATACTAATGGCTGCATTTATAGGGACGAATATGATGTATAACGAACCAAATAAAGCGTAATGGTAAAAATAGAAAGTAATAGTTCATCAATACATAAATCTTCACTCGAAGTCTTCGAATTTCTATCTCTTCCTGCTAATTATGAGTCACTTATGCCAAGCAAGGTGAGGAGCTTTTCAAGCACAGAAACAGAAGCTACTTTAGACATAGAAGGGATAGGTACGGTGCAATTAGCTATCACGGAGAAGGTTTCACCTTCTAAAATAGTGATGCTCCCACAAAATAAGGTTCCTTTTAAATTTGATATTCAATGGGACATCATTACAATTAATGATTCAGCGTCTACAGTTCAAGCAGTGATCAATGCAGATCTAAATTTCATGATGAAGATGATGGCAGAGAAGCTACTGAAGGATTTTTTAGATGTACAAGTACACAAGCTTACCAAGCAGCTAAATGCTGAATGAAGAATCTTCTAAAATATAGCTGGACACTTTATTTTGCACTGATTTTTGTTTTATCGTTTACAGTGTTATATCCGCTTTTTCTCGTTTTATTATCTAAGAAGAAGTGGTACAACGCAGCACAAAAACTAAGAAGAGTTTGGGGCAAGGTACTTATGTTTATTACAGGTATAAGACCTGAAGTAACCTATGAGGAGCCGCTAGACAAAAACAAAGTTTATATTTTCGCTCCTAATCACTTTTCGTACATGGACATAGTGACGATAGGTACACTGCTCCCTCACTTATTTGGTTTTATGGCGAAGAAAGAGTTGGCTAGCATCCCTTTATTTAAAGTGTTTTTTAGAAGTATAGATATGCCGGTAGATCGGAAGTCCAAAGATGGCGCAAAGCGAGCATATTATTTAGCCAATAAAAAATTACGGGAGGGGATGAGCTTAGTGAATTTTCCAGAAGGAGGAATAGGGAATACTTCTCCAGTTATGCGAAAATTTAAATTGGGCGCATTTAAACTTGCTATGGAACACAATCTAGAGATTGTTCCTATTACCCTTGCAGATAATTGGAAACGATTACCTATAGATGGAAACTATGTGCCAAAAGGCACACCAGGAAGAATGCGCATGCACGTTCATCGACCTATTCCTACAGAAAATCTAAAATCGGGGGATGAGTTGCAGCTTGCTGACGATGTGTATGCTATTATTGAACAAAAGATAAATGAACTAAACGACCTATGAGCATAGACAGTAAAAAAATAGATGACCTTGCACATTTGGCTCGGTTAGAGTTCTCTGTAGACGAGAAAGAAGCTATAAAGGGAGATTTAAAACGAATAATCACCTTTTGCGATAAATTAAACGAGGTAGATACCACGGGTGTAGAGCCTTTGATATACCTAAGTGATAGGAATACAGTGCTCCGTGAAGATGTAGCGAAAGTGACTATCACAAAGGAGGAGGCGCTAAAAAATGCACCATCAGCAGATTCTGATTACTTTAAAGTTCCTAAGGTTATTACTAAGTAATGGCTCTTATAGATCTCCGCGAGATATACAAAACGTACCAAATGGGGAATACGGCTATTCACGCGCTGAATGGGCTCAATTGTGAAATAGAAAAAGGTGAATATGTGGCATTGATGGGGCCTTCGGGATCCGGTAAATCTACACTCATGAATGTAATAGGTTGTCTCGATTCACCAACTAGCGGGACGTACTTACTCAATGATACTGATGTAAGTAGTATGACGGATGATGAGCTAGCTACGGTTAGAAATGTGGAGATAGGCTTTGTCTTTCAATCGTTTAACCTTCTGCCTCGTACTTCTGCTATAGAGAATGTGGCACTACCTTTAGTATATGCAGGCATAGGAAAGAAAGAACGCTTAGAACGAGCTCAGGTAGTTTTGGAAAAAGTAGGATTAGGAAATAGGGGAGATCATAAGCCAAATGAACTGAGTGGAGGACAGCGACAGCGTGTAGCCATAGCTAGAGCATTGATTAATAATCCTTCCATTGTGCTAGCAGATGAACCTACGGGTAATCTCGATAGTAAGAGCAGCGCTGAGATAATGGCACTGTTTGAGGCTATTCATGCGGATGGAAATACGGTGGTCATGGTGACACACGAGGAAGAGATAGCAAAACACGCTAAAAGGACGATTAGAATGATAGATGGAAAACTTGCTAGCCAGTTATCTGTTACTAATCCATAATCATAAAAGTCTAGATGAAAATTTATACAAAAACAGGCGATACAGGTGAGACATCTCTTGTAGGAGGTACAAGAGTGAGTAAGTCAGACGCTAAGATAGAAGCCTATGGCACAGTGGATGAGCTAAACTCTTCTTTAGGCGTTATCGCTTCTTTAGACGTGCATTATTCCGATTTTATCAAATCCATACAGCATAAGTTATTTAACATAGGAAGTGTACTCGCCGCAGAAGAAGATTTATCGTTTGAGCTTCCAGATATAGCATTGTCAGATATCTCACTTTTAGAACAGGAAATCGACCGACTAAATAAGTCTTTACCTAAACTTAAAAACTTCATACTCCCTGGTGGGTCTGTACTTAGTGCACATACTCATGTATCCAGATGCATCTGTCGGAGAGCAGAACGAAGAGTGGTAATCTTAGGGGATGCTAAGTATGGTACACACATCAAATATTTAAATAGACTAAGCGATTATCTGTTTATTCTCAGCAGGGAATTCCTTCGTATTGAAGGTAAAGAAGAAGTAATTTGGCGGAAGGATTAATTACCTTCTTCCTCCAGCGTACATCATTTTTTCCAGTTCCATAAGAACGTATCTAGGCATTTCGAATTGGTCGTATTCTTCTATGCTTCTTTTGAGGTAAAGTACGGCAGTATTGACATCTTGCTTGCGTTCTAATTCATTGTTTCCAATTAGAAAAAGAGTAGCAGCTTTAATAGGCACTAGCTGTTGTATCCCAGATACAGGACCCGGCATGGGTACACTAGTCGCAGCCATTAGACTGTCGGTTTCTACTTGCTCTAAGATCTCTGTACTCAAGCTATCAAACAAGGGTTGGTTACCATTCTCATAATAAATCACTAATTTTTGATAGACATATTTATAGAGTCTCGTTTCAGCGATTAGATTATCGATGAATTTTTCAGCTTTTTCTGTTTCACCGATTTGCTGATAGGCTAAAGCCATGTTTTCTTTTAGTTTTGATTTTGCTTGTCCTTGGTTATACACTAATTCAGCATATTTCAAACCCGCTTCAAAATTTCCGTTTCTCATGTACACCCTAGAGAGTGAATCTTGGTACTCGGTATTGGTAGAGTCTAATAATAGAAGTTGATTCAACGCCAACTTTACCGTAGTAGCATCCTTGTTTCCCAAAGCCTGCTTATAAAGTGCTTGAGTCTCCTTTAGTTGTTGATCTTTATTGCTACACGCCGCTAATAGAAGTGTAAAAATGATTAGAAAGAATGGTATCTTATTCATAATAGTAGGACGAAAATATGTATAAATTTTGCTTCTGAAATAAATACTCTAAATACTCCGTACTTGTTCATCGCCTAAAGTCAAATAAAAAGCACGTTTTAAAGCGCGGACTTGTCTGGCCTTACCCTTTTTTTGAATATTTTTATTTCGCTAATTATCACTGGTGATATCTGCGGATAGTTCTGATTTATAGTTCAGTACAAGCTAGATAAAAGATGGGGTAAATCGGATTTAAGGTGAGAATACGAATGAATTCTTCGGATAAAGCAGTCGGTACTCGTCATTCGGAAAGAATGATTAGAGGTGAAAGGTCGTTAAAGTGTTTTGACGACCTTTTTTTTATAATAGATTTGTAAGCCAATAAGAAATTTTCATGTTCGATAATTTATCCACCAAATTAGACCGTGCTTTTAAGACCTTAAAAGGTCATACATCGCTTACTGAGCTAAACATAGCAGAGACTGTAAAGGAAATACGCAGAGCGTTAGTAGACGCTGATGTTAGCTATAAGATAGCCAAAGAGTTTACCAGTAAAGTAAAAGACGAAGCAATCGGTCAAAATGTACTTACTAGTGTATCTCCAAGTCAGTTAATGACTAAGATAGTGAATGATGAGCTTAAAGAGCTGCTAGGAGGAGAGACATCGCCGATCAATAGTTCAGGTAGTCCAGCTATTATCCTTATCGCAGGATTACAAGGTTCAGGTAAGACTACTTTCTCAGGTAAACTATCTGCACACCTGAAGTCTAAAGGGAAAAATCCTTTACTCGTAGCTTGTGATGTTTACAGACCTGCAGCTATTAACCAGATAAAAGTATTGGGTGAGCAAGTAGGAGTTGCTGTATTTGCCAATGAAGAAAATAAGAATCCAGTAGCTATAGCACAAGAAGCGTTAACATACGCCAAAGCCAATAACCACAATGTAGTCATCGTGGATACCGCGGGTAGACTAAGTGTAGACGAGGCTATGATGACTGAAATAGGTAATCTGAAAAGTGAACTGAAACCTCAGGAGATACTGTTCGTAGTAGATGCTATGACGGGTCAAGATGCCGTGAATACTGCAAAGGCATTCAATGACAAGTTGGATTTTGACGGAGTAGTACTGACTAAATTAGATGGCGATACGCGAGGTGGAGCCGCACTTTCTATAAAGTCAGTGGTGAATAAGCCTATTAAGTTTGTAAGTACGGGTGAGAAAATGGATGCCTTGGACGTATTCCATCCCGATAGGATGGCAAACCGTATCCTTGGTATGGGAGACATTGTCTCTTTCGTAGAACGCGCACAAAACACTTTTGATGAACAAGAAGCGGCAGATCTTCAAAAGAAAATGCGTAAGAATCAGTTTGATTTTGACGATTTCTTAAAGCAACTCAATCAGATAAAAAAGATGGGTAACATCAAAGACCTTATGGGGATGATACCAGGAGTAGGTAAAGCCATAAAAGATGTAGATATAGATGACGATAGCTTTACTGGAATAGAAGCAATCATCCATAGTATGACTGCTGAGGAGAGACAAAACCCTCAAATACTTAATGGCAGTAGAAAAGATAGAATAGCAAAAGGAAGTGGTACGAGCGCAGCTGAGGTAAATAAGCTTGTAAAACAGTTTGACGAGATGAAAAAAATGATGAAGGTGATGAATGCCGGTGGGGGTAAACGCCCAGGCAAAAAACTCTTCAGAAGATAGGCGATGAAAGACCTTAGACAGAACTATACCAAAGGGCAGTTACTAGAATCTGAAATCCCTAATTCACCCTATGATCTCTTCAGGTCTTGGTTTCAAGACGCGCTAGAGGCAGATGCTATTGTAGAACCCAATGCGATGGTTTTATCTACTTCTTTGGATGATAGACCGGATAGTAGAATAGTCCTACTTAAGGATGTTAGAGAAGAAGAATTTGTTTTCTATACCAACTATCAAAGCCACAAAGGCAAGCAATTGGGTCAGAACTCGCAGTGCACGTTACTTTTCCCGTGGATCGTCTTAGAGCGACAGGTAATTGTTAGAGGGTTTGCGCAGAAAGTAAGCAAAAGTGAAAGCGAGGAGTATTTTTTTTCGAGACCTGAGGCTAGTCAGATAGGGGCATGGGCGAGCAGTCAAAGTGCTAAAATAGAATCGAGAGAAGACCTGGAAAATCAACTCAGTCAATTTGAAGAAAAATTTAAAAAAGATGCCATGGTAAAGCCTCCACATTGGGGAGGGTTCGCTGTAGTACCTAGTGAGATAGAGTTTTGGCAAGGCAGACCGAATAGGTTGCATGACAGAATTCTATACAGCCAAAATCTGGGTAAGTGGACGACTGATCGTCTTCAACCTTAGGTCCATTTACGACCCCAGTTGTCTCATCTTTAGGTAAAACGATGCTTTATCGGTATCTTAGCTAAAAATAAGCCATATTTTCGTAGTATAGAAAGGCGTTAGGTGGGTACTCAATTAAGTAATATTAGAAGGTTAATAAAATCAAGGTCAACGTTGGCCAGCGTTTTATTGGTGCCTGCTATTGTCGCTGGTTTGGCCTTACTAGGATTTCAGACCTACAGTTTAATTACCGGTAAATCGTTTCGGGATTTTGACTTTAATATTGGTAAACTATGGTCCTCAACAGAGGAAGAAGTCACAAGATTTCCGGCAGATAGGGGAGTCTCTAGTCGCCCATCATTACCATTGTTTTTAGAAGAGGAGGACGCTTTTAAAGGAATTACCTCAGCGGGGATATCTCCTCCTACACTGACTAAAAAAGTACAAACATTTTTACCAACGATCAAAGAGGATAAACCGCTTCTCACCAAAAGTGTAGAAGAGCTTATTGATTTAGAGAATATTAATTCAGTACAGATCAGTACGGCTATTGAAAGTCCTCAGATGCAGAGATACTACTCCAGGCTAGAAAGTGAGTACTTGATAAACCCAGATTTAGTGCCTCTCCAAGGAAAATGGTATGTGGGAATCAATTTTGCCCCGTGCCTAGGGTATCGTACCTTTAGTTATGATCCTTCCTTAGTCCATGGAGTAGTGACTGACGGACAGTACCGGTATACCTATGGTCTTACGGAGTCCAGTCGCAATCTGTCTGACAGGTCCATTACTTCCTATTCTATCGGTATAGACATCGGGAGACGATTGACAAATAGGATAAGTGTATTTTCAGGGTTTAACTATGCACATTATGGAGAGCAACTTCAGGTAAGTCACGCAGATGTCACTAATCCGAATTATGAGGATGCCACTTTTATGGGAAAGAAGCCGCTGTATGAAAGGCATAATAGCGAGGATAAAACCAAGAACATACCGTTTACTAATAAGTACTCTTACTATGAAATACCGCTAGGTGTTAGTATAGACGTAGCGAATTTATCGAAGGCACGAGTGACTATAGATGCGGCATTTCACTATCAGCGATTGGATTATGTGAATGCTCTTGTGTATGATTTTGAAACAGATTATTACTACTGGGCGGAGAAACAAGAAAGAATCTTTAGACGCAATGGCTGTGCTACATCAGCAGGTATTACCCTTTCACAGTATGTTACAGAACGCTTTGAAGTGTTTGTAAATCCTCAGTTTAAATTTAATCTTACCTCCACTTTCCAAAAACCGTATCCCGTAACTCAAAACCAGTATACCTCTGGACTACGCATCGGTTTTAAGCAGCAAGTTTTTTAGGCTATTTTCCCTTACTTTTGCACCAATGAAACGAGTATTTATTGTAGCAGCAGTTAGAACTCCAATGGGAAGTTTTAATGGTAAACTAAGCGGTATATCAGCACCTAAACTAGGAGCTATCGCTATAAAAGGAGCATTAGAAAAAGCTGGTGTACAGTCTGATCAAGTAGACGAGGTATACTTCGGTAACGTACTTCAAGCTGGGATAGGACAAGCACCAGCAAGACAAGCAGCCATATTCGCAGGATTACCAAATACGACACCGTGTACTACGGTAAATAAGGTTTGTGCTAGTGGAATGAAGTCGGTAGCGCTAGGAGCTACTTCAATTATGCTAGGGCACAATGATCTTGTAGTCACTGGTGGTATGGAAAATATGAGTCAAGTGCCTCACTATTTACCCGGAAGTAGAGCAGGGTATAAGTACGGTAACTTTACCGCTATAGATGGATTGGCCCATGACGGCCTCAGGGACGTGTATAATGAGTATATGATGGGTAGCGCAGCAGACAATACTGCAAAGGTGCATAACATCAGCAGAGAGGCTCAGGATGAGTTTGCTATCAATTCATATAAAACCGCAGCAGCTTCTTGGGAGGCAGGCAAGTTTAAGGATGAAATAATACCTGTAGAAATACCTCAGCGAAAAGGAGATCCTATCCTAATGGATGAAGACGAGGAGTTTAAAAATGTACGTTTTGATAAAATACCTGGACTTCGTCCCGTGTTCGCAAAAGATGGAACCGTGACAGCGGCAAATGCGAGTACTATAAATGATGGTGCAGCTTGTATCCTCTTAGCTAGTGAAGAAAAAGTGAAAGAACTCGGTCTTACTCCTATAGCAGAAGTAACCGGTTTTGCAGATGCAGCACACGAACCAGAGTTTTTCACTACAGCACCTGCAAAGGCAGTACCTATAGCGCTAGAGCGTGCAGGATGTACGCTAGCAGATGTTGATGCTTTTGAATTAAACGAGGCGTTTTCTGTAGTGGGAATTGTAAATACCAATTTACTAAAAATTGATGCAGCGAAGGTGAATGTGAATGGAGGTGCAGTAGCACTCGGTCACCCACTGGGAGCTTCTGGAGCTAGAATACTAGTGACGTTGATCAATGTACTGAAGCAGAACGGTGGTTCCATAGGGGCAGCGGGTATCTGTAATGGTGGTGGTGGTGCCAGTGCCATGATCATCAAAAACATATAGGATTTCAATATCCATTTTTTTTATAAGGCACGAAAATTGATAATTTACAAGTTATAGTTAGTATGCGAGCATTCACTTTTATCACTTTATCATTTTTGTGCCTTATTACTTTCGGGCAGAGAGCTAAAGTAAAAGCGGGTGACTCTATCTACATAGACTCTATCCGTAATTACGAGTACCAACTCGAAGGACTCAGTTATAATATCATCAACTCAAAGGATAAAGTAGAGCGAATTACAAGCTGCTACTACTACATACAGACGTTGAAGAAGGCCCTAAGCATCCCCAATTCTTTTGATTATGATTTCAAGACCATAAAAACAGTTTCTGCTATACGGTCAGAAGACGAAAAGTTTCGTGTGTTTACGTGGAATCTACTACTAGACAGCGGTAAGTACATGTACTTCGGGGCTATACAGATGAATAACCCCGATAGCTTGGAGCTTTATGGATTGTATGATAGCTCAGACTACAACAGGGATGTCATTTATGGCCAATTTGACCATAGGCACTGGATGGGAGCGCTCATCTACCAGATACATCACTATACGTATAAAAAGAAGGATTATTACATCACCTTTGGGTGGGATGGGCAAGATGCGAAGACCAATAGAAAAATCATAGATGTGCTCTGGTTTGATGAAGAAGGTATGCCTCAGTTTGGGGAAGAAATTTTTGATTTTGATGGAGACTTACAGTCCCGTATTATTTTTGATTTCAATGACCGAGCGGCGATGACTATGCGGTATGATAAAAACGAGGAAGCGATCTTATTTGCTAATCTAGTACCGATAAATCCTATGATGGTGGGAATGTATGAAAACTATGTGCCGGATGGTACGTATGATTTTCTGAAGTTTGAAAAAGGCATCTGGAGAAGATACAAAATGGCCTTTGATGACAGACGAAAAAACAGCAATGACTTGAGAAAGTATTAGGAGGATTTCAATAGGCTAACTCGGATTAATTTAGGTAATATCTATGGTCTAGCTGTATCAGGTGTAATCTCTCAGATTCACCCACGGCAGTTCGAATGATACAGAAATAGTGTATTATTGGGATTGGAAAAACTAAATCGAGTACACCACCCATCATCTACACCTATTTGTCAACGCCTACAGGTACTTACAAACTTTTAAACGTAATCTTTTAGAAGTCATACGTACTTTTTTGAGAATAAGTGTACAAGCAAAAATTAGCGTATGGCACATTAGCGAAATAGACGTATCTTTTGTATGTAAGATGCGAATTTTATGTTAATTAGCATTGGATAATTATTGAAAACTAGATTGGAATAATTAATTCTGAATCCTGAAATTATTTGATTTGCTTCATCATTTTCTTTATCGAGTAACAATGAAATTGTCCCGAAAGCAAACTATCTATATCCAATTTTTTACTCAATAAATAATGCGCAGGATCATATTTTAAATTTGAAAATTACAGTACTATAATGACTACGATGGTTTTTACGTTTGGGGTTTGTTTAATAATAAATTAATAAGCACTACACAATTACCATAAAATACTTAGACTATAGACGCTAGAGCTTAATACCACCATTCTAAAACGTTATAAATTTCGAGAATTGGTTGGCAATTCATTAACAGTAACAAAAAGAATATGTAATCTCTACATTTAGCTGTGTGATATAACGACTACTCAGTACTTACTCAAGTTCGCCTGATTTTGACAGCCGCTCATTTTTTTATTTTTCAAAAATCTCTTAAAAAAAACACACTATTTTCAAATAACAATGTTACCTCACTATAAACAATAGAATGAATAAATTACACCATATAGAAAGTGAGATTTCAGAACTAAGAAATCAATTACAGAATCATAAACTTTATAAAAACTTGAAAACACTAGAAGATATTAGAGTTTTTATGGAGAATCATGTATTTGCTGTTTGGGATTTTATGTCACTATTAAAATCTCTTCAAATAGAATTAACTAATGTTCAAATTCCATGGACACCCTCTAAAAAACCAACTCTCGCTAGATTCATAAATGAAATTGTTCATGGGGAAGAAAGTGACATAAATGAACTTGGAGAACCCAAGAGTCATTTTGAAATGTATTTGGATGCGATGAAGCAAGTTAATGGAAGTACATCCGAGATTAATAATTTTATTGGACTTATTGAATCTGGAAATCCAGTGGAGTACGCTCTTGATAAAGTCAATATTGATGAAAGAGTAGCGGATTTTGTAAAATTTTCTTTTTCAATTATTGATTCTCAAAAACCTCACCTTGTTGGCTCTGCATTCACATTTGGAAGAGAAGATGTTATTCCTGATATGTTTATAGAAATACTTAACAATGCTGATTCTGAGAAAAAATCATACAATAAATTGACCTACTATCTTGAAAGACATATAGAATTAGATGGAGATGACCACGGTCCATTATCTCTCAAAATGATGTCAGAACTATGTGGTAAAGACGATCATAAATGGACTGAAACTTTGTTAGTTGCCAAGCAATGTTTAAAGAAAAGAATTTCATTATGGGATGCAATTAGTGATTTAATACAAAAAGATAAAAAGAAGCGTATTGCACAGTCTGAATAAAAAATAATCCAATTTTTTAGACTATTCAGCATTCCAATGCATAGGGAACGAGTAACAATTTAATCTGAATAAATAGAAGTGTTCTTTGGTTTTTTAGTGCTGAGAAATCATTTATTCTAATTTTGGCTTTGCTCTGATGGACTAACGAACACCTAGCGTATCTGATAATTAAGATGATATTGTTTTTTTGGTTAGGCTACGGTGTGATGATACCCCAATTAGCAAAACGGACATACTTACCATCACCGAAAAGTATATTAGAAAATAAGATGAAGTAAACGGATACCTAATCAACTGTTGTTACCTAAATTAACATAGCTTGGATGTTTCATATTGAAGGAAAGTGTATGAAAAAAGTAAAACAGAACTAATTATCAAGTTGTTATTAATCCGATTAGTGCAAACGTTATAAGTATATGAATGGATGCTTACCCACGTGTTTTATGAAAGAGAATAAAGTAGATTTTAATATGTATGAATTTTACCTAGCATTTTCATAGACTACCAAGAACATTTAGTTACTGGGTTTATTTTGTCCTCTATCAAAGAAAGGAAGAGGTCTTGACAGTTGATAAAAAAGTCTATACTCATATTAGATAAAAAACACAATTATGCTATGCCCAAACTCAGTAACCGCAACGCCACACAGAAAAGCAGAAATCTCTAGTTTACCTTAAAAATATATACAGTAGCTGTGATACGAGTATCTTCATGATGAGTGCAATAGGTAGTATCATCGCGTACCCTATCTCGGGAAGTTTATTCCCTACCTTTTCCGTGGCAAAGGAGACTACAGCAGGCTGATTAGACACCATACCCAATAGGAGTGAGAAGGGTATTTTTACCCATTTATAGCCGATCGTAAGTATCAATATGCCCGAGAGTAAGCACAGAGTAGTAGCTGCAGCGAGTATTCCGATACTCCCTATGCTCAGACTTTCAAAAAAACGACCGCCATTATTTACACCGATGCTTGCCAGTAAAAACATAAGACCAATTTGCTGTAACACTACCGACGTACTATACGGTAGCGTCCACAGTACAGGGCCTGTACGCCTAAGCGCACCGAGTATAAGACCTACTACAAGCGGTCCGCCGGCATAGCCTAGCTTTATATGTAAATCGGGACCTATGGGAATAGAAAGCGTACCCAGTAATAAACCCAGCGCCAGACCAAACCCAAAAGAGAATAAATTAATACGGCTACTGGCTTGATAGCTATCTCCAAAGTAGTTGGAGAGTTTGGTCAAGTCTTCGCGCTTAGCGATGAAGCGTATCCGGTCACCGAGTTCCAGTACCGTATTGCCGTGAGCCAACATATCGTCATCTCCTCGTCGGATGCGAGTGATGATGGCATTGAATTTTTCAGGAAGATTAAGCGAAGCAATGGTACGACCAGCAAGCTTGGGATTTGACATAAATATACGTCTGCTATCAAACTCTCTTCGGTCGTAGGATATTTTATCTTCGGACTGTTTGCCCAAAAGTGCTGTAGCTGCAGTGATATCTTCTCGTGCACCAAGGATCATTACCGTATCGCCTTTTTCGAAACTAGTATCCCAGCTACTCAAACTAAGTGTTGCGCCGCTTTTTACTCTACCAAAGTTGATATTCCAGTCGTTTTGTTGGATGAGTTCGCGGATGGGAACACCCACGATGTCGTCATTTGTAATGACTACAGAAGCGCTGGTTAGGTCATTGTCCAAGGGATAGCTATTGCGCAATTGCTTGTATTCCAGGGCATAATCTACCTTCAGTATTTTTTCCATGAGTACTATAGCCAGAATACTTCCTATGATACCGATGGGGTAAGCGAGGGTAAAGGAAATAACGAGGTCTTCAGAGGCTATGGCATTCGCTCCTTCAATATTTTGGATGTAGTCCAGCACTGCAGCAAATGCGGGGGTATTGGTGCTTACTCCTGCAAAAATCCCTGAAACGGTAGCGGCAGAGAATCCAAGTAGATAGAACATGGACGCAGCTAATAATCCTGTGAAGAGTACGATCATAAAACTGAACCGAATGTCCCGCATACCATTTTGGCGGTATGACTTGAAAAATATAGGGCCGGTGTTGAGCCCGATGGAGTAGATAAAAATAGAAAGACCGAGTATTAAGATAAATTCCGGCAGCTGGTAGGAGGGGTTAAGATAGCCAAAAAATAGCCCCACAAATAATACCATGGATACGCCGAATGATTTTCCAGCTATTTTTAGTCCACCCACTAAAACGCCAAGTGATATGACTAAAAAGAGTAGAAAAACAGGATTGTTTTCGAGAATGGCGTTCATATGAAAGACTTTATAAATACAGAAACAAAGAGAGTCATATTTGTTTTAAAAACGCAACGAAGATGGTTAATATTTGGCTATTTGGATGTTTTGATGAAAATCTGTTGCTTAAAAGAACAGTCGGGCTCAGGTTAATAGTGAATCCAGTGTGCTTTCATACCCTCATTGGTATGGTACTCCAGTGCTGGCATCGGAAACTTGAGACAGTTCAGCATAATAAGGGCTGTTCTCAATCCTTTTTTATGGACGGGAATGCGTGTGAGATCTATGTCCGGAGAGAGGTAAAACTGTCTAGCACGTGTGTACACGGCCGTTTTATCATAGTAGACACCATCAATGGTATAGGTATTGTCATGACCGCCTAGCATACCATCTGCTCCATACCCGACTGCTATATTTAACCATTTGGGCCATTTAGTATCTTCTTTTAAAAAGGAATTTACATTGGCACTTAGCCACTGGGTATGTCCATTGTAATCTTTTAGCACACGCTCAGGGAAGTTACTGCCGAGCACATTGGGTCGGACCTGTGCATACGGTGAATTGGAGTAGGAATATTTCAGCCAGATGCGTTGTTCGTCCCAGACTAAACTCTGTGATATTGCCAACGATGCTCCAAAGGTATTGGCTGCTATATCACCTACACTAGCTCCCCAACCTGCCGAAAAGCCGTCTAAGACTTCTACACCTGATTGAATGAGAAAGCCGTATGATCCCCCTATAATGGAATATTGCTTTTTAGAATAGCCAGCCCACTTCATCATCTCTATACCCGCTACACCTTCATAGTAGCACGAGAAGGAGTGGCCTACTTTATCCATTTGCAGCCATTCTTTATTGTCATTAAAGAAATGAAATTTTTCTAACGGATATTGCTTGTACCATAAATTGTACAAGCCAAGCATTGTTCCGGTATAGGCAATAGCATTACCCCCTAAAACGATCTTTTTGCGTAGGTTATAATTTATCTGTGTGCTATCTTGAGCTTGGCACATGAGCACCACGCATGTCAAGCACACAGTTAACAGATGTTTATGCCAATATGGTAGCCTTAGTAGCATCTAATATAGCAATGGTGTCTTTAGCAGTAGCTGCTTGTGCATATACACGTAATAATGGCTCTGTGCCGCTAGGACGTATCATTACCCAGCTATCATCACTGAGAATGAATTTGTATCCGTCTATGGTCTCTGTGCCGCTTACAGTGTAAGATCCAAATGTTTTGTAGTCGGCTACTTTACATTTTTCGATGATAGACAGTTTTTGCTCTTCGGGCATGCGCAGGTCATATCTATCCATAGCAAATGAGCCAATCATATCATAAATTTCGTGGATTAATTCGTCTAAACTCTTACCGGTCTTAGCCATGTACTCCCAGATGATAAGTCCCATCCAGATGCCATCACGCTCCGGTATATGCGTACTTACAGCTATTCCTCCACTTTCTTCACCGCCGAGAAGACTATCGTTTTCGATCATCTCCTTGCAAATGTATTTGAAACCGATTTTGGTCACATGGTTTTCGATACCGTAGTGATCACACAAGTTTTTAATTTTAGAAGTACAGCTAAAACTGTTGTATACATTGCCTTTTAAACCTTTATGCTCTACAAGGTAACGTATAAGTAGCAGTATGATGTGGTGCGAGTCTACAAACTCTCCGTTAGCATTGAACAAGCCTATTCTGTCAGCATCTCCATCTGTGGCTAGTCCACAAGCGATGTCACTGTTTTTAATGAGCTCAGCAAAAGGCTGTAAGTTTCTAGCGATAGGCTCTGGAGCTTGTCCCATGAAACTAGGATTGTATTCTGCGTGAAGCAATGTAGCCTCTGGAAACAGACGGCGTACTACATTCATACCAGCTCCATACATCGCATCGTAGGCTAGTTTGATGCCACTCTTACGAATTCCTTCTATATCAAAATTAGCATAAACGTGGTCGATGTATTCCTGCTCCATGTCTATCAGTTCTACCAAGTCATTTTTCAGTAGTTCTGCGAACGGTATAGTAGTGTATTCGTAGGTGTCTGGTATCTTAGCCTCTAATGCGTCTATTTCTGACTGTATAGCAGGTCCTCCGTAGTGTGCTTTTATTTTATATCCGTTATAGCTTGGAGGATTGTGACTAGCCGTAATCACTACACCTGTATAGGCCTTGTGTTTAAGCGTAGATAATGATACCATTGGGGTAGATACAAAGTCTTCTGAAGTATATACTTTTATCCCTTGTGATACCAATACGGATATGGTTACTTCTGTAAACAGTCTGCCGCCAAAACGACAGTCATGACCTACTACCGCGGTATGATTAGCTGAATTCTCTTTTATCCAAAGTGCTGTAGCATAGGCTACACGTGCCACATTATCCGTAGTATATTCTTGTGCTATGATGGCTCTCCATCCGTCTGTACCAAATTTAATAGTATTCATTTTTATTTTAGTGTGATTTTATTCCAATGTTTATTGAGTAGAGCCTCGTAGTATCTTTCAGACTGTTGAGGCTGTATTTCTTGACTATTTATATTTTCTAGCAAAAAGCTGAACCTCTTTTCACTTAAGTATTCCTCAAGGCCTTGTAGATTAATGGTTACATTAATTTCTTCAAGCTGTTGTTTGGTAAGTGTAATGGAGTGCTTGTCTATGAAGAGTTCTATACTGATCAGCTCTTGAAACGGAATATCTTTATACTTACTCCATTTCTCATTAACCGTGATCTGTTCTACTTTCCAAGGGGTAAATATGATATGTGAAAAATGACTATCTCCTCCAGCATTCAATATCGCCTGCTTATTATCGTTTACGGCTTTTTCTATAGCAGCGTAAAATGCTTTGTTTTCTCGGTTTGAATTTATCGTCGGAGAAAGTACCTTATACACTATCGTTTTTGTGTTTGCTGGTGTGTGAAATTTGCGATTAACCTTTGGGTCACTGATCGCTTGGTTCCTAAGTTTAAAAGACATTTGAGGGTTGGTCGTAAATTTATGAGGGCCAAACTGAACCAGATTAAAATTGAAATCCATCGTGTGCAATGCGTCCCAGTAGGTTAATTGACTAGATCCATTTGTATTGGTTGGAATAAACTCTGTTTTCAATAGATTAACTATGTCAGCGGCATCTACATAGCCATAGTTAATGGTCTTGCCACTTTTATCCACGCCAGTAAAGCTGAATCCTCGCACCATAAAATCAAAATTATTTTTGAAAAGATTCCAGTACTCGTGGATGAATAGATCTTTACTGCTTACAAATGGAGTCATAGCATTTTTCTCTAGCAATTGCAGCTGCTGCGAGCCTACTACTAAACGTTTATCGCTGTCTACCCAAAAGGCTAAATCTCCCGTAAGTAACCTAGGATACAGTAGCTCGGGTAGTGATTTTACCAAATTAAAACCTATGCTATCCGCCTGCTTTACTTGACTAAGGTGCAGAAGAACAGGAGTAGTGCTGTATGTCTTGGGTAAACTGTTTTTACTTATTCCACAGCCTACTGTAAGCACAGTGAAAAGAATGATTATTTTATACAAATGCATTTTCTCCAGTTATTTCCATTCCAAGGATAAGTAGATGAATATCGTGTGTTCCTTCATAAGTGACTACACTTTCTAAGTTCATCATGTGTCTCATCATCGGGTATTCTCCAGTGATTCCCATACCTCCGTGCATTTGACGAGCTTCACGTGCTATGTTTAGCGCTATTTCCACACTATTACGTTTGGCCATAGAGATCTGAGAAGGAGTAGCTTTTCCTTGATTCATTAGCGTTCCTAATCTCCAAACCACGAGTTGGGCTTTAGTTATTTCGGTTAGCATTTCTGCTAATTTTTTTTGTTGCAATTGAAAGCCGCCTATTGGCCTACCAAACTGATGACGTTGAGCAGCATATTTTTTAGCGCTCTCATAGCAGTCCATCGCAGCACCTATTGCTCCCCAGCTAATTCCGTATCGTGCAGAGTTTAAGCAAGTCAGTGGACCTTTAAGTCCTTTGACTCCAGGTAATATGTTTGTTTTGGGAATTCGTACGTTGTCAAACACAAGCTCACCTGTGATGCTGGCACGTAAACTCCATTTTCCGTGTGTAGTAGGAGTGGTGAACCCTTCCATTCCTCGCTCTACGAGTACTCCACGAATGGTTCCTTCAGGGTCTTTTGCCCAGACAACAGCTACATCTGCTTCTGGAGAATTGCTGATCCACATCTTAGCTCCATTCAGTATAATATCGTTACCATCTTCTGTATAGTTCGTAGTCATACCATTTGGGTTACTACCATGATCAGGCTCTGTAAGACCGAAACAACCGAGCATTTCACCACTACCTAGTTTTGGTAAGAATTTTCTCTTTTGCTCTTCACTGCCAAATTTATGTATGGGATACATCACCAGTGAGCCTTGCACACTAGCTGTAGATCGTATACCGCTGTCACATCGCTCTAGTTCTTGCATAGCAATCCCGTAGCTAATATAGTCCAATCCACCGCCACCATATTCTGCGGGTATCTGTGGACCGAAGCAGCCTTGCTCTCCAAGTTGTTTTACGATGTGAGATGGGAAGTAGTTGTTTTCAGCACAAGATTCTATGATGGGGGAGAGCTCTCTTTTTACATAGGCACGAACACTATCTCTGACCATTTTATGCTCCTCAGAGAGAAGATCATCTATTTGGTAAAAGTCAGGATGGTCATAGGTATCGTTCCCTTTCTTGTCTTCTTTTAATTTATTTATCTCGTCTCGGGTCATTTATTTTTGCTGTAGCTTTGCAAAGATAAAATTATTACCGTAAGGGGGGACGAAATGTCAAACAGTTTAGAAACACTTTTAAGTATAGAGAGCGTACGCGTAAAGGCTTACCATGGATGGTACGCTAGTGAGCGCAAGATAGGAGGGATGTACACCATTTCTGTAAATATTTATTCTTCAGCATCTCGGTCAGAAACCTTGGTAGACATCGAGGATACCATTAATTATGAGGACATTCATGAAATCCTCATTGAAACAATGAAAGAAGAGTTTAAACTCATAGAAACATGTTGTAAAGCGCTATGGGACAGACTTAAAGTACTTTCCCCAGATGATGTGTGGGAGGTTTCGTTAGTGAAGGAGGATGTTCCTATTAAACACGTGGGGTCTACAAAATTTAGGGTAAAAGGGTAGGCATTTCTTGTTTTGAGCGTAGATAAAAGTGCATTTGTCTATAGGACTCTCATTCACTTAGTCTTTGTAGCATAAAAAGCTATTTTCGCAGCCTTATTTTATAATTAAAACATGGGAACATTGATAATGGCAGGTCAGTTAATATTGGCCTTAGCAATATTAGTATCACTTCACGAGTGGGGACATTACATCGCAGCAAGAAGCTTCGGCATTAGAGTAGAGAAGTTCTATATCTTTTTCGATGCATGGGGAACAAAACTATTCAGTAAAAAAATAGGAGATACCGAGTGGGGTATCGGATGGTTACCGCTAGGTGGCTATGTGAAAATATCTGGAATGATAGACGAAAGTCTAGATCAAGACCAAATGGGTTCTGAGCCAGAAGCTCACGAATTTAGAAGCAAGCCAGCTTGGCAACGTCTGATCGTAATGGTAGGTGGTGTAACGGTTAATTTTGTATTGGGTATACTTATATTCTCTATGGCGCTTTGGCACTACGGAGATACTTGGCTTCCTACTCAGGCAGTAAACGATGCTTATGGTATAGTAGTTACTGATTTTGGTAAGCAAGCAGGCCTACAATCAGGTGATAAGCTCCTAACGGTAAACGGAGTAGCTCAAGAAAAATTTAGAGATTTTGCTAATCCTGCAATAGTGCTTAAAAGCGATTCATTAGTATTCGAAATAGAGCGTGATGGAGAAAAGGTTATTCTTCCTATTTCAGAGGATTTGGCTAAAGAGTTGCTCGAAAGTAAAGGGCAGCGACTATTTAATTTTAGAACACTATCTAAAATTGATTCTGTTGTTCGTACATCAGCCGTAGAAGCAGGACTGCTAAAAGGAGATGTGTTGATTTCGCTAGCAGGTAAAGAAGTGAAGTACTACGACCAACTGCAAGAGGTACTTCCTACACAAAAAGGGAAAACGGTGCAAGCGTTAGCTTTAAGAGCTTCTGATACAGTAGCCTTGCAGCTTTCACTGGATACTTCTGGAAGTATAGGAGTTGCCATAGCTCAACCTACAGAACTAATGAGTCAGGTGCAAAAAACGAACTACGGTTTCTTTGAATCATTTCCAGCCGGAACGAAAAAAGGACTTTCTGCTTTAGGAGATAATATCAATGCATTTGGCCTTATGTTTAAAGGTAAACTAGATCCAGTGAAATCTGTAAGTGGACCTTTAGGTATTGCTAAGATATTTGGTCCTACTTGGGACTGGCAGCGATTCTGGGAGATTACAGGTATGTTGTCTTTCATTCTTGCGTTTATGAATCTACTTCCGATACCGGCACTAGATGGAGGTCACGTATTATTCTTACTCGTAGAGATGCTCCGAGGTAAGCCTCTCCCAGAGAAAGTAATGTATTACTTCCAAGTAGTAGGCATGGTGATACTCTTTGCTCTTATGGGATTCATTATCTTCATAGACTTCTTTAATGCGATTTTTAATTAGGAGTAATGGATAACTACTTCGCTTTTTTTGAACTCGAAGAGAAGTTTTTCCTAGATGAGAAGGCGCTCAAAAAACGCTATCAAGACATCAGTAGAAAAAATCATCCGGATTACTTCATTGAAGACGAAAAGAAATATGACGAAGCACTTAAGGTAACTAGTGTGTGCAATGCGGGATATAAAACATTATCTAAATTAGGTAATCGAATCCCGTATATACTCAAGCTAAATGGTCTCTTAGAAGAGAGTGGCAATGCGATACCACAAGACTTTCTGATGCAGATGATGGATATGAATGAGTCGCTAATGGAACTGCAGATGGACTTTGACGCCAAGCAGTTTGAGTTAACTTTGACTGAGTGGAAGAGTATTAGTGAGGACTTAGATGGTTCATTAGTCGCTAAATGCGAAGCTGCTGATGCTACAGAAAATCAGGAAGATAGGGCTCAAATAGTAAAAGAAATAAAAGATTTTTACTTAAAACAAAAGTATCTATTGCGTATCAAAGAAACTCTAGATAAATTCGCACTCGATTAATACGGTTGATATTTGATATCGAACCAGAATTGATCATCGAAGGATTCTTAAAAATAACGTTGGTAAAATGTACGAACGTTTAGAATTTTTGAAAGGAATACCTAGACTGCAGACCAATAGCAGTATAAAAAATGCCCGGATGGCGGAATTGGTAGACGCGTCGGTCTCAAACACCGATGCCGCAAGGCGTACCGGTTCGACCCCGGTTCCGGGTACAAAAGTCTCTCCAAACGGAGGGACTTTTTTTATGCAGTCGATGTTCGTATGTGGCGGGTATGGATGAAGTACAGGAGCTGTAATACTTTACTTCGTACTAGCTCTTCTAAGCCTGTCAGCTATTGCTCGACCTATTCCTTCTTCTTTTATTTGTGCTACTGCAATGTGTGAAGTAGTATGCGTATCTGCGAGTCTCATGGCTGCAAATAGGTTACTAGCAATCTCATTTAAATCATAGCTTCTCGATAGGTAGATGCAATTTTCTGCTTCTAAAGATTCATCAAAAGCTAATACCGTACAGTCCACTTTACCCGAGGCTAAATACGTCTTCAAGTCGTTGACTATTACTAATGGCTTCCGAGTAGCATAATGCTTGCCCAGTTGTCCTGGTGTCGAAATGGTATTTCCGGAATAGCTTTTTACTGCTAGTTCCGTGTTCGCTGCTAATTCTTCTTTGGAGATACCTCCTTCTCTTAGGATGATTATTTCCCCGTTCACACATTCTATAATCGTACTTTCCAATCCGACGTTGCTGTTGCCTCCGTCGAGTATATAGCTAATGTTAGGACCTATGGATAGTTCTACATGTTCTGCAGTAGTGGGACTTACGGTGTTAGAGACATTGGCACTGGGTGCGGCGAGTGGAAAATCTAACTGTGATAGTAGGTCTAAAGTAAGAGGGTGATTGGGTACGCGAACTACTACCTTGTCAGAACCCGCGGTGACTATATCGGGTACCAAGTCTGTTTTAGGCAATAAAAAGCTTAGCGATCCTGGACAAAATATCGCAGCAAGTTCAGCTATCTCTTTAGGCACATCTTGTACGTAGGGCTGAGCAGCTTCCCAACTCGAAAAATGAAGAATAAGCGGATTAAACGTAGGTCTATTTTTGACGGAGTATATAGACGATATCGCATGGGTATCTAATGCATTCGCTCCCAAGCCATAGACGGTTTCAGTCGGTATGGCTACTAATTTTCCTTCTTGTAGCAGTGATGCGGCTAAGGCTACATCTTTTCCGATCATTTTTTATCTCGCTTTAGATCAAATTTGTCAATCTTATTGTAAAGATGACTTCTTTGTATATCTATCTCAGCTGCAGTTTTAGCTACGTTCCAGTTGTTCTTTTTTAACTTAGCATCAATAAACATGCGTTCAGCGTAGTCTTTGAATTCTTGGAATCTGCTAAATTCTGTGATAGCATCGATGGTCCCTGGTTTTTTCTTACCATTATTGGCATATAGCTGGACATCATCTTCAGTGATTTTAGCGTCACAGAGGATGATAAGTCGTTCAATGATGTTACGAAGTTCACGGATGTTACCACTCCAGTAGATGTTTTTGAGCGCATCCATAGCTCCTGCAGTAAATTGCTTTTTATTGACGCCATTGTCTTGGCAAATCTCTTGCATAAAGCGGTCGGCTAGGATAGGGATATCGCTCACTCGCTCATTGAGCGTAGGGACGTGGATGACGATTACTGAAATACGGTGGTACAAATCCTCTCGGAAGTTACCATCAGCTATTTCTTGCATTAAGTCTTTGTTTGTTGCAGCGATGATACGCACATCTACATTGATGTCTTTTTCGCCTCCTACACGTGTTATTTTATTCTCTTGTAAGGCGCGAAGGACTTTTGCTTGAGCAGATAAGCTCATATCGCCGATTTCGTCCAAGAATAAGGTGCCACCTTGTGCTTTTTCAAATTTACCTAGCTTTTGCTTTATTGCTGAGGTAAAAGAACCTTTTTCATGACCGAAGAGTTCACTTTCTATTAGCTCTCCCGGAATAGCCGCACAGTTAACCTCTATCAGTGGTTTATCTGCTCTGTTACTTTGTTCGTGTATCCACCTAGCCACAAGCTCTTTACCTGTACCATTTTCACCTGTAATCATGACTCTAGCATCTGTAGGAGCTACTTTCTCTATTGTCTTTTTTATTTTTTTTATACTGGGTGAATCACCTACGATTTCGCGTGTTTTGGTAATCTGACGTTTCAGTACCTTAGTTTCAATAACCAAGCTGTTTTTATCTACTGCATTTCTGACGGTAATCAGTAGTTTATTAAGGTCTGGTGGTTTGTTTATGAAATCAAAAGCACCTTTTTTAGTAGCTTCTACAGCGGTCTCCGTGGTACCATGACCAGAAATCATAATAAAAGGAAGCTCAGGAGCTATTTCTTTAGATTTCTCTAATAATTCAAGACCGTCAAGTTTAGGCATTTTGATATCTGCCAGTACTACATCGTAGTTAAATTTTTTAATAAGTGAAAGGGCTTTTTCACCATCTTCTGCTTCTTCTATCTCATAGCCTTCGTAGTCTAGAATCTCACGCAGCGTCTCGCGTATACTTTGCTCATCATCTACTATTAGTATTCTTGCCATAGTTGTCTAGTTGTTTCTGTTATTCGTTCTAAAAAAATGCAAAACTGTAAGCCGGGTTCTGTCTACTCGCCGAAGCGAGGAGCCCATCATTTATCTAAGCTACCTACCCTCTGCAGTTTCTCACCTAAGCGAAAATCGGACGAGCCGCCCTCAGCCTGCAGTTTACTTGGTATTACAACGTGCAAGGTTTGTACCAAACGAGTGTTACCACTCGAGCGTGTGAGCTCTTACCTCACTTTTTCACCCTTACTCACGATTACTCGGAGCGGTTATTTTCTGCTACCCTTTCTGTTATCTGTGCATTCCTACACGGATACCCACTATTTCTAGAGGTACACTGCCCTACGTTGCCCGGACTTTCCTCTACTCACCGGAGTAAGTAGCGATAGGCCGTTTTGCAACACAAATGTATAGTTTTTTGAACGTTATTGATTATAAGCGTTTATTAACGCGATATGAACAACTGGACGGCTATTGTTAAACCTAAGGCCGTAAACCTATTTGAATAGAAACTGGAAAGTGATCACTGTATCCAGCAAGATAGTTTGGTCCACCAAATGTGCGCAGTGGAGATCCCTCATATTTATTACCGTGCTGCTGCATCCAATCATCACTTTTAATGGCTTCAGATCCAGTAATAAAATAGAGTTTTGAGGTTTCACTTACTAGACTTTTTGATACCATAATTTGATCGAGCATATCCCAATGATCCCGATACTTATAGCTTCCTTTGTCTTGTTTTTCTAAGTCGCAAAATGTATTGAAAAGTTGTTTAGGAGCTGTAGCAGTTGACGCACAACTTACACTTAAGGTTTTGGATATACTGTTGTTACTGGGTTCATCATTGAAGTCTCCCATTACAATAATGATGGCCTCTGGCTCCTGGCTATAGATGTGGTCTTTAATGCTAGCAAGTGCTTTTGCAGCTTGTATGCGTTTAGGTTCAGATTCTCTCTGACCTCCACCTCTGCTCGGCCAGTGGTTTATGATAAAATGAATACGATCGCCAGTGATTAATGTGCCGTCTATATGAAGTATGTCTCTCGTCTTATCGTTAAACATAGATAAATCGGGTTGTGTTACTTCTTGATTAGTAATGGAGAATAACCGCGAGTCATATAAAAATGCTACGTCTATTCCTCTTTCATCTGGAGACTCTATATGGGCTATTTTATAATGTGCATCTTTCAATAGGCCTTCTGCAGCTAGGTCGGCTAAGACTGTTCGGTTTTCGATCTCGCATACTCCTAAAAAGGAAGGAGCCCTACCTTCACTTATATCGCTTATAACCTTGGCTAAGTTACTGAGTTTTGTCTTGTACTTTTCGGTATCCCATTTTTTATCACCAGCTGGAGTAAATTGCTCATCATATGTACTTGGGTCATCGTTGGTATCAAAGAGATTTTCAACATTGTAAAACGCAACGGTAAATGAGTTTACCTTAGTTTCATTGCACGATACTATGCTTAGTAAGATGACTAGTGCATAAAGTGATTTATTCATTGCTCAAAATTAATCTATAATTTGAAGTTTATTGTTAAATAGGGTAAGTAGAGCCAACTGTAAGTACTTCTTGCAAGACGTTCAGTGGGTGTAGCAACAATAACTTGAAAAACAATATATAGTTCAGTAACAAAAGCAAAAATACACTGTGTACGAAGCTGAAAGTGTACACCAATTTGAGTATTCCACACTACATCGGGGGGTATGTTTCTTGTGTTTTAATGATAAATAGCAGAAAATCAATGTTCTTTTGCAGACGATATACATAAAGATGACACTAATCAAATCCATATCAGGTATAAGAGGAACTATAGGAGGTAAAGAGGATGAATCTCTTACACCTATTGATGTTGTAAAATACACCACAGCTTTTGCGGATGTAATAATTACCGGAGAGAATAAAAAAGTAGTGGTAGGCCGTGATGCTAGATTGTCTGGGCATATGGTAAACCAATTGGTATGCGGTACACTAATAAGTAAAGGTGTGCACGTAATAGACCTGGACTTGTCTACTACACCTACAGTAGAAATGGCTGTAGTCAATGAAAAAGCGGCGGGGGGAATTATCTTAACTGCTAGTCATAATCCAAAGCAGTGGAATGCGTTGAAGCTGCTAAATGACCAGGGAGAGTTTATATCTGCCGAGCAAGGTGAGGAAATAATCAAACGGGTACAAAACTCGGATTTTAGCTACGCTGAGATTGATAAAATAGGAAGCTATGAGCGAAAAGATGGATATATAGATTGGCATATTGATGAGATACTAAAGCTAGATATGGTAGATGTAGATGCCATTAAAGCAAAGAACCTGACAGTTGTAGTAGATGCAGTAAACTCTTCAGGAGGTATAGCTGTTCCAGCTCTTCTACGGAAGCTAGGGGTTGCAAATATTATAGAACTATACTGCGAGCCTACCGGCCATTTTCCACATAATCCGGAGCCGCTTCCAGAGAATTTGAAGGATTTATCTGCTGCGGTAGTTAAAAATCAAGCGAACTTAGGTATCACCGTTGATCCAGACGTGGATAGACTTGCGTTTGTAAATGAGAACGGAGATATGTTTGGAGAAGAGTATACGCTCGTAGCTGTAGCAGATTATGTGCTAAGCAAAAAGAAAGGCAATACCGTATCCAATTTATCAAGTACTAGAGCGCTTAGAGACGTGACATTAAAACACGGTGGAAGCTACAGTGCAAGTGCAGTAGGAGAGGTGAACGTAGTTAAAATGATGAAGGAAACCAATGCTATCATCGGAGGAGAGGGCAATGGAGGTATCATATTACCTGAACTTCATTATGGTAGAGATGCCTTGGTAGGTATCGCTTTGTTTCTTACGCATTTAGCTATGAGTAATAAGCATATGAGTCATCTAAAAGCGAGCTATCCTGGCTACATCATTAGCAAGAATAAAATTGAACTGACTCCTGAGATAGATGTAGATCTTATTTTAGAGAATCTAAAAATTAAATACGCTAAACAGCCTATAAGTACTGTTGATGGAGTGAAAATAGAGTTTGACTCTGAGTGGGTACATCTTCGTAAGTCAAATACTGAACCGATAATACGTATATACGCTGAAGGAAGTACCATGAGTGTGGCTGACAGTCTCGTGAATAAGATAAAATCAGATATAAGAGAATTACTGTCTTAGGTAGTTTATCGTTTCTAGCATTCTAGGGCCATACCAGCTGAAAAGCTCCCCGTTCACTAGTTTGATTGCGGCGTTAGGAGTTGATTGTTGAAGTTCAGTAATGTGCTTGTCTTTAAATGGATATGGTTCGGAAGATAGCCATATCTCATCGGGGTTAAGTTCACGTATTTCGGCACCGGATTTACTTGGGTACCTTAACTCATCGGGAGTTAGAGCATTGCTGTATCCTGCAGCCTGTATAATACTATTGATGTACGTGCTCTTGCCTGCAGCCATATATGGATCTTTCCATATTAGATATAAAACAGTCCTGTTTTTCTGAAGGTTAAAGCTACCAAACCCATCTTCTATTTCCTTTTTAAGCTGTAATGCTTGGTCAGATTTGCCGATCAGTTCTCCGATGGAGAGAATCATTTGGAGTGCATCATCTATGGTTTTAATGTCGCTAAGCCAGACAGGAAATCGTTGCCTTAGTTTGTTGATTTGCTCTTTGTCGTTTTCCTCCTTATTCCCGAGTATTAGATCTGGATTTAGCTTTTCTATTTTGGATAACTGTAATTTTTTGGTTCCTCCAATTTTGTGAGCATCGTCAAACTTATCTGATGGGTGAATACAGAAAATAGTCTGACCAATAGGCTCTATCCCCAAGTAATAAAGTAGTTCTGTCTGAGAAGGAACCACAGATACTATACGAATAGCTTGTCGGTTTAATGTAATCTTGTGTCCGGTTTGGTCGATATATTTCATAAAGAGTTTGTAGTACTTTGTACTATAAGTATATTTGAAAAGTAGAATTTGTGTTTAATCGCTAGAAATATCTTTTTATGTCTGTTTATATTTGGTACAAGTATAAATGGGATATCTCAATCTTACTATGCTAATGGCAACGCTACATCAATAGGAGGTTCCTGTTATCGTCTCACTTCAGATGTCACTTGGCAGCTTGGATCTGTTTGGTATGCAGACAAGTTAGATCTTTCTCGCGATTTTGATTTAGAATTTGAATTAAACTTTGGAAGTAATGACGGGGGCGCAGATGGGATAGTGTTCGTTTTGCAGACTGTTGGTAACCAAGCGCTAGGTTTAGAAGGTGGAGGTATAGGTTTTGAAGGATTTTCACCAAGTTTAGGCATAGAGTTCGACGATTGGAATAATGTGAATATGGGCGATTTAGTCACTGACCATATAGCCATACTCAAGAATGGTAGCGTAAATCATCAAAGTAGCAATTCTTTAGCGGCACCTATTTCAGCCTTAGTGAATGGAGGAAACATAGAAGATGGCATGAATCATTTGGTTCGTATTACTTGGGTAGCATCATCCAATTTATTGGAAGTATGGTTTGATTGTGCGAAGAGACAGAGTATTACCATCGATATTTCGAATTCAATTTTTAATGGTGAAACTGATGTCTTCTGGGGATTTACCGCAGCTACAGGGGGTGCTAGCAATCTGCAGGTAGCTTGTTTGAGAGATGATATTTTAGTGCCGGATACTTTTGCGGTGTGCAAAGGTGAAGAGGTGCTGTTAAATGTACGGGAGAGTGAAAATGACACCTATACGTGGACTCCTAATTTGTACCTAGATGACAATACGGTGAAAAGGCCAAAATGTTCGTCTATTGTGCCTATGACCTACTATGTAGAGTATAGAGACAGGTGTAATAATATAGTTACGGATACGGTAAGTGTTCGTATCGATCAGCCGTTTACAATGGACGAGGCCGAGGACACTCTGCTTTGCAATGGCTTAGGATATACCTTCACTCTTCAACAGCGGTACGACTCTGTACTATGGACCAATGGTAGCAGACTTAGAAGTACTACTTGGTTTGGTGAGGGGTACTATAAGTTCAGGGCATGGCAAGGTGCGTGCTGGGATGATGACTCATTTAGCATAGAAACAAATATATCACCCACAGCAAGTATTAGCGGTGAAGAAAATTTCTGTGAAGGAGATTCGGTTTTACTTACGAGCACGATTAAACCAAATACGGCCAATTTTGAGTGGAGTAATGGAAGTACAAGTCCCAATTTATATGTTTCTAGTTCCCAAACACTTGACCTAACGACTACAAATAATTGCGGTACATTTAGTACATCGTATACTGTTAGAGAAATAAGTATACCCAAACCAGATTTAGGACCTGATACCTTGCTGTGTATTGGTGATACGATAGTTTTAGCTGTAGACTTAAATCCGAACTATACGTATACATGGAATACCGGAAATACTTCGGGTACTCAGCTAGTATCTACTGAAGGTACTTATGAAATAGAAGTAGGGGAGTTAGACTTATGTTATGAGAGAGATACTGTAATTATCAGAGAATTAGCATATCCTGACGTAAGCACATTTTCTGATCTTATTATGTGTACGGATGAGGAAATTAGGTTAGAAGTGGTAGATGTCAATGGCACAGTAAGATGGAATGGGACGCTAGAGTCTTCGTCGTACACACTAAAAAATAATGAAGGAATAGTGACAGTTAGTTCTACTAATGAATGTGGTGTAGATAGTACTAGCTTTAACGTAAGCTTAATAGATTGCCCCTGTACACTATTCATACCGAATGCATTTACGCCAACAAATGATGTGCTGAATGACAAGTTTCAAGTCGTAGCTGTTTGTCCTAAGTTAATAGATTATAGGCTCGAAGTGTACAATAGATGGGGCCAACTAGTGCACGTAAGTACTGCTCTAAATAATCCATGGGATGGTACCTTTAAGGGAGCTCAGTGTAAGGATGGGGCCTATTTTTGGGTGGCAAACTGGACTGGACTAGAAAACGGTACATTGCAGCAACGAACAGATAAAGGTACGCTGCATCTCTTACGATAATCTAACCGAAATAATCAAACTCATGCTAGTCGGTACTCTCAAGTTTACCAGGATATACTAGTGCGTCCAAAAAATGAAGATGCCGCAGCCTTGTGAGCATGTATTAACTATTTCCGACTTCATTCAAGTGGTTTCGTGCCAAAAGTCTTGGTTTGTGCACTTAGGAAGAATAAGTGATTAAACTAAAAAAGCCTTCTCCAAATAAATGAAGAAGACTTTTAGTAATTATGTTGTTGTTGTAACTAAATATTATTCTGAGTCAGAAGCTTCTGCTTCTTCTTTCTTAGCCTTTGCAGGCTTAGATGCTTTTTGTGATATCACATCTGATACATCACCTACTATAACTCCTGAAACATCTTTGTTCGGAGACTCTACAGTAACTTTGGTTTTTAACCTCTTGATAGTTGCTACTCTTACCTTAGCTACTGTTTTATTTTTTCTGCCTTTTCTTTCTAATCTTGTAACTCCCATTGCTAAAATTTTTTGCAAAAGTAATACATTTACAACCAATTAAGTATATGATAAAGAAATTTTTAAAAGAAGGTGTACCACCGCTGTTTTGCGATTACCATACAGAGCTTCCTTTTGCGCACTGTAGCCTTTGTGATAGCGAAATTACCTCAGACTCTAAGTACTTAGTCGAGAAGGTTTTTAAGCAGAATAAGCAATTAAATAAGTCTGAGATTGTCTATGAGTACGCAGTTTGTTGGGACTGTGCCACAGCATTAGGTACGGAGATTAGTGAGGATAGTCAAGCGGCTATAGCTGCAGTATTTATGCAGTATAAAGAGCCTGTGCGTATGAGACTTGAACATCTACATAGCACAGAGTTGTATCTGCTTGATAGTTGGACTGAGCGCTGTACGTTCACGGGAAAGGAAACGCGAATGTGTGATGAATATGCAGTAAGTGGTGTTATAGAAGCGGGTGCTTTAGTATTTGACCACTCTCCTTTAGTAGTTTCCGATGATTTTATGTTGAAACTGCAGAGTGTATTTTCGAGAGAAACAAAGGAAACGTTTGATGGACTAAGGGATAAAATACTAGATGGATCGCCATCTGTAGAAGACCTTATTTTTTCTCCTACCCCTGGTATTATTTAATGTGAACGGATAATAGTCGATTTCAAAATGATAATAGAAATCGGGTGAATAAAAAAAGGCCTTGAACAAACGTTCAAGGCCTTTTTAGGTAAATCGTATTTGATGGATTAATCTACTATAGTTACTTTCTTAGTAGCCACAGAGTTTCCAGCTTTTATAGAATAGATGTAAAGACCTGCACTTAGATCATTTACGCTCACGTTTGTAGTGTGCTCACCACTTGTGAAATATCCGTTAGCAATGTCCTTTACCTTGTTTCCTAAAAGATCGTAAAGAGCTACAGTTACATCTGTCGCATTTACTAGGTTAAAGTCTGCCTTTAGAATATCCATTTTAGAAACTGGATTCGGATATACTCCGAAAGTTACATTGTTATCTAAGTTTTGAGCTCCTAAGGTTTCGGTAGTGATATGCAATGCATAGTTGACATATCGATCATCGAAATAAGCGTTTCCTGGTATACTGTTTTCCCATCCGTTAATATCTGAACCATACGCCATTCTGTTTGGTACCCACCAAGAATTGTTTTGGTGACTTGTTTGCTTTACTGGTACGGATGAATTTTGGTACATTGAGTGACCGAAGTAATTTACTTTGTTCACTGTATTACCTCCAGCTCTATTTTCCATAGTGTCGCCGAAGCTATAAGGAACCATAGTTGCAAAAGAGATACTGAAACCAACAGCATTGGTGTATGCTAATTTAGCATTAGCAGCATCTGAGTTGATATCAAATCCTGAAGGTAACGCTACTACCCTCTGTGCAGATCCCCAACCTTCGCTAGTTGGTCTAGGAGTACTATCTGCAGCAGTAAGAGGAATTCTCACTTCGTAAGAAGTATTGTTAGAACCAAGAAGTGACTGAGTCCAGTTTCCTGGCTTCATAAATATTTCTCTTTGCTCACCCGTTGGAGTAAACCCTCCTGTATCAAGTTGCTGTCTTTTGAAGAATTGAACAATAAGTGTGTCAACCACTGGTACTTTAGTTCCTGCAACCTCAATAGAGTCTACATATCTCACATATAAATATGGGAAATAAAGTGAGTCTACCGTATATTCATTAAATCTAGACAATATAGTATTGTCATCTACAAGTTCAAGGTTTGGATCATTTGGAGTGAATACAGCACCTACAGAAACAAATTGGTTGAAGTATGCGTCCCCTGAACTTGGCACCCATCTTACAGCCGAATCTTGGAAAATGAAACTTACGAACCTATCTAAACTTGTAAGCTGAGTAACAGCGTCTACCGGATACTGCCAGTTACTGTAGTTAGCCTTCATTTTTAAGTCTCTAGCTTCTAAGTCTTGAGAGATAACTTCAGTCCCTAATTGAGCCTTAGCTTTTACTTGTTCTTGAGCATTAGTTTGGACAGCAAATCCTGCTACCATAAACCCTGCAACTACTAATCGTTGTAATGTTTTTTTCATTTGTTTGTTGTATTCTAATTTTAATTGTGGTATTCTAAAATTTCGTCAAATTTAATTCTATTCTACAAAGGTACATAGGATTAAGTTTATTTATTGTCAGTGTGGTGCAACAAGTTGTTAGGTAATGTCTCCATCCATTGGTCTTATTAGTATTTCTTCCATTACCGTCGTATCGCTCAGTTCATAAGCGGTCCATATGAGTTTAGCAACGGATGTAGGATCTGTAAATCTTTCTGGAGGTAAGTCACTTTCTGCCCAAGAATTGGTCAACGTAGCTCCTGGCATTACAGCACTTACTTTAATTCGATCTGATTTTAGTTCTTCCCGTAAGACTTTCGTAAGACCGAGTTGAGCGTACTTGCTTATGCAGTATGAACCTCCATTTAGGTAGGGTGTAATACTGGCAGTAGAGCAAATATTGAAGATGTACGGTTTAGTACTTTTTTTTATTCCTGAAATAATACTTCTGGTAAGGTGATACGTTGAGGCAAGGTTTGTGTTTATTTGGGTCTCAAAACTCCCATCTTCTTCCTCCATTAGCTTCCCAGGCATAAACACCCCTACATTATTAACCAATATATCTACACACGGAGAATGAGCAAGTACAGCTTTAGCAAACTGTTGAGTTTCTTCTTTACTGGACATATCTATTTTGTGTTGCATTAGATAATCATGGGTAAAGCTTCGGTCTATATTTCGTGCACTACAGTGTACAAAGAAATCGTTCGCTAATAATAATTCACAAATAGCTCTGCCTATTCCTTTAGTTCCTCCACTTACTACTGCTACTCTCATTTTTTCAATATTAATTAATAAACAAATGTAGCGACGATAAGTTGATACCTCTGGCATTTAATTTATTTTTTAACAACGTGTGGACTAATTATATACTCTAGAAAGTAGATGCACTTATCTTTACCGCCGATATGAGTTTTTTTTATCAATTTGGTAAATATTTACTGTTTCTTAAAGGCATGTTTAGCAAGCCTGAGAAGCTGAGTGTTTACCTAGACAGGACCATAACCGAGATGAACAATATAGGCGTTGGTTCACTCTCTATTGTTGTGATCATCGCCATTTTTCAAGGCGCTGTTACCACATTACAAATCGCTTATCAGTTAATCTCACCGTTGATTGCTAAACCTGTAATTGGAAGTATAGTCAGTGATTCCTCTATGTTAGAGTTGGCACCTACCATTACGTGTCTCGTATTGGCAGGTAAAGTAGGGTCTCATATAGCTTCAGAGATAGGATCTATGAAAGTACGCGAGCAGGTAGATGCTTTAGAAGTAATGGGTATTAACTCCAGTGGTTATCTAGCATTACCTAAGATCGTGGCTGGTTTAATTATGATACCTATGCTTGTAATCGTATCTATTTTTCTTAGTAACCTTGGAGGAGTAATAGCAGGAGAAGCATCTGGAATTTTAACATCAGAAGAATATTTACAAGGGGCGCGTGAGTCCTTTTTACCGTATAATTTATTTTTTGCTCTTGTAAAAGCCGTGACATACGCTTTTATCATAACCAGTGTGTCTGCCTTTCAGGGATATACTACTGAGGGAGGAGCATTGGAAGTTGGTGCCAGTAGTACCAAGGCTGTAGTATATAGCGCAGTTGCCATTTTATTTTCGGATTACCTACTTGCTCAGTTAATGTTATGATAGAATTAAGAGATGTAAGAAAATCTTTTGACGGAGAAGAGATACTCAAAGGTATCAATGCCAAGTTTGAAACGGGTAAAGTCAACCTCGTAATTGGAAGCAGTGGGAGTGGGAAAAGTGTAATGATGAAATGCATGGTAGGATTACTGACACCTACATCGGGTAATGTATTCTATGATGATAGAGATTTTACGAACTTGGAATACTCAGCACTTAGAGAGGTGCGCAGAGAGATTGGGATGCTATTTCAGGGGACAGCACTTTTTGATTCACTTACCGTAGAGGAGAATGTGGAGTTTACGCTTAAGATGTTTACCAAAATGACTAAAGCGGAGCGAAGAGATCGTGTAAATTTCTGCTTAGAGCAGGTAGATATGCGGGGGATAAATGATAAGTATCCTGCGGAAATAAGTGGAGGTATGCAGAAAAGGGTAGGTATAGCAAGGGCTATAGCTCTAGATATTAAGTACCTATTTTGCGATGAGCCAAACTCCGGCCTAGATCCGGTGACAAGTAGGCTGATAGATGAACTTCTCCAGCAAATTACAGAAGAATTTAATATTACCACAATCATTAATACGCATGATATGAAAACGGTGTTCGATATTGGTGATGATGTAATCTTTATCTACCAGGGAAATAATGAGTGGAGTGGAAAGGTTAAGGATATAAAAAGTTGTGATAATGAGATGCTTACAAATTTCATAAAGGCATCTTTTTTTTGAATTAGGCAATACTAAAAGAATAGAATAACATGAAAAAAGCAATAGGAGTAGTCCTAGTGGTAGGACTTTTATTATCATTTAAACATACAGTGGATGATGAGGGTATGTTTCCCATGAGTCAGATGTCAGGGTTGGATCTCAAAAAAGCCGGACTTGAAATACCTGTATCTGAGATATACAATGAGTCTAAGCCTGCATTGGTTAACGCAATGGTGCGTTTAGGTGGGTGTACAGGGTCATTCATATCAGAAACGGGACTTATTATTACCAACCATCATTGTGTCTTTAGCTCGGTAGCGTCTGCGAGTAGTTCTGAAAACAACTATTTAGAAAATGGTTTTTATGCTGCAGATAACGCTAGTGAAATTAAAACTACTCTTCCGTGTAAAATAACACAATCCTATGTGGATGTGAGTGAAGAAATAATGGAGGGCATAGGCAATGACGCTTCTGCTACGGACAGACAGCAGCTTATTAAAAAGAGGATTGCGGCGTTAGAGCAAAAGGAACAGGAACTAAATCCTGACCTAGTGGTGGAAGTATCTGAGATGCTCGTAGGAAAGAATTACACCCTGTTTAGGTATAAACTTTTGACTGATGTGCGACTCGTGTATGTGCCACCTAAAAATATAGGGAAGTATGGTGGTGAAACAGACAATTGGGAATGGCCACGTCACAATGCTGATTTTAGCGTGGTTAGAGCATACGAGAATGGAATACCTTATACCCCGGAGAGTCATTTAGAAATCAATCCAGCAGGCACAAAAGAAGGTGACTTTACGTTTGTACTAGGTTATCCAGGTAGGACATACAGAAACCAAACAGCAGAGTTTTTGGATTACCAAAATAATTATGTACTCCCAATCATATCAGATTGGTATGATTTTAGAATAGCAGCTATTGAAGAGTTTGCCGGTGATGATGTGGATATGCAGCTGAGGTATAGTGGTAAATTAGCTAGTTTAAGTAATGTTACTAAAAACTTCAAAGGAAAGATGCAAGGTCTTAGTCGAACAGATGTGATATCGCAGACATACAAAGATCAAGCGTACTTAGAGCAGCATGCACTGAAAACACCGAAATTAGCGAATTATGCGTCTTATTTTACGAAAAATAGAGAATTATACAAACGTAAGTTTGAGCTAAGTAGAGACTATTTATACTTAAACCAACTCTATGGCAATGCCATATTCTCAGGGCCAGCATACATCGCTCTTCATGCGGATAGGAGCGAAGAAGATCGGAAGCTCTATTTAGACGAGAACAGTGAAAAAGTGCTAAAGGACTTAGCTGGGTATAGAGGCATCGAGCCAGTGGAGAGCATGGAGAGGAAGCTATTTGTAGAGCTAATTTACCGCTTATCTCATAGTAAGCTATCTAGTGTGGCCAGTATTTTTAAACCAGCAGATGTGCCAAATACCAAAGATGCTATGTATGAATATGCGACTAGTTTATGGCAGGATTCAAAACTTCGAAACATTGAAAAAAATACGAAGGCAATGAATAAGAATTTAGCAAAGTACTTAGGAACAAAAGACCCGCTAGTAACTATGGGACGACAAGTGAATGAAGTATTCGGGGCTATGCAAGTGGATATGAACCAAATAAATGCAGAGATAGATGCTATTATTCCTCGTTTCAACGATTTAGAAATGGATGTGAATGGGGGTAAATTTATCCCAGATGCGAATGGCACACTTCGGTTTACCTTTGGATATATACGTGGATACGAGCCAGAAGATGCAGTAGTGATGTCACCATTTACAACCACCGCAGGTATTGTAGAAAAAGCAGAAGGCACCGATAATCCGGATTACTATCTTCAGCCAGAATACATCGAGAAGCTCAAGACTATAGAGCCAGCAGATGTTCTCAAACATCCTAAAAATGGGAAAGTAGTAGTAGGCTTATTGTACAATATGGATACTACAGGAGGTAACAGTGGAAGCCCAATAATGGACAGTAAAGGAAGGCTTATAGGTGTGAATTTTGATAGAGCTTATACTGCTACTATAAATGATTATGCTTGGAATGAAGCGTATAGTAGATCAATAGGCGTAGATATACGATACGTACTTTATATAATGAAGTACTTTGGTGAAGCGGATAACGTGTTAGCTGAAATGGGAGTGGAGTTATAGGAATGAAAGGATTATGAATATAAGATATCTGCTAATTCTAGTATGCACCTTATTTTTTAACACAATACGTGCACAGATGGAGTACGGAATCGATTTGCTTGGAGGAGCTGGACTAGTGGATATTGAAGGTGCAAATACTCCTCAAAATTTCAAGGAAAGACCTGGACTGTCTGGGTCTGCTGGGTTTTCAGTAAGTTATTTTTCAAAGAAGCATATCGGCTTGTATGCTAGTACCGGGTTAAATATCAGTTATATATCAGCTAATTTTGATTTCGAGGATTCTGATTTTACTTTTCTAGCTGATGCACCGTTTGTAGCTAGTAATTTCAGAAGCACTACGAGTAATATTGTCTTTTCTGTTCCTATGGTCGTCGGCTACAGGTCTAACAGATTTAGTTTAGAAACAGGTTTAGAAACCTTTTATAATTCATATCAAGGATCTAGAAACAGGTGGGATGAAACGTTTCAAGATTTAGAAATCAAAGTAAGTGAAAGAACTGAAAATGAATTGAGAAATGATTTTCTACTCAGTACTTCTACTCAATTTGCTTATCAATTGTCATCAAAGATTGGTGTCAGGCTTAAAATAAATGTTGGTCTTTCAGATTATTTTAAATTGGAAAGACCGACTTTGAATCCAGATTATAAAAGTACACTGCATAGTGCTTTTTTAGGACTTAGATATTACTTATAAGTACTCTAAGTACTTTGATTTATAGACTATTAACCTCGGTAGTAATATGAAATAAAGCATCACCTTGATTTACAATAGGAGCGTGATTTTGGCAAATGATATAGCCGTCACATGGTGCTTTTACCGGTTTTTCCTTGCCACCAAAAGGATCGGAAACACTGCCTAATAACTGATGCTTTTCTACTTTAGAACCTAGACTAGTAAAACTACGATACATACCTGAAGTAGGAGAGCGAACCCAAGTGGTTTTAGTCACGAAGTGTTGTTTTATAGATGGTAAAGCAACAATTTCATCTGGATCACTTCTAAAACCTAAGTGGTGCAGTACCTGAAGTGTGCCTTCTATGGCTCTCTGTGTGACTATTCTATCTAAGTCTAAAGATTTTCCTCCTTCAAATAGAAGAACTTTTTTACCCAATACGGTTACAGATTTTCTGAATGATTTCTCCAGAATAGGGGAGTTTACGATAAACTTACTGCCAAATATTTTTGCAAGAGCAAGCGTCTCTGCATCACTGGAATCTATGCGTATTTGTGAATAGTTAAACCGTTGATCGCCGCCTGTATGAAAGTCTATACAATAGTCTATGTGTGGAATAATTTCACTCATAATGGCATAAGCAAATCGGGAAGCCAAAGGTCCAGTCTTAGACCCTGGGAATACACGATTTAGATCTCTGCCATCCGGAAATTTTCGTTCTTGGTTTATAAAACCAAAGACATTTACTACGGGAATACAGATAATAGTACCCCTTTCAGGTACGTTATATTTTTTATGTATAAGTTGTCGGACTATTTCTACTCCATTGACCTCGTTGCCGTGAATACCAGCAGTAAATAGCATCGTAGGGCCAGGTTTTTTGGACCGATGAATAATAACAGTTACGTCCAAAGGTGTACCCGTATGCAACTTAGCTATATCCAGGTTTATGACTGTCTTGCCATATCCAATTTTTTTATTGAGTATGACCACTTGTTAATCAGCGTTACGCTCGATGTATCTGATGATTGCTTTTGCGATGTCTTTTCCTGTAGCAGCTTCTATCCCTTCTAAACCGGGAGAAGAGTTGACTTCCATTATTTTAGGTCCATCTTTTGACTGTAGCATATCTACACCCGCTATACCTAAGCCTAGTACCTTGGCAGCTTTTAGTGCGGTGTTTTCTTCTTCGTCACTCAAGTCTATTACAGTAGCAGATCCACCCCTGTGTAGGTTGCTTCTAAATTCACCTTCTTTTCCTTGGCGTTTCATTGCTCCTACGACTACTCCATCTATTACAAATGCACGTATATCTGCCCCTCCAGCTTCTTTAATGAATTCTTGTACCATTACACGGGCATTAAGTCCCTGAAATGCTTCCAATACCGAATGTGCAGCACTTTTAGTCTCTGCTAACAGCACACCGACACCTTGTGTTCCTTCGAGTAGTTTAATAACACACGGAGGTCCACCTACTTTTTTGATCAAGCTATCTGGATCTTTGGAGTAATCAGTAAATGCTGTCTTGGGTAAATTTATGTTTGCTCGAGATAATATCTGTAGCGAGCGTAGTTTATCCCTAGATCTTACCAGAGCTTGAGATTCTGTGGTAGTAAAGACCTTCATCATCTCAAACTGTCGGACTACGGCAGTCCCATAAAAGGTTACGGAGGCTCCTATGCGTGGTATGATAGCATCAAAACCTTCAATCAACTCACCCTTATAGTACAGCTGTGGTTTTTTCTTTTCTATGAGAATATCACATTTTAAGTGATCGAGCACTACCATCTCGTGACCTCGTTTTTCTCCCGCTTCTACTATTCTCTTGGTAGAGTACAGTCTTGGGTTGCGAGATAGTATAGCTATTTTCATGAGTATTGTATTTTTTTAGCGTAAAACTTCACTACTTACACCGGTGAAACTAAATCCTCCGTCGTGAAATAAGTTTTGCATCGTAACCATCTTCGTGTAATCTGAGAACAATGAGATACAGTAGTCTGCACAGGCATTAGCATCTGCATTTCCCAATGGAGACATTTTCTCTGCATAGCTAATAAAGTCATCAAAACCTTTTACTCCACTACCTGCAGTAGTTACTGTTGGAGATTGAGAGATTGTATTGATACGCACTTTAGATTTTTTACCATAGTGGTAACCAAAGTTACGCGCTATACTTTCGAGCAGAGCTTTACTCTCTGCCATTTCACTATAATCTGGGAATACGCGCTGTGCGGCTATATAAGTAAGTCCCAATACAGACCCCCAATCGTTGATAGCATCTTTTTGATAACACGCTTGTATCATCTTATGAAATGATAGTGCGGATATATCGTATGTTTTATGTGTCCAATCGTACTTTAAGTCTGTGTATGGTCTGCCTTTTCGAACATTAAGACTCATTCCTATCGAATGAAGCATAAAATCAAATTTTCCGCCGAAGTGCTCCATCGACTTGTCTACTAATTCCAGTACTTGATCATTATCCGTAACATCACATGGAATGATTGGTGCATTTAGCCTCTCCGAAAGCTCATTGATAGCTCCCATACGCATAGCTATAGGTGCATTTGTAAGTACTATTTCAGCTCCTTGTTCCACACATTTTTCAGCAACTTTCCACGCAATAGACTGGCTGTCTAAAGCTCCTGAGATGATCCCTTTTTTTCCTTTTAGCAGATTGTTTGACATAATTTATTTATTAAGCTTTGCAATGTTAGAAAAATAAAACACTTTTGACCGAGAATGAATAAGCTTTTTTATACTATAACTTTTGCGGCCTTAACTTTAATGGCTTGTAACTCATCTTCTGACAAAGGAGAACTTGACTCAGTATCCGAAAATATAGAGCTCGGAGATGCTGGCACATTTACCTTTCAAAGCGCAGATAGTCTTCCCATTACTGCAGACTATTATCCAAATAAGGATGCAAAAAGTATCATCGTGTTGCTTCACCAAGCTAAATTTAGTAGAGGGGAGTATAACCAAATCGCTAAGGTGTTAGTAGATTCAGGTTTTGCCTGCTTAGCAATAGACCTCAGAAGTGGTGGTGAAGTAAATGGAGTTAAAAATGAGACTGCGGCAAGAGCTGAAGAGCTAGGGAAGTCCACTGAATTTATGGATGCACGACAAGACATTGTTGCTGCTATTGATTTTGTGGCCAAAAATTCAGATAAAGAGATATACCTATGGGGGAGTTCCTATTCTGCATCACTAGCGCTCATGGAAGCTGTGAATAATAGAGCTGTGAAAAAAGTGGTTGCATTCAGTCCAGGTGAATACTTAAATACTCAAAATACGGTAAAAGAAGTTGTGTCTAGCCTTATAAAACCTGTATTTATTACTGGAGGTAATGCAGAATTTGATATGATAGTCAATCCCATAGTTGGAGTTATTCCAAGCAAAGATGTGGTGGTTTATAAGTCAAGTGGGATAAGTGATCACGGATCAAAAACGCTATGGCTAAATGGAAAGGAAACCGATGTGACTTATGAGAAGGTGATTGCCTTTCTTAGAAAATAGTCTCAGTCAGAGGACTAGAAACTTTCCTCTAATTGGCACGCTGTCGTTTTTTCGTAGTTCATAAGTAATAAAACCTCTAGGAAGTATAACATCACTAAGCTTTATGTACTCGTCTATGGTTTTAATAGTTGTGATGAGTTTTCCAGCGGGAGAATAGAATACTAATTCTACCTCATCATTGGTTTTATTCTTAAAGTGTATGACACTTGATGCAGTAGCAGGATGAGGAAGAATGAGTACTTCATTTTGCACATAAATCACGAGTTCTGATATCACGTATGAATACCCATAGTTGCCTAGCTCAAGTTTAAGGTAATTCAGTGTGTTGTAATGCGGTTGGTCTAGGACGTACGTATAGTCTTTTTCTGATGCATCACCGCAAATACCAAAATAGGTACCCTTTCTTTCAAAACCTTGGACAGAGTCTCGAGATACTTCAATATGTATATCTGTGCACGTAAAACCCGCCCGTGTAGTCCATGAGAGACATATTTTACCATCAATTGCTTGAGCTTTAAAATCCTTTACATATGGACTGTATTCTTGAGCGGTAGCAATACTGTTGAATAACAATATTCCCGCAACCAATAATAGGAACTTACCAAACGCGATTATATGGCTATTTTTGTGGTTCAATTTATTGTATACATTTTGAATAATATAGAATCTACACTTCAGCAAGTATTTACTTCAGACAAACTCTTTCTACTGGCTGGTCCTTGCGCCATAGAGAGTGAGAAAATCACATTAGAAACTGCAGAATTTCTTACGAAATTAACGGATAAGTTAGGTATTCCTTATGTGTATAAGTCATCCTACCGTAAAGCTAACAGAACGAAGGCTTCATCCTTTACTGGAATAGGAGATGAGAAAGCCTTAAAACTACTTGGTAAAGTCCGCTCTGAATTTGGAGTGCCTACAGTAACAGATATCCACGAAAGTCACGAAGCTGAGATGGCCGCTGAATATGTAGATGTCCTTCAGATTCCAGCATTTTTATTTCGTCAGACAGAACTGCTTCAGGCAGCAGCAAAGACTGGGAAAGTGGTGAATATTAAAAAAGGGCAGTTTGCTGCCTCAGAAGCTATGAAATTTGCTGCCACCAAGGTAGAAGAAGCAGGGAATAGTCAAGTAATGCTAACGGAACGGGGAAATATGTTCGGCTACGGTGATATGATTGTAGACTATAGAAATATTATATGGATGAAAGAAATGGGGTATCCTGTGATTATGGATGTAACTCACTCGCTTCAACAGCCCAATAATGGGAGTGGAGTGACCGGCGGATTACCTATGTTGATAGAGCCTATGGCAAAAGCTGCAGTGGCGGTAGGAGTGGACGGTCTTTTTATTGAAACACATCCTGACCCTAGCACTGCCCTTAGTGATGGAGCCAATATGCTTCCACTTCATAAGATGGAAGAACTACTGACAAAGCTACTTCGAATGAGAGAGAGTTTGTAAATCATTCTAAAAAAGAGAGAGGAAAACCAGTTTCCCAGTTTCCCTCTCTACTAACTAACCAATTAAATCAAATTTACCCACTATCATAACGACGTCTTGTAAGTGAATGTTATATCAATTCTATAAATTATTTGAATTACCGTTTATTATGTTGTAATTCATTCCTTCTTTTTTCCAAATGATGGCAGTGGCACTCAGTTTTTCTTTGTTCCAATTGGGATCTATTTCAAATTCTACAGTACCAGTGATAGTGTTATTTTTAGTAATTTCATCCTGACTTATCTGAGAGCCAAAACCGCCTCCATTACTTTTTCTGATGACGTAATTATGCTCAAACGGATTTGTAGCGGCACTACTTTGCCTATACAGTATACCGTCTTCCATGAGGTAGACAGCTAAATAATACTCTCCACTGATATCGGCTAACACTTTTGATTTATACCTTACTTTAAAAATATTGCCATTTACAATAGAACCAACACCTATGGCCATTTCGGGCACTTCAGTTTTTATGGTTTCTAAGTCAGCTGTGATTTTATTTATACTTCCTATGGTGTTTATACTTCCACCATTGAGTACCATTCCATTGGTATTGTTCACCCATAATTGAGGTGTGTATCGTTGTCCAGTTCTATTCTCTGCTATTGCGTTACTAACGTCGGTAATCATAGGATCCCCATACTTGATATGAACAGCAATTGGAACGATACTTTCTCCTTGTTCTTTGGCGATTTGCTCAAAGGTAGGAGCTCCCCAACTAACACATCCGGGGCATCCCGTGCTGGTGTAGTCAAAGAAAACCGGCTTTTTTGTTTCTGTTAGTTCAAAATCTGGCACACGAGTTAATGTATCGTTCGATGTTTCGCTGGTGTCGGTGTCTGTCACTACAATGTCTTCTTTCACAGTAGGAGTATCTTCCTCTTTACACGCTATAAGCATACCGATGCTCATTATTACTACGATTATATTACTTGTCATAATTTTTTTATTTCTATTGAATACGAAAAATGTTCTATTCCTTACAGCGAATGTGGGATTAATAAATATTTTCGCAGCCTTAATTTATATATCTTACAATCACATGGCATTATATCTAACAGACATTGTCTCAGTTTCAGGCAAACCAGGATTACATCAACTAGTAGGAAAACGTGCAAACGGTCTTATAGTAGAGTCACTAGATGGCACAAACAAGAGATTTCCAACGAGTCTTACTCAGAAGGTATCCTTCCTTAGCGATATTAGCATGTATACGTATGATGGAGATGAGAAGTTGGAAGACATTCTTAAATCATTACATACTGCTGTAGAAGGTGGATTAGAGTTAATCACCAAGAAGAGCAGTGCTGATGAAGTTCAAGCATTTTTCAGAAAGATATTAGAGAACTTTGATGAAGATCAGGTGTATAACTCTGATATATTGAAACTAGTTAGCTGGTATAAAATATTGAACGATAAATTAGACTTCAATCAATTGACCGAGCCAGAAGCGGAAGGAAATGATAAAAAAGCAGCTAAGAAAACTGCAAAGACTCCGAAGAAAGCTGCTACACCTAAATCGGCCCCTAAAGCCCAAAGCAGAGCGAAAGGTGGGGTGAAGAAATCTGGAAACTTAAAAGCAGGGTAACCGTTTAGCTCAGTTTGAGTTGAAATATTGGAGTGTCTTTAAAGGTACTCACTGCAGTTATTAGTGCATTGGTCGATTTCTAAACCAAATGTTAGTGAATCACTGCGTTTCTAAGATCAAGGTAGTTCAATGCGTTGATTTTTAGTCTAATAACTTTTTTATTTCGAATCCAAATACTTTCATCATAGAAAAGTAGAACAAATGGCTGTTGTGCTAAAAGTTCCTTTTCCAAGGTGCTAAAGAGTTGATTTCGCTCCGAAGGTTCTGCAACAGATAGTAGCTTTTCATAGGTTGTGTCAAATAGCTTGGAATCAAATCGAGTGTAATTAGGTCCGTTTGGTGCTTTGTTTGGGCTATAAAAACATGCCATATAGTTTTCTCCATCTGGATAATCTGCTATCCAACTGCTTCTAAAAAAAGCTAGATCACCGGCACTTTTTTGTTGTTTCAAGAGGCTGCTAGGTACTACGTCTATTTTGATTTCAATACCGATTTCTGCACAATTTTTTTGGACGAGTATGCATAGGTCTAAGTAGTTAGATGTTGTAGTAAGTCTAAGTGGGGCGTTTTGTGAGACTGTACTTTTAGCTAAATATTCTTGAGCCAATACTGGGTCATAGTAGTTTGTTGTAAGTTCCCGGAATGAAGGTAATCCTTTTGGGGAGAAGCCCCCATCTGCAGGTTTACCCACTCCGTTTCTCAGGTATTTAATCATTGCTTCACGGTCAATGCAATGGTGAATTGCCTTTCTGAAGTTTACATCACTTACAGGGGAGGATTGGTCTTGCATATTGAAGGCCAAGTACTCCGTATTGAGAAATGGTGTTTTAATAAGTTCAAAATCATCCGTATACTTTTCTTGGAGTTTTCCTTCTGCAGTTAATATTTCATCTTTAAATGAGCTCTCAAGACCAGTAAATAAGTCTAGTTTTTTCTGTGTAAACTCCAAAAGTTCAGTTTGTTTGCTTTGTATGAATGAAATTGATATAGCGTCTATATTCGTCTTAGATTCCTCCCAGTATTTTTCGTTCTTTATCAAGTTTAGTTTTATTCCTGTAGACCAATTTGAATATTGGAATAGTCCTGTTCCGACCGGATGTGTGCCAAAGTTTTTACCATAGTAAATTACTGCTTCCTTGGGAACTACTGAGCAGTACGCCATAGTTAGCATACTTAGTAGGGGAGTGTACGGCTTTTTCAATTGTATCTGAAAAGTACTGTCATTGGGTGCTGCGAATGGGTTTTCATCAGCCACTATTCCATTAAATATCCATGCGCCGTCTGAAGCTACTTCAGAATCCACTATACGGTTGAGTGAATAGACAAAATCGTGTGCAGTAACCGACCTTTTTGCTCCATTAAAAACAGGGTCGTTGTGGAAAAGTACTTCGTTTCTGATTAGAAAAGTGTACGTTTTGAAGTCGTCAGATAGAGACCAACTTTTTGAAATAGCAGGGACTATGTTAAGGTTGCTGTCAAGTTGTAGAAGTCCGTTAAATAGTTGATTTACAGCTCGTATATTTTCTTGAGTTCTGGCATATGCAGGATCTAAAGATGTGATTCCTGTCTGGCTATTGTATCTGAGAATATTTTTTTGATCGTTTTCAATTGGTGTTTTACAAGAAATCAACATAAAAGTGATGTGTATAACTAAGAAAAACCTGTTAATTACCAACTTGGTATTGTGTTTAGATTTGAATTTCAAAGATTGATAACGGTGAGACCAAAGATTACATATTACGGACATTCGTGCTTTTCAGTAGATTTAGGGGGTAAAAATATACTCTTTGATCCATTTATATCTCCAAATCCACAAGCAAGTATGATAGATGTATCCACACTGATGCCAGATGTGATACTTATTTCCCACGGTCACGGAGATCATATCGCAGATGCGGTAAGCATAGCTAAACAAAGCAATGCTCAGGTAATTGCACCATATGAAATTACAGAGTGGATGCAAAAACAGGGTGTAGAAAACTGTTTTCCAATGAATACTGGAGGCAGTATAAATCTTGGTTTTGCAAGTGTGAAACTGGTAAGGGCAGAGCACAGTAGTTCTTTTCCTGATGGGAGCTATGCTGGAGATGCGGTAGGATTTGTGATAAAATCACCACACACATGCTTCTACTATGCAGGAGATACTGCAATAACTTTAGATATGCAGTTAATTCCTATTCAGTTTAAGTTGGATTTTGCTTTTTTACCTGTAGGAGATAATTTTACAATGGGCTTAGCAGACGCTATAGGGGCAGCTAAATTAGTAGATTGTGACCAGATAATAGGAATGCATTTTGATACTTTCCCACCCATAACTATTGACCATCAAGAAGCATACGAACTGTTTAAAAATTCTGACTTGCACCTTACGTTACCGATTATTAATCAAACCCTAGAACTATAATATTTTATAAAATACCATAACACTTTATATATGTCAAAAACCATCTGCATTGCCAATCAAAAAGGGGGAGTAGGAAAAACTACCACTGCTATTAACTTAGCTTACAGTCTTGCTATATTAGAAAATAAGGTACTGCTTATAGATGCAGACCCTCAGGCAAACTCTACTTCACACCTTGGTTTTGACCCTAAAAATATTCGATTAGGACTTTATGAGCTTATGGTTCAGGATTTGAATCCTACCGATGCGATTTTAGACACCAAGTATGATTATCTGCAAATCTTGCCTGCTAACATCGACTTAGTAGGAGCGGAGATTGAAATGATAGACCTACCAAATCGAGAGAAAATAATGAGTAGAATGCTCGATAAGGTAAAGGATAGTTATGATTTTATAATCATCGACTGTTCGCCATCACTTGGACTTATCACGACCAATGCGCTAGGGGCATCAGATTCTGTAATGATACCTGTACAGTGTGAGTACTTTGCCCTAGAAGGATTAGGTAAGTTGCTCAATACGATAAAAATAGTGCAGCGTAGTATAAATACGAGGTTGGAAATTGAAGGCTTACTGCTGACTATGTATGATTCTCGCTTGAGATTATCGAATCAAGTTGTGGAAGAGGTAAAACTTCACTTCCAGGATTTAGTGTTTGATACTATAATAAAGAGAAACACAACGCTTAGCGAGGCTCCTAGTTTTGGGGTTCCCGTCTTAGAGCATGACGCCACAGCTGCAGGAAGTGTAGGTTATCTAAACTTAGCCAGAGAGGTGCTGCAAAAAAATGGTATGACTAAAATTAGCGAAGAAGAGAGAATAATTCAGTAAATGAGTAAGAAAGTATTAGGAAGAGGACTGAGTGCATTATTAGAAAACTCAGATACAGATATCACAGGTTTAGAGCCAAAAGCACTGCATAGTATTGCTGAAATTAAGATAAGTCAAATTATAGCTAATCCGTTTCAGCCACGTACAGAATTTGATGATGAAGCACTAGAGGAATTAAGTGAATCTATAAAGGTGCACGGCATCATACAGCCTATTACCGTGCGTAAGGTAGGTTTTGAGAAGTATGAGCTTATTAGTGGTGAGCGTCGTACTCGTGCCTCTATATTGGCTGGACTTAGCCAAATACCTGCTTATATACGATTGGCCGATGACCAGCAAATGCTGGAAATGGCTCTTATAGAAAATATCCAACGTGAAAACCTGAATGCTATAGAAGTTGCATTATCGTATCAGCGTTTGCTAGAGGAGTGTGGTCTTAAGCAAGAAGAGCTAGGAGACAGAGTAGGCAAAAAAAGAAGTACTGTAAACAATTACCTTAGGCTACTTAGACTACCAGATGAGATACAGTTGGCCATTAAAGAGGGAAGACTCATGATGGGACATGCGCGTGCATTAGTGAATGTAGAGAATACGGAAAGGCAACTCGCAATATTTAAAGCGGCGGTGAACGGAAGTTTGTCAGTTCGCCAAGTAGAAGATATGGTGCGTAGTGAGAAAGATGAGCCCACTGCAGCATTCAGTAAGGGGGTGGCTAAGTATTTTGACTTTACAAACTATATCAGTACCAAAGAGAAAATTGCTAAGAAACTGAATACCGAAGTAAAATTCAAATCTCGTTCTAATGATAATGGAACCATTATCATTAGCTTCTCATCTAAAGAGCAGTTGCAGGCTATCTTAGACAAAATGGTTTAGCTAATTTTGCAGTATATGCGGAATATAGCTTTTATCAGTATATGGCTTCTCGTAAGTAGCCTAGCGTATGCTCAGCGGCCATATTCTATCAGTTATTTACAAGGTGTACAGTCTGGACAAAGTCAACCCGGAAGTATCAATTCTATTCCCAAAATAGGTAATGATAGTACTGAGTGGTCAGATCCCAAAAAGGCTACAGTGCTTGCTTTAGTGCTGCCAGGAGCAGGACAGATATTTAATAAAAAGTACTTAAAAGCGGGTGTAGTGTACGCAGGTATTGGTGGATTAGCCTATATGTGGCAGTACAATAGTGACAGTCTTGCGCGCTACCAGAGGATACTCGTTTCCAAAATCGATGGAGATACGAATACGTTGGACCTCTCACCGAATAGGTCAGAAGCTTCTATTAAAAGTGACCGAGATTTTCATAGAAGATACAGAGATATCTCTCTTATAGGTTTTGTCGCACTCTACGCTCTTCAAGCTATTGATGCTAATGTAGATGCACATCTCAAAGAGTTTAAGGTAAATAAAGACCTAAGCATGCGAGTGCAGCCGGATTTATTCACAGTGAAATCTGGAATGGGTTTATACAACGGATTTACGGTTACACTCAAGTTTTAGAATTATACCTTCGCAGAACAATAAACAATTTAAAGTATGCAACATATATCAGTAATAGGATCAGGAACTATGGGCAATGGAATAGCCCACGTATTTGCACAGAATGGCTACAGTGTAGCACTTATAGACATTAGCCAAGAAGCATTGGATAAGGCATTAGCTACCATAGCTAAAAACCTAGACCGTATGGTGGCCAAAGAGAGAATATCTGAAGCAGATAAGGCAGCTACACTAGCTAATATTACTACTTTTACGACATTAGCTGAAGGCGTGAAATCTGCAGATCTAGTAGTAGAAGCAGCTACTGAGAATAAAGAACTTAAGTTTAAGATATTTAAAGATATGGATACTCACGCACCTGCAGGATGTATCTTAGCATCAAATACTTCTTCTATCAGCATCACAGAGTTGGCTGCGCAAACAGGCAGACCGGATAAGGTGATTGGTATGCATTTTATGAATCCTGTTCCAGTGATGAAGCTTGTAGAAATCATCAATGGTTACAATACTTCAAAAGAAGTGACTGCTACTATAGATGAACTCAGTCAGAAAATTGGCAAGATTCCTGCGATGGCAAATGATTACCCCGGTTTTATAGCCAATCGAATCTTAATGCCAATGATCAACGAGGCTATTTGGACGCTGCACGAAGGGGTAGGTGAGGTGACAAACATAGATACTGTAATGAAGCTCGGGATGGCTCATCCTATGGGGCCTTTACAATTAGCAGATTTTATAGGTTTAGACGTATGTCTAGCAATACTGAATGTACTTCATGATGGTTTTGGTAATCCCAAGTATGCACCCTGTCCACTGCTTGTGAATATGGTAAATGCGGGCAAAAAAGGAATAAAGTCTGGAGAAGGATTCTACTCATGGACACATGGTACTAAAGATTTAGTGGTGAGTCAGAGTTTTGTTTAGTCCGTAATCAAATATTATAGTGAGTAGCTATGCTGCTCTTTAGACATAGTAAGACACCTTTCATTTGAGAGGTGTCTTTTTTTTGGAATTCGTTTAGGTGCGCTAAATGTGTAGATATAGGTGATTGTTTTTTTTGTAAAAATCTAATTCTGTTCAGCTGTCGTAGTATTATGTAAAGTAATCCGATTTTTAAATAACTTACAGTTATAAGATGGACCTAATCTTCCGAGTGGTCGTATTGGTTTAGTTTATAGAGGATTATGGTCAATGTGTACGATTTAAATAAGATTGAATTGTATAGATGAGGATGAGTCAAATGCATGGATAGACTTACTTGAGTTTGACACCTTAAGAACTACAATAGGAGTAGGGAGTTGGCATCTAAAACTAGACTGTAAGTTTTCACATAAAAAAGCTCCAACCACTAAAGTGATTGGAGCTTCTATATTTTGGTATGCTAATGCTTACTGAATCTTCTTCACATTGATAGCATTTAACCCTTTCATTCCTTTTTCAAGTTCGAAACTTACTTTATTGCCTTCTATAACGTCATCTATTAGTCCCTTGTAGTGCACGAAGTAGCTCTCGCCTGTACCTATTTCTTTTATGAAACCGAAACCTTTTTCCGTATTGAAGAAATCTATCTTACCCTCACGAGTAGCTTCCATGTCAAACTCTTCTTGCTTAGGAACACTGGTTACAATGTCGTCTAAGTCAAATTCAATTTTAGCATCTGGGTCTGGTGGAGTGTCTGAGATATTACCGTGCTCATCTATATAAGCCATCATGTTGTCTAGTGTTCCTGCAGTAGAATTAGCTTTGCGTTCTAGACGTTTCTCTTCCTTCTCTTTCTTCTTCTTTTTACGTTTTTTTTCCTTTTCTTTTTTGGAATAAGTTTCTTGTGATTTTGACATTAATTATTGTTCTGTATTATTTTATTGAGAACAAAGATAATACATTAATGGTTTTGTGTTACAGTATGACATAGTAAACGATATAAAAAAAACATATTTAATTTTCGATAAATATTGAAAGTACAAAACTTTTATTACCTTTGGACTAAGAATCAATGAAACTAAACGAGCAACAACAAAAATTTGTGCATACCTGGGGAACTTTAGGAACCAATTGGGGTATCAATAAAACGATGGCACAATTGCACGCTCTTTTGATGATTTCAGAGAAACCAATGAGTACCGAGCAAATGATGGATACTCTGCAGATTAGCAGGGGCAATACCAATATGAATGTACGTGCTTTGGTAGAGTGGGGGCTAGCCAGTAAAGAAATGATATCTGGGGACAGAAAGGATTTCTACAGTGCTAAGAAAGATATATGGGTAGTGGCCAGACAAATAGCAAAGCAAAGACGGAAACGCGAATTGGAGCCGGTTATAGCGGCACTTGTAGAATTGAAAGGAGGGACTGAAGTAAATAGGGAAAATGAAGAGTTGCTGAATAGAGTAAATGATATTGAAGATTTTGCCCTAAAAGTAGATAAGATGTTAGAGAAGTTTGAAAAGTCTGATGAGAATTGGTTTTACAAGGTATTACTAAAATTAGTTTGACCTTTTTTTTGATCTAAAGTTTCATTAAATATTGAAAATATAATAATTAAAAATATGAACACGATACTTGTTTATACCATATACTTACTTCTAGCAGCTCTTATTACAGTACTAGTAGGTAAGGACCTTCACCGAAATGGATACTATCTCATCCTTGACCTATTCGATAACGAGGAGTTTTCAAAAACAGTAAATAACCTACTTCTCACCGGTTACTACCTTGTGAATATTGGCTATATCGCTATCACCGTTTCACAGTTTGGAGCGGTGGAGACTGTGGTACTTGCTATCGAAGAGCTGAGTAGAAAAGTAGGTACTATCGTACTGATATTAGGCATATTACACTTCAATAATATCATTGTGCTACATGTGCTAAGCAAAAGAAAACAATCAATAATTAATTTTATAAACACTTAAAAATCAAACATCATGACAGAGTTAATCGTAAAAACCTACATCGCGTACTTACCTATCGCCATTCTACTTACGTTTATTGTAGCACGCATCTTTTTCAAAAACAGTAAAATATTTATGCTTGACATCTTTAGCGGCAGGCAAGAGATAGCTAATAGTACGAATAGACTCTTTGAAACGGGTTTCTATTTACTGAGCTTAGGATTTGCACTGTTCAGAATGAAAATCAATAAAAGTCAGTTCATAACGTATAAAAATGAGTTTGTAGAAGGCGTGAGAGTAAGCACTGAGGAATTAAGCTATGGAATGCAGGAGCTTTTTGAGACACTGAGTAGCAAAATTGGAATGCTTGCCGTAGTGCTGGGCCTTATGGTCTTCTTCCTTATGTTTATGCTCTTTAGAGGCAAAAAGAAAAGTGCTGAAGGCAGAGCTAGAAAAGAGGAACTACAGAGAATGCAAGAAATCTAAACCCTAAATTTGTAAGCCTTGCGGCGGGCAGTGTTCGCCGCTTTTATTCTTTATTACAATGAAAAAAATCAATAAATACATTCAATATTTTATTTTAATAAGCTTAGCAATAGTGCTAATTGCAAGCATATTCGAACCTCTGTTTATTTGGATCTTATTTTTGGCTTTACCCTTAGGAATTACGCAGTATCTCGGATCCCTCATAGACGTTATCATTCATGGTAAAAAGAGCATTTATAGATGTCATTTATTAATAAGTACTACTGTATTGGCCATTATAACTATCAATACGGATATTGGTATTTTTCGGTTAGATGGTTTATTCGAAGGTATCGCCACGTTCATAGGGTTTACTGGATCAGCTGGTTTAGCTATCTATTTTTGGCACCTAACTTTCAGAAAAGAAGAAGAAGTACGAGAAGAACAAGAACATAGTGTATACGATCTGTGAACATAATACTAGCTGGAAGTAGCTAGTTTGTTGGGCGGCTCTAATAAAGAACTATGTACACAAGATGGGATTAACGTTAGGGTATTGACTCCTGAGGCGATACAGTATATCCATGGAAACTGGATACCCGTTCAGGTTTAAACGTTTAAAACATGCCACTACTGACTTAATTTCATAATAAATAGTCTCTTTGGTAGGTTCCCGCAATACTCACAGCTAGTTACTCTTGTCTAATTCTTCGCATTGACGTACAATTATCAAACTTTATCCCCGTTTTATCATACTTCTTATATTGACGTGCAATTATTCTGCATATTTGCTCAGTATGAGAAAAATTAGTGTATTTCTATTTGTAGCCTTTTCAGTTTTCGGCTTTGCACAAGACAAACTGCTTACTATTCAAGATGCGATCACAGGTTACCATCTTTATCCAAAAGGTCTATACGATCTGCAGTGGTTGCCTGGTGGAGAATGGTTTTCACAAGTGAGAGTAACTCCAGAGGGGAAGCTGATAGAAGTACAGCAAATAGCGTTAACTAAGGGAAGAAACATATCTATCACCCTGGATGATATCAATAAGACACTTCCAGAAGATTCTAAATTAGAACGTCTACCTCGAGCTAATTGGATCGATGATGATGAGTTTCAATTTATGAGTGGAGATAAAGGGTATGCCTACAACAAGGAAGAGGGAACAACTCGATTACTAGCTTATGAAAATGGAGTAAATATCTCTAGTGTACAGTATTTCAATGACGGACTGGGGATTTATGGAGAAACCGAAAATGGATTTGGTTATTCTAGAGATAGTAAAAGTCATGAGATAGCTTCGGGTACAGAGGGTATAGTCATAGGTAAAGCGGTTCATCGTTCAGAATTTGGGATTACCAATGGACTATTCCCGTCACCTAGCTATACTAAGATGGCTTATTACGAGATGGACGAACGGATGGTAACAGAGTATCCACTTTATGTTTTAGCTGATACCCCGGCGACTTCAAAAATGATTCGCTACCCGACTGCAGGTGCCAAAAGTCACCACGTGCAGGTACGAGTGAAAAATATGACTAATTCAGATGCTCCTATTACTATAAATACCACAGGAGATAGAGAACAATACCTCACCAATGTAAGTTGGAGTGCAGATGAAAAATACATACTAATAGCTATAGTAAATCGTGGTCAGAACCACATGTGGTTAAATAAATACGATGCCAATACAGGTGGTTTTATCAAAACACTTTTTGAAGAAACCAACGATAAGTATGTGGAACCGGAGCATACAGCTATTTTCTTAAAAAATGACGCGAATAAATTTATCTGGTGGAGCGAGCGAGATGGCTACAATCATCTGTACTTATATGATATAGAAGGAAATCTTATCAAGCAGCTGACGAAAGGGGAATGGATAGTGACGGATTATCATGGGATGAATGCAGATGAAACGATGCTGTATATTACTGCGACAAAGGATTCTCCGCTAGAACGACATCTGTATTGTGTGAATATTAATAATGGTAAAATTAAAAACCTGACTCAAACAGCGGGATACCATAATATTACTCCAAACAAAGATTGCTCTATTTTTATAGATGACTATAGCAATACAACTACACCAAGGGAGATTCGACTCATAGACGGCACAGGTAATCTTATGGATATACTTCATGCCGCAACTAACCCTCTAAAAGACTATAAACTAGGTGAGATGGAAATGGGTAAACTAGAGGGTAACGGAGGACATGATTTATACTATCGTGTGTTTAAACCAATAGACTTTGACCCAAATAAAAAATATCCAGTAGTGGTATATCTATACAATGGGCCACATTTACAGTTGAATACCAACAGATGGTTAGGCGGTGCTAATTTGTGGTACCAATACATGGCACAAAATGGGTATGTGGTGTTTAGTATAGATGGTCGCGGAAGTGCAGATAGGGGCTTTGCTTTTGAGAGTGCGATACACCGACAGTGTGGAACCCTCGAGATGGAGGATCAACTAACTGGAGTGGAGTGGCTTAAGGAGCAAAAGTGGGTAGATACTGATCGGCTAGGGATTCACGGATGGAGTTATGGTGGATTTATGACCACCAGTATGATGACACGTAATCCTGGAGTATTCAAAGCTGGTGTAGCTGGTGGACCCGTAATAGACTGGAGTCTATATGAGATTATGTATACCGAACGGTATATGGACACTCCGCAGGAAAACCCAGAAGGGTATGAAAAAGCCAATCTTAAAAACCACGTAAAAAACTTAGAGGATAAGTTGCTCGTGATACATGGCGGGCAAGACGACGTAGTGCTATGGCAGCATAGTCTACAGTATTTAGAGAGAGCGGTTGACGAAGGGGTCCAGCTGGATTATTTTGTTTATCCTAATCATAAACACAATGTAGGGGGTAAAGATCGTGTTCATTTATACGAGAAGGTGAGTAATTACTTTTTCGATAATTTATAATAAAGCAAACTAATGAAAATGACTAAATCTAGATACACCTTCACTTTACTACTGGCCCTGTGTCTGAGTTCGCTAAGCGCTCAGACAGATGATGTTAGAGTGAACACAACTCTGAATACCGACACTACGCTTGCTATCAGTTTAGATAGCACTTCGGTAGATATAAACATACTGCAGGGAACAGATACTGCAGGCGCAGCAGTAGAGAAAGAGTTCGGTAGCACACGCTCACTGGGCCCGAGAGGCGAACGAACTGGGGTGAAAATTGTACATGAAGACACTATTCCATTGTACGAAGAAGGTTATGGAGGCTTATCCAAACTAGATGATAAGGTAGCTGATTATAAAGTTTTTATTACTGGAGAAAACCATACGTATACGAAGAGTAACTCTCTGCTGTGGTTGAAAATGATAAAGTACCTGAATGAAAATGCAGGAGTACGAAATATTATGTTCGAATACGGATATTCCTACGGTTTTCTAGTAAATGAATACCTAAAAACGGGTGATACGTCACTTTTTAATAGTATCGATCAGTTTGCATATATGGAGTATAGTGATGTCATAAAACAACTGAAAGTATACAATGACAGTCTACCGGAAGATCGAAAACTTCACTTTGCAGCTGTAGATATAGAACGTGGGGCCTACCCAATAGCTAAGATTTTGTCGTATCTTCTTCCTCCTAAATCAGAAGGGGCTTCAGATTCTATTCAGCTGCATGTTAGAAGTTTAAGGAGTCTCTCGGATTATAACGACTTCAAGTTAGGCGAAATGGATGATAGTAAATATACTAGCGCATTCAATTTTAAGACAACGGCTACCATACAATTAGTGCAAACTAATTTTACTACGTTTGAGTCGGATTACAAAGCATATCTAGGAGATAACTTTGAGTTATTTAAGACTATAATCATTGATAAATTTAATGCACGAAAGAAGTGGTATGCCTACGATAACCTAGGTGCGATACAACAGTATATCTATCGTGAACAGTACATGCACCAACAGTTTTTGAAGGAAGCATCACAGCGTCCGGGAGGTTGGTTTGGGCAGTTTGGTAGATGCCATACGAGTAAGGAGGAAGTGAGTAATAATTCATGTGAGTGGTTTGTTTTTAATAGCTTAGCCGATCAGATAGAGCATACCGACGGAGGGCGTTATGATGGGAAGGTTATGACGCTAGCCATAGCGTACAATACAGATAGAAACTTTGGGAAAAAGTATGGAGAGAGTAAAGAAAATCTGACTCCTTATTTTGATGACCTGGATGACAAAAGAATTGGCTTAATTGAAGTATCGAGTGATACAAATTTAAGCAGGGGCTATGGAGCGGACTTTGATTATATTTTATTCAATTCGTATGAAGAAAGGGGAGAAGCATATGAATACTTGAACAATTTTAACGGAGACTTAGGAGAAAAGAGTGCACGCGTATTTTTAGAGGCAGGAATTGGTTGGAACGCAATAGACTTTAATGCGCTTAATGCGGTATTTGACCTTAGAGGTGCTAGTAATTCGTTTGATGATATGTTGAATTATTGGGATGTATCTATTGGGTTTAATTCAAAAACGGGATACTCTGTCAGTCAAGGTGGGAGGTATGTCAGTCAAAATAGAGAAGTTAGTAATACCTCGAATGGGGCAGTTTTAGACTACAAGTTAAGTGGTTACTTCTTTAAAAGTTTAGGAGGTATAGATGTTTTAAAGAATAGTAAGTGGATAGATCTCATACCGATGATTGGTTTTTCGTACCAAAACTTAGTTTTAGAGGTAGAGGAAAATGCGCAATCTATAGGAGATATAGAAAATGCTTTTTTAGGGGAACTTAAAAACACAAAATATATCAACGACGCTTTTGTTCTAGAAGGAGCTGGTGTTTTAAGGTTTAACGTAGGAATGCTTTCAGTAGGTGCGCAGGTAGGATATCAGTGGGATATGTCAAATAAGAGTTGGAAATCGGGGAGCTCGCACCTAGGTAACGGTCCTTCAACTTCATTTTCAGGAGTTTACCAGACTGTGCGAGTTGGTTTGAATTTCTAGTTTTCAAACAAGTATTACAACTTGAAATAACTGGTAAACTGATTTTTTATCCTTCAATTTAACTATTTTTGAAAAATAGAATTTCGAAATGAACAGTCAGAAACAGTATAAACAAATTATTTTAGGTGTTCTCGTAGGAGCTACACTTATGTATGGATGTAAAGAGGAAGAGGCGGTTGTAGAAGAGACGCCTTGCCCGAAGATTACGTGGTATGCAGACGCAGATTTAGATGGTCTAGGGGATCCGAATGTGTCCATAAGTGATTGCATTCAGCCAGAAGGGTATGTAGAAAATAGTGATGACAAAGTAGATGCCAAAGCGAGCTCAATTAACGTACCCATGGTATTTAAGGTGACAGGAGAAAATTGCCCGCCTTGCGGTGGCTGGGGCTGGACTGCATTTACTGATTTGGTAAATAGATACCAGGGAGGTAAAGCATTCTCTTGGGCTAACTATGGGTCTGGTTTTTCAAACGGATACTTTAGAAGTCAAGAAGCCTTTCCAACGATGCAGGCTCTTCAAGATCGATTTGCTCCCAATTCATCTAAGCCAAACTTTGTAGTAAATGGCAAAAATTATATCACTAGTTCAGCAAACGCGCAAACAGCAGCTGATGCGTTTCTACTTCAGAGTGCTCCAGTAGGAATGGTGATGAGTTCTACTATAGAAGGGGACCAGCTTATTATACATGCGGAAGCAGAAGCTTTTGAAAGTGTTTCTGGTACTTATGTATTGGGCGCATATCTTATTGAAGATAAAGCAGTAGGACCGCAATCTGGACCTATTGGTGCAAATGGAGACGTAGAGCATCACAATGTAATGAGAGGATCACTCTCCGATAATGCTTGGGGTGAGGTAATTACTGAATCTGGATTATCTGCAGGCACTAAATATGAGAAGACATTTACCATGGATATACCAAACGGGTACAATAGAGAGAATTTCTCATACGGACTTATTGTCTGGAAGAGAATTTCAACGGCTCACGTCTTTGTGAATGCCTATGCTACACAATAGATAATGACCCATACGACATAAAAAAGGGAGGATTGTACAATGTACAGTCCTCCCTTTTTTTGTGATATCAACTAACGCAGTAGATGTGTGATAGCAGAATTATTCTTCTAAGTTGATAATCTCTTCCAACAGCTCATCGCATTCAGCACCTACTGTGCTTGCAGTGTCTGTAGCCGCAGAATGTTCCTTGCTTAGCTTTTCTAGGTCTGCAGGGGTAAGGTTGCCTGCGTCGGCTAATTGGGCCTCTATTCCACTCAGGTGTTTCTTAGCGTTGGAGAGTTGTTCTTCTTTCTGATCGAGTTGCTTTTGTAGCTTTTTAAGGCGCTCTGCCTTTTCATCTTTTTGTCTCCAAGAATTCTTAGAATCTTCTGCGGTATCAGCCACGGCAGTAGTGGTGGCTTTTTTCTTAGGTTTACGCTTCTCTGCAGTAAATCCTTCGTTTTCTAACTTATACAGATACTCTTTATAGTCACCTGGGTATTCACGTACGTCTTCATCTTGTATCCACCATACTTTGTTGGCCAGTTTTTCTATGAAGTACCTATTATGTGATACGAAAATAAGTGTACCCTCATAGGCTTTAAGAGCCTCTATAATCACCTCTATACTATCTATATCCAAGTGATTCGTAGGCTCATCTAAGAGTAGGAAGTTAGCCTCAGACACTAGCGTCTTAGCTAGAGATACACGGGCTTTTTCACCACCACTGAGGACCTTTATTTTCTTAAATACGTCGTCACCAGCAAACAGGAAACAACCCAACATTGAACGAAGTTCCATATCTGTCTTATGTGGAGCGTCATATTGTAGTTCTTCCAATATCTCGTAGTCCATGTGAAGACTTTCTAGCTGATGCTGAGCATAGAAGGATGCATCTACATTATGCCCTTGCTTGCGTGTGCCCTCATAATATAACTCATCTGCGATAATGCTTAGGAAGGTAGACTTACCGGTACCATTCGCACCTATAAGTGCAATTTTGTCTCCTCGGACTATCTCTCTATTTACTTCATTGAAGAGTAGCTTATCTCCAAAACCTTGTGTGATATCGTTTAACTCCATGACCACCTTGCCACTCTTTTTAGCAATCTTGAAGTCTATTTTAAGATTAGACTTGTCTTCCTGGATCACTTCAATCCGCTCTATTTTATCTACCATTTTCACCCTAGACTGCACAGCTTTTGCCTTACTCGCCTTGGCTTTAAATCGGTTGATAAACTTCTCTTGCTCTTTTATGTATTGCTCTTGATTAGCCGCTTGTCTAATCATGAGATCATCGCGTTCTACTTTAGCTTGGAGGAAGAAGTCATAGTTACCATCCCACAGATAGAGTTTATTATTACTCAGTTCGGCGGTTTTGTTAATCATCTTATTGAGAAACTCCCTATCGTGAGATACGATTACTACACTTCCGGGGTAGTTGCTCAGGTAATTCTCCAGCCACTCTATACTTGGAAGATCCAAGTGATTGGTAGGCTCATCCATGAGCATAATGTCTGGCTCTTCGAGTAGCATCTTAGCCAACACTACACGCATACGCCATCCACCACTAAACTCTTGCATAGGTCGAGAAAGATCTGCGGTAGTAAAACCGAGTCCTTCTAGGATCTCTGCCGTTTTGTTATCCATATTGTACCCGTCTAGAGCATCAAACTCCTCTTGATAGTCAGACATACGTTGGATGTTTTCGTCACTAGGATCGGTCTCCATAAGCGCATAGAGTTTTTCTAGCTCAGCTTGTACAAACATGGCACGTTTAAAAGCACCTTTCGCATGTTCTAAGATAGTTTGACCACCATCCTCACTGATCATATCTTGAGACAGGTAGCCTAAATTTACTCCACCAGCTTTATTTATAGACCCTTCGCGTACTTCATACTGACCCATGATGAGCTTGAGCAGGGTAGATTTACCTGCTCCGTTTTTACCTATGAGGCCTATGCGTTCACGGGGCTTTATAAACCAGTCTATGTCTTTGAAAAGGTAGTTACCACCGAACTCGAAGGATACGTTTTGAATGTGAAGCAAAGTATTGTAATTTTAGGAGTGCAAATTTAGTAGGATAGAGGACTTAGGCTAATAAATACCGAACGGCAAAACCTACTAATGTACATGCCACGATTAATAGCACAACTATCTGGGTATATATCCTCATATTTCTCTTCTTGTAATACGCTTTTGCTCGCTTGCGGCCCTCAATAAGTTGAGCGGGGGTAAGTTTTTTGTATTCAGAACTATCATAGGCTCCATTAGACTGACCAATATATTGGCTCCTTACACTTTTGAATCTACTTATACTTCTTCCTTTTAACCTTGAGTTTTCTTTCAAGGTTGCCAACATTCCTGAGATACTTCCAGCGGCAGACACTTGTCAAATATAAAAAAAATGCCTTTCAACTCAATGAAAGGCATTCCATATAGTTTTGAACAAGGATTTACAATTCGTGTCCCATTTTCTCTTTTTTGGTATCTAGGTACGCTTTGTTATGAGGGTTTGCTTCTACTTGTAACGCTACGTTTTCTACTATTTCTAGTCCGTATCCTATGAGCCCCTTACGCTTCTTAGGATTATTGCTCATTAGCTTCATTTTGGTAACGCCTAGGTCTCTTAAAATTTGAGCACCTACACCGTAGTCACGCTCGTCCATTTGGAAACCAAGTTCAATATTGGCTTCTACAGTATCGCGCCCGTTTTCTTGAAGTTTGTAGGCTTTCAGCTTATTAAGTAGTCCGATTCCTCTACCTTCTTGATTCATATACACAATCACACCTTTACCTTCTTTCTCTATCGTCTGCATAGCTTTATGCAACTGCTCGCCACAGTCACACCTGCAGCTACCGAAGATATCTCCAGTCAAGCAACTGGAGTGCACACGTACAAGTACCGGCTCATCGTGATCCCACTGTCCTTTTACCAAGGCTAAGTGATCCATGCCATTGCTGACTTGCTTGTACGCATAAAGCTCAAAATCACCATAATCCGTGGGCATTTTTACATCGATTTGCTTCTCTATAAGGCTTTCGTGCTTTAACCTATACTCTATGAGGTCTGCTATCGATACTATTTTCATATCGTGCTTTTCAGCAACAGCCCATAGATCTTTAAGACGAGCCATAGTGCCGTCCTCGTTCATTATCTCTACGATACATCCTGCAGGTTCAAATCCTGCTAATCGAGCAAAGTCTATGGCTGCTTCAGTATGTCCTGCTCTGCGTAAGACACCTTGAGTTCGCGCTCTTAATGGAAAGATATGACCAGGTTTGCCTAATTCACTAGGATCGGTCTGAGGATTTACAAGAGCCTGAATGGTCATAGCTCTATCGTAAGCTGAGATACCTGTACTCGTACCGTGGCCTATCAGGTCTACAGATATAGTGAAAGGGGTCTCAAACTGAGCCGTATTTTTACCTACCATAAGGTCTAGGTCTAACTCATCGCAGCGTTCTTCTGTAAGAGGCACGCAAATGAGCCCACGGCCTTCAGTTGCCATAAAATTGACCATTTCAGTAGTTACATTGCGAGCCGCAGTAAGGAAATCTCCTTCATTTTCACGGTCTTCATCATCTACCACTATAATCATTTTGCCATTTTTTATTTCGTCGATGGCTTCTTCTATGGTGTTTAATTTTCTTTCGCTCATTATATTGTTGCAAAGGTAGTATTTATACTTTTCTATTTAGTGTTCTAACAATCTAACTTACTACGGAGTTTTATAAAATAAAATGCCTTGCACTGAAAAGAGTACAAGGCACAGAATAACTAAAGTATGTGCAGTTAATGCTTCACCACTTTCTGCGTCCAAGTGTATCCATTCTTTACTATGCTGAGATAGTAAATTCCGGAAGGGAAGTTTTCTAAATCATACGTAAGTGTAGACTCAGTGCGTTGACTTGGCGCGTTGATTTCTTGACCCATTGAATTATATAATGTCGGCACAGCTCCTTGCATATCTCCACCATCTACCGTAATCAGGCCAGTAGAAGGATTGGGGTATAAATGGTATCCTAAGTCTACTTCATGCTCTGGGACATCCAGTGTATGTACCACGGTAAAGTTTACGATGGATTGACTTCCAAAATCGGGTTGGATAGTCTTGAATATACTTCCACCTACTTCCCATAATCTAAAAAATCCAGAGCCATCATTGTTTGCCCAAAAACTGATGCCATCATTGTCACTGTCATCTATGGTGAGTTTATAACACCCTAGACCAAGATTTAATGTGTCGCGATAGATGGTAGCATTTGCATGATTATCTCGTTGGAATACTACCGTGCCCCACTCGTCTTCTATTTTTACAGAAGTTTCATCGGCTGCGTTATTGGTTCTGTAGAATAGGTAGAAGTTACTTGGATATACCTCAGGGAATTCAAACTCACTGACATAGGTATTGTTACTCGCATCTTCATCTGCTCCCGGATTGCCGTCTATGGCTACTATTTTAGCGTAGAACTTACTGTCTCCAGGGACTGCACTACTCCATATACCATTGTCTATAGGGAAATGTATTTCCTCTACTCCATTTGTAGATAAGTAGCAGGGCCACGTAAAGCTACGCTTATTGTTGGGATCGTTAACCCAATATTCTACGGTAATACTGTTTACGGTATTCACTCCATTGTTGACTACTTTCATTTTAGGATTGATACACATTGGATTATTCAATGCATGTTCTACCTTATTGGAAGGTTCCATGATATCTATTATTCCTAGATCGTATCCGTGGTTGTACTCACCATAACTTACGATTTGATTATTTACGATGTAGCGAGAATCTCCTTCTCCATTAGCTATACCGTAGTCTAAGGTGATTACATCGCCACCGGAGACATCACTTATTTCATATTCAGCTAAATCGGTAGCCATACCAGGGCACCATCCTGCACGGTCATAAATCCACGTACCGCCTTGAGGGTATACCGGATTTTTACCGCAAGCTTTCCATACAGACCTTTCAAAATTTTGGTCATTGGCTTTGATAAAATGGGTTCTAGGCATAAACTCTCCTTGCTGCCCGTGACCTGTGATAGCACTTCTTATTTTAAAACTCTTTGCGGAGTCTAACGTATTGAAAGCTACAGGAGGGAAGTACACATCATCGGCTAATATTTGTGAGAAGTTAGGCTGATACTGCTGCGTAGGCCATATTTGTTTGATATCTAAGACTTCTCTCGCTGGAGTTCCTTTTATAAATAGGAACTCAATATCCATTTCTTCTTGGTTTTGACCTCCTCTACTCAGGAATATTCGTTTTTCTCCTTTTAGAATAGGAGTGAAATCAGTCATATCGAAAGTCCATGTTTTACCTTCAGCACCTAAATCTAGACCGATACCGTAAGGAGTTACAAAAGACATTATCTCTAAACGAGAAGGCCATCTTCGTATGTAATTTAGTTGTCCTACGGTAATAGTGCCGTCGCTCGTAACGGAAGCAGAATCATACAGCAAGTTGTTTTCATCATAGAAATATTCTTTCTTATCGGCATCCCACTTATTGTAGGTTTCTGCAATTACTTTTTCATCATCAATGTTGGTACCTACGTTACTTTTGATTGTATATCTGGTTACACTGTTGGGGTGATTTGGCACTAAATCAAAATCAAAAACTTCTGAAATGGTGAAATCAAAATTACCTTGATGTACACGAATGTTAGGTCTATATGGAGAAATGTAAAAATCTTTAAAAATTTGTTGTGCACGAAAAGAATTATATGTGGGGTTGCCCATAATTGTTCCTGGTTTTGAATTTATGGCAGAACACAGGACTATATCACTATTCACTACATCAAATTTATAGTTTAGGACAATGCGTTCATCTTGTGGGTTGATAAGTCTATTTTTAACATCTGCGACTCTAGTAGCTGTCAAAGCTTCATCCCAGATGTGTAATCCATCAATATCGCCTCTAAAGTACCTATTATTTATACCTCTACTCACTCTTACGTTTATTCCTGCAGTTGTATTAATTGACCTATTCGTTAAAGCGCCATTTGTCTCAAGCACACCGTCTACATAGTGTTTTATATCAGAAACATCAGTTCCAGCAAAAACGCAAGCTACGTGATGCCATTGATTATCTGCAATATTTGTCGTACCATTTAGTCCTCCTCCGTTTACCTCTGTGCGTAGAGTCCCATCTCCATTTACTCTAAAAACCCATTTCTCTCCAGATGCATCATTTCCCCAGCTGCATATTTCTCCATTCACTTTATCTGTTTTTATCCAAGCCTCTATGGTACGATTATTTGTTCCTAAAATTCCTTTAAAACTATTCGCTTCGACATAGTTTGAAGCACCGTCGAAATACAGTGAATGTCCACTGAATGCAACGATACCCACGGTGGAGTCAATGGCATGACTTTCTATCTCAAGCAGAGATATAGGCTTACTATTAGCAGAAAATTCAAAAATTAGGTTTGAACTTCCATCCCAAACAAAAGGGGTATGGAAGGTGATTAATTTATTGGAGGCGTTAAACGAAATATCATCGCTAAACACATTTGTAAATCCTTGTAAATCTAAATCTGATAACTGAAAGGAATCTTTCGAAGTTGCCAAGATATTGATCTGTAGATTTGCTACTTGAGCAACGTTCTTAGCATTTAAACTTATTGCATCAATTTCACCGGCGGATACTCCAGCAGCTATTAGCTCTTCCGCAGAGTAGATGAACTGAGATTTTCCTGCATAACCACTTTCTGGATTATTACTGATTGGAATCATATAAGTGACCTCATTGTTTCCTGCACCCACAGATCCTGATGATGAGTCAGTTACCATGTTTAGTGTCGCTTTCTTTTGAATATTTCGATAATGGGTGTTTGTAGGAGAGTTACTATAATTATATTCATTACCGCTAAACCCCGAGATAAAATAGTCAGCGGTGCTAGCAGATAGCGAATCAGTTCTACTATTGTCCTCCACGTAAGTATTGCAACTATAATCCCATTCTCCACAGCCAAGATTTCGATTGCTTCCCGTGCTTACACGTGCACCTTTACATCTCATATTGTATAGCATAAGAATCTGCCGGTACGAGTCCGTTCCTTCTGGAAAGGTAACGAAGGTATCTCTAGTTTGACTATTGTAGTCAAAAGCTTTTAAGCGAATAGTGTCTTGTGAGTAAGCGAGTTGAACCGCAAAAAGGATACAAAAGGTAAGTGCAATATTTTTCATAAATAAGGTATTGCAAGTATACAATTTTAAAAATGGCTTCAGGGATTTTGGTAAGTCACAGTTTTTAATATTTTATACCACATATTTGTCGCGGTGAATATCCTTTTCCTAGCCAATAGATTTCCTTACCCTCCTTTTAGAGGGGATAAGCTTAAGATTTATAATCTCACGAAGAGGCTGGCTGCTAAGCATGATTTATACTTGGTTACGTTCTATGAGTCTAGGGATGAACTTAACTACCTCAAGGATATTCAGCCATTTTTTAAAGAAATAGAACTGGTCTATTTGCCTAAATGGAGGTCTATTTTAAATGGTATTCCCGCATTGTTTTCCAAAATGCCATTACAAGTTGCATATTTTAAAAGTAGCAAGATGAAACGAATGGTGAAATTTGCATTAGACCGGTATGAAATAGATGTGGTGCACACGCAACATTTGCGTATGAGTCAGTATACGAAGCATTTAGATATGCCTAAGATTTTGGATTTACCCGATGCATTTTCTTTGTATTTTAAACGCCGTAACGAAACAGACCGACCTTTAATTAATCGTTTAATTGACGGCATTGAAATTGGGAGACTAACCAAGGCAGAGAAAGTAATTACTGCATATGACAAGACATTGGTCTGTTCAGTAGAAGATAAAAAGTACTTAGAAAAATTACATAAGACAGATAACATAGATATTCTCTTAAACGGTGTAGACTTAGATACATTCGATGTAGAGGAAGGGCACGATTACTCCCATAATCATACGTTGCTTTTCACAGGTAATATGGACTATGCTCCTAATGTAGACGCGGTACAGTACTTTGTGAAAGAGATGTGGCCTGCGATATCCGAGGTTAATCCCAAAATTAAATTCATAATAGCTGGACAGCGACCAGTGGATGCTGTCCAAAAATTAGTAAGTGATAGGATAGAGGTGACTGGTTTTATCCCTGACCTTAAAGATATGTACGCTGATGCTAGCGTAGTCATAGCTCCACTTCGGTTTGGTGCTGGTACACAAAATAAGGTATTAGAAGCGATGGCCATGGGTGTACCTATAGTATGCACGCACATAGGTTTTGAGGGGCTACAGATACAAAGCGGTCAAGGGGTGATACTGGCCAAAGAGAAATCTCAATTCATAGAAGAAGTAACTATGTTACTAGCTGATGCAGCTAAGCGTCAAGACGTGGGAGAACAGGGGTTAGCAATCGCTAGGACTCGGTTCAGTTGGGACAAGATAGCTGTGCAGCTGGAGGAGTATTTCAAGGAAGTGACTCAAGGTTAAAAAAAGAGCCCAAGACTAATGCCTTGGGCTCTTTAGGAGAATTGATTAACTATCGTATTAATATCTATCGTTTCTCTTTGGTCTGTCTTCAGCTACCTTTACTACTAAGTCTCTTCCTTCGAAAGAAGACTCGTTAAGTTCAGCTATTGCGTTTTGTGCAGATGCGTCATCTGCCATCTCTACAAAACCAAACCCTTTAGATCTGTTTCTGTCTCTGTCAAAAATTACTTTAGCAGAAGTTACTTCACCAAATGGCTCAAAAATTTCTCTAAGGTCTTGATCGTCTGCACTGAATGGCAAACTTGCTACGAAAATGTTCATTGTGTTTATAAAAAATGTGTTGAAATATTACAAGAGACCGCTTTGGCAAAAGCTAAAGAAAGTAAATTTTGATGCCATTTTTATCTCGTTTGTATACTACAAAGGTAAACAATTATTGGACCGCTAGTGTATTTTATTTTTTCAGACTGTACATCACCACTAATCCACCAGTGATATACATAATTAAACTGTACACCGCCGGAGCGATTCCGTATGCAGCATTAGATAAGAGTGTGCCAGCTATAAAAAGGGCCATGGTTCCATTTTGAATGCCAGATTCTAACGCAATGGTCACACCAGATCGCTTTCCAAGTCTAAATACTTTAGCAATGAATAGTCCCAAACCAACGGTAATGACATTTAATGCTAAAGCTAATAGTCCTGCATCTAAGAAGTAAGAAACGATGTTTTCTTTTTCTTTTACTACAATTCCTATGATGATAAGTGCGAGCAGCGACACGGATAGAATTCGAATTGGTCGCTCCATCTTCTCGGAAAAAGAGGGCGAGTTTCTTTTTAGAAGCATCCCCAAGATCATTGGAGCGATAACTACCAATACCATCTTTAAAATAGTTTCTGAGATGGGCAGTTGTATGTCTTGTCCTAGACCACCAAAATGTTCTAGCGCGATATTGACTATAAAGGGTATGGTGAATATCGTAACCACGCTGGTGATGGCTGTGAGCGTAACAGATAGTGCCGTATCCGCTTTAGCTAAGAGAGAGAGTAAATTTGAAGTAGGTCCACCAGGACTAGCAGACAATATCATAATACCAACAGCTACCTCTGGAGTAGAGGGCATTAGGGATACTAATATAAAAGCAATAATGGGCAGTAGAATCAGCTGATTAAGCAGGCCCAATAAAACCAATTTTGGATTTCTCAATACGTGTTTGAAATCATCTATCACCAGGTTTAATCCCATTCCCCACATAGTGATAGCCAAGGCCATACCTAATATTAGTGTAGTAGTACTATTCATTCTATTCTATCATTTATGGTTTAAAAGTTAACCGTAGACTTTTTTACCAGTCAATAATAGCCTAAGTATTCCGTATTCCCAATATAAACTCCTAATATTGCAGCCTTTTTAACAAGCAATGATCACAGTAGACAATTTATCGGTAAGATTTGGGAAGAGAGTCCTATTTGACGAAGTAAACCTAAAGTTTAATACCAATAACTGCTATGGTATTATAGGTGCGAATGGAGCAGGAAAGTCTACCTTTTTGAAGGTGCTGACGGGTGAGATGGAATCTACCACTGGTCACGTATCTATAGAGAAAGGGAAACGCATGGCGGTGCTCAGTCAAGATCACTTTGCGTATGATGAGCATCCGGTGCTTCTTACCGTTATGATGGGACATAAAGTAATGTATAGCATCATGGAAGAAAAGGATGCGCTTTATGCTAAGGAAGATTTCAGTGAGGAGGATGGTATAAAGGCCGCAGAATTAGAAGAAAAATTTGCTGAAATGAACGGCTGGATGGCTGAGAGTGAAGCAGGCGAGATTTTGGGGGGGCTTGGTATTACGGAGGACAAGCATCATATGTTGATGAAGGATCTCAGTAATAATGAGAAAGTCCGCGTACTTATCGCCCAGACTTTATTTGGTAGCCCAGACATACTTGTGATGGATGAGCCTACGAATGACTTAGATATAGAGACGGTATCATGGTTGGAAAACTTTATACTGAATTTCCCTAATCTAGTAATAGTAGTATCTCACGATAGGCACTTCTTAGACGCTGTATGTACTCAGGTAGTTGATATAGACTTTAACAAGATAAGTCAGTTTGGAGGTAATTATACTTTCTGGTATGAAAGTTCCCAACTAGCGCTTCGTCAGCAGCAAAATCAAAATAAGAAGGCAGAGGAACGCAAGAAAGAGCTTCAGGACTTTATCGCACGATTTAGTGCAAACGTAAAGAAGTCTAAGCAGGCTACATCACGTAAGAAGATGCTTGAAAACTTGAATATGGATGAAATAAAACCATCAAGTAGAAAGTATCCGGCCATCATATTTGTCCAAGAACGTGAAGCAGGAGACCAAATATTAAACGTTACCAACTTATCTCTAGCGCCTTACTTTAAGGATATCTCCTTTAGCATGAATAAAGGAGATAAAGTCTTCTTATACTCAAAGCATAGCATTATTACAACCAAGTTTTACCAGGTATTAAATGGTGAAATAGAACCGGATAGTGGCAGCATAGAATGGGGAGTTACCATAAATAAAGCATATTTACCAAATCACAATGACGAGTACTTTACCTCAGATTTGAGCCTCGTGGATTGGTTACGTCAATATTCTGAAGAAAAGGATGAAACATTTATTCGCGGTTTCTTAGGTAAAATGCTGTTTAGCGGAGATGAAGCGCTAAAACAATGTAATGTACTGAGTGGAGGTGAAAAGGTGCGGTGTATGATTTCGAAGCTTATGTTATCTAACCCAAACTTACTGATGTTAGATGAACCACTTAATCACTTAGATTTGGAAAGTATTACGGCATTCAATAACAGTTTGAAAGACTATAAAGGAAGCGTACTTTTTACTTCCCACGACCATCACTTTATACAAAGTATCGCTGACCGAGTGATAGAGATAGGACCGAATGGGGTGGTAGATAAACCAAGTGACTATGACTCATACAGAGAAGATAAAGAATTACAAGTAAGACGAGAAGAGCTATATGCAGGGTTTACTGTAGATGCTTAATCATTTTTAGAATATTAATAATTAAAACAATGAATTACATTTTAACACTAACAACAGCAGTACTTTTAATGAGTGCTTGCACACAAAAGGGGATTGCTATAGATACCTCTAAACCTACTGAATTAGCTACTGAGTTAGACTCTGTTAGTTACCTGTTAGGTACCAGTTATGCGAAAGGATTAACTACTAAGGGAGGAATAAATGAATTAGACAATAAATCTTTCCTTACCGGAGTGCAGCGAGTATTAGAAGGGAAAGAAGTAGAGATAGATGAGGCTGTTGCAGGAGACTTTATGAACGCTTATTTCGACAAGAAAGAAAAAGCAAAAAGCGAAGAGTCTAAATTAGTTGGAGAAGCTTTCTTAGCAGAAAATAAAGCGAAAGATGGAGTTAAGGTTACAGAGACTGGACTGCAGTACAGAGTGATTTCTGAAGGTAGCGGAGCTATACCTGTAGACGGTGACAAAGTAAAAGTGCATTATACGGGTAAACTTATTGATGGGACTGTATTTGACAGTTCTGTAGAGCGCGGAGAGCCTGCTGAGTTTTTGACAAACCAAGTGATTCCTGGATGGACAGAAGCACTCAAAATGATGGCAGTAGGTTCTAAGTATGAGCTAGTAATACCACCAGCTTTAGCTTATGGAGATAGAGGTACAGGACCTATACCTGCTGGCTCTACACTTATTTTTGAGGTGGAGCTACTCGATATCCTTCCTAGTGACGTTCCTCAAGAAAAATAGTGAGATTATTATTACTAAGTAACAGCACCAACTACGGTGAAAAATATATGCAATGGTGTGAGAGCACCATTGCATTTTTTTTAGGTGAGGCGACAGATAATTTGATTTTTATCCCCTATGCTGGTGTCGGGTTTTCATACGATGACTATACTGCGAAGGTGAATGAAGCTCTAGCTCATCGCTCCATTCAAGTGAAGGGAATTCATACATTCCAGAATAAGGAGGAGACTATTCGTAATGCTTCGGCAATATTAGTTGGAGGAGGTAATACATTCCACCTTCTGAAGATGTTGCAGGAGTTAAAACTAGATAGTCTAATTCAGAAAGCAGTACTAAACGGTACACCGTATGTAGGCTGGAGTGCAGGAAGTAATATAACTAGCCCTACTATATGTACAACGAATGACATGCCGATAGTAGAACCCGCATCATTTAATTCGTTAAGCTTGGTTCCGTATCAAATAAATGCACATTATACAGAGCTCACTCTCCTAAACCACGGGGGAGAATCAAGAAAGCAAAGGTTATTTGAGTATTTGGCTGCAAATCCAAAGCAACGGGTGGTTTGCTTGCCAGAATCGTCCTACCTGTTGGTCAAGGACGAAAATCACAGATATATAGGAAGTACAGATGGGCGAGATATGACACAACACAGTTCCCGTGAAATTAAGTCTCATGCGGAACTTACTATTAATTAATAGATGAGACTATCTATCGTTTTGTGTTAAAAAAAAGTATTGTATTATTGTATCAAGTTAATTAATAAATCATATATCAAAATATCAAATGAAGAATTTAAGTTTTATAATTTTTGTTTTTGCAGCTTTATTAGTAGGATCTACTATAACTGGCTGTGGAGGAGATGATCCTGTTCCTACGCCTAAGACTGGAAACACAGATACAACAGAGGAAACTTCTGCTAAAAATCAAGTGACTGTGGGATTAGTTGCGTACAATAATATTGAAACAGAGACTGAGCGAACCTTTGCAAGGTATAACAGCACATCTGACGTGACCGAAATTATTTTATACGGTTCAGATCCTACAAATGGAGCAATAGATTTTAATATTGAAGTACCAGGCCAAACTGCTAAGCTATTTTCTAGAGAAGATAATGATGGTACTGCATTCCAAATAGGAACGGGAATTATCGGAGATCTTAAACGAAAAGAATACTCTGCACTAACCACACCTTTTACTATTACAGTAACTGAATATGGTGCTGTAGGCGGACGTATCAAAGGTACCTTCAGTGGTAAAGTAAAGAACAATAACACGGGACAGACATTAAATATATCAAAAGGAGTTTTTGATATAGAGCGCAAAGCAGATTTGTAATCGTACTCGTTTCACAATAAAAAAGCCCTTCAGAAAATTCTGAAGGGCTTTTTTTGTAGAGGTCGGAACCGTACTCACAAAGCTTTTATATATTTTGTCTAAATAAGCCTTGTTTGCTTGTATGCCTAGAAAAGTTCACTTATTGAGACTAGCAGAAGCAA
>ENA-OUOG01000093-OUOG01000093.1-marine-metagenome-genome-assembly--contig:-NODE-93-length-103043-cov-5.239652_pt1 | contig 103043 bp, 93 predicted proteins | sample MGYA00248635_ERZ508505 | MGnify/ENA primary metagenome ERZ508505 (study PRJEB26176, sample SAMN06267871) | marine metagenome | isolation source: Saanich Inlet, British Columbia, Canada | place: Pacific... | reverse complement strand
TGGTTCGTCCCGATAGCTATCGGGACAGGTGGGCCCACAAATAGCACAATCACACGATTGTGCTATTTTTGTTTATGATCAATATAGATACCAAACACAAAGACATCTTGTTAGAAGCCCTAGAGGAATTAATGTATAAGTATTCTTTGAAGCTCTCAACACTAAAAGGAGGCCCAATGAACAAGGAAAGAAAGTCGCTTTCCGAGAAACAAGGACAAATTGAAGAGTTACAGCATGCGATCTCTCAACATGCCTAATCACCCCTCGACAAAACCTTCTTCTTTATACTTAGGGCTAGGGTATTGATAGAAACCCTCTCCTGTTTTAACACCCAATTTACCTTGGTCAATGTATGTTTTCAATAAAGCGCCGAAGGCTTGACTCTTTTTGTCTAACTGCGCGCTGGTGATGTGCCATGCGGTATCTAAACCTACGGTATCCAATACGCCAAATGGCCCCATGTCCATTTTAAAATTACCCATCCAACTACGATCAATGTCTTCAATTGACCCCACATCCATGGTTTTCAATGCGCCTGCAGCTCCGATCAAGGACATCAACATGAAGTTGAAAATATAGCCGGGGTTCTCTTTTTTGACGAAAACGGGCGTTTGATTCAATTTCCGTCCCATCTCAAACAAGAAATCTTTGATCCACGCTGCTGTGGTATCATGCGGCATGATATCGACTACATTTGCATAGAACACGTCATGAAAATGGAAATTGCAGAAGCGCTCTGGTCTACCTGTGCTTTCTGCGATCTGAGAAGGCAATAAATAGGACGTGTTACTGGTGAAAAGTGTTTTCTCCGGACAAAGTGCGCCAAACTGTGCCCAGACCTGACGCTTGAGCTCTAAATTTTCAGTTACCGACTCATTCAAAAAGTCGGCGTCATCTGCCGCTGCCTCAGCATCTGTCGTAAATGTTAGGCGTGCTTTGGCGGCCTCAGCCTCATCTTTCGATAGCTTTCCATTTTTGATCAGCATATTCAAGATGCTCTCTTGAATCTTTGCAGCAGATTCAAAAGCTTTTTCATTGATGTCGTAAATAGTAGTTTCAAAACCGCTGATCGCTGATTGAAGTCCTACTCTGAGTCCTAAGGTTCCTGCGCCTAAAACGAGGACTTTGTTAATGTCTTTTAGTGTTAATTCCATAATTTCCAGTACGTCACTGCGAGGAACGAAGCAGTCTTTCAATGAAATGGAGATTGCCACATCAGTCGTACCTACTTCCTCTCAATAACGTTTTGATTAAATTTTGTTTTTTTCTAAGGCCTTAGCAGCATTTTCTCCACAAGCCATGACCGCATAGATCAAATTTGCAAACCGAGGGTCTCGCGTTAATCCTTTTTTATATCGAGCATAAATCTGCTGAATGATCACACCAATTTTAAATGCGCCAAACACGTAATAAAAAAGTTGATCGGTCAAGTCAAAGCCCGTTTGCTCTTCATATCTTTCGACAAATTCCTTTCGAGTAAAATTACCCGGCAACCACGTCAGGCTGAAGGGTTTAAGCACATCTGAATCCCCTCCTTCTGCCCAATAAGCCAATGAAGTCCCCATATCCATCAGTGGATTACCAATAGTTGCCATCTCCCAGTCCAGCACCGCAACGATCTCATCTAAGTTATTCGGATTGAGGATCAGGTTATCATACTTATAGTCATTATGAATCAAGCTGACCTGGGGTTGCTCTGGAATATGCTGTTGCATCCAACTTGCCGCTTCATCCATTTGCGGAATCTTGTCAGTCTCCGATTTATAATACCTCCCGATCCATCCCTCCACTTGTCGTTCCGTATAGCCTTCAGGTTTTCCAAAATCGGCAAGTCCAGTGGCTTCTAGATCGATCAAATGTAATTCCGCCAAATGATCGACGGTGGTTTCGGATATCGAACGCATCAATGCCGGTTTCAGTTCTATTTCTTTCGGTGCTTGCCCCCTTAGGATCACACCCTTTACCCGTTTCATTAGATAGAAGTCGGCACCCATCACCTCATGATCATCACAAAAAAGGACAGGTTTCGGTACTTTAGCATATACATCCTTCAAGGCAGAAAGCACCTTGAATTCGCGTGACATGTCATGTCCTCCTTTGATATTTGCACCAAAAGGAGGTCTTCTGAGGACATACTCATTCTCCTCTGATTTCAGCAAATAGGTCAGATTAGAAAACCCAGAAGGGAATTGACTGAACTCTAAATGTCCTGTAAAGCCGGGTAAATGAGATTCGAAATAGGCCTTTAACTTCTCTAAGTCTAGACCCTCACCAGGTCTTATGTTTTTTGGTTCATCGATCATATCCCATAGCCTTTTAAAATATGCTTGGCTAAGCTTGACTTATGCACTTCATCTGGACCGTCATAGATACGCGCACCGCGTTCATGGCGATACCAGAAAGAAAGCAAGGTGTCGTCTGTGACCCCAAGAGCGCCATGTACCTGAATGGCTCGATCGAGCACCTTCATCAACACATTGGCAACATAAAATTTAATGGTTGAGATTTCCAAACGAGCCGCCTTTGCGCCCTCTTCATCCATTTTTCTCGCTGTATTCAACACCATTAAGCGCGAAGCATCTATTTCTGCTCGTGATTCAGCGATCCAGTTTTGAATGGTCTGTTGGTGACCCAATTTTTTTCCATTTCCAAGTTCACGCGTTGCAGCTCGTTGGCACATCATGTCGAAGGCCCGTTCGCAAACGCCGATCCAACGCATGCAATGATGTATTCTTCCTGGCCCCAAGCGATATTGGGCCATCTTGAAGCCTTCTCCCACCTTACCAATTAGGTGCGACTTCGGCACACGCACATCATGCAGTCGAATTTCTGCATGACTGAAATAGCCTCCGCCTGGCTCACCCATGATGGGGATATTCCTAACCAAATCGAAACCCTCTGCATCAGTGGGAACTAGGACCATGCTCGCTCTTTCGTAAGGAGCTGCCTCAGCATCTGTTACGGCCATAACCACACAAAAAGTAGCGCCATCGGCAGCAGTGGTAAACCATTTATGCCCATTTAAAACGATCTCAGCTCCTTCAAATACAGCCGTGGTGGCCATATTCACCGGATTAGAGCCTGCAAATTCAGGTTCAGTCATACCAAAGCACGAACGAATCTCTCCATCCATTAAGGGTTTCAAATAGCGCGCCTTCAGCTCATCATTCGCAAACTGATGAAGCAATTCCATATTCCCGATGTCAGGAGCCTGACAGTTCAGTACATAATGACCAATAACAGAAGTGCCCAATAGCTCCGATATCTGACCAAATTCTGTCATGCTTAAGCCTTGTCCGCCCTCTTCTTCGGCAAGATGAGGGGCCCATATTCCGAGCGCTTTGGCCTTCTCCCGTTTAGCCGCTAAGGTCGGCTCCGTTTCTGACCAATCGTCTTGCAACAGATGCAATTCTGTCGGATAGAGTTCTTCCTCTACAAAAGTCTTGATCTTTGGATAAAGCGCTTTGAGTTTTTCTGTCGCGAAAAGTTGATTCATAGCTTATTGGTTATTGGTTATCGGTGTATCTGTTGATCGGGCATCAGGGAATCCAGCACTTAGTTGCTCTTTTTGTCTCCATCTTGTAATTACGCTTTCTTGAAATGAAAACAGCACCACTTCCTACTCAGTTAAGGCTAAATAGTGAACCCTCCATCGGCGGTAATGACGGCACCTGTAATGAACTTTGAGGCATCTGAAGACAAGTAGAGCGCTAAAGCAGCTAAGTGTTGAGGCTCTGCTAACATGGGCAAGGCTTGTTTCATCATCACCATCTTTAAGATCTTCTCATTTGACGTGAGGGCTTCGCTGAACTTCGTTTTGATCAGGCCCGGACATATTGCATTGGCCCTGATGTTATGAGGACCCCATTCCTTTGCCATGACTTTTGTCAACTGAATAAGAGCCGACTTACTCACAGAATATAGTCCAAGCCCTTGACCCGGCGTAATGCCCTCAATGCTGCTGATGTTCACTACAGATCCTCCTCCTCTTTGCTTCATGCTGTCTAAACAATATTTGGCGAGGTTTAGAGGACCTTTTACATTGACCTGCATGATCTTGTCAAAGGCATCGTCTCCAGCATCTTCAAGCGGACCGAAAACAGGGTTTGCTGCTGCATTATTAATGACAATATCCACTCCGCCCAGCGCTTTGATAGTGTGCTCGGCTAAACGCTTCACATCTTCATCATCGCCCATATGACAGGCCGAAGCTGATGCTTGCCAACCTTGGGTTGTGATCTCCTTTGCAACAACGTCTACGGCTTCTTGCTTGCGGCTACTGACAACTACATGCGCGCCTTGTTGTGCCAAGGCAACGGCCATGTCTTTTCCGATACCTTTACTCGCTCCTGTGACGATGGCAACTTTACCAGTTAAATCAAATTGATTGATGTATTTCATATAAGTGAGTTCCTTGAAGGGTATCTAAGATAAATGATTTAATTTAGTATGCATGACGAGTAATTGGTTTTAATTCTACTACCTGGTGGATGATCATTAAACTCGTCAAACGTTTTCTTCTCTAAAAATGAGGATGACGAATAACTGCCGAAAGGCAAAATCACGAATAATCATTAACTAAAGAACCAACCTATGAAAGCACTACTGTTCGAAAATATCGGCATACCGCAAGAAGTACTTCAACTCAAAGAAATTGATAAGCCAAAACCTGGGCCAGGAGAAATCTGTGTAAAAGTTGCCAAGGCCAACATTGTGCCGGCTGACATCATGTTCATTAGAGGCATGTATGGACTAAGGCCGCATGTTCCTCAAATTGGAGGCTTCGAAGCCTGTGGAGCGGTAGATTCTTGTGGAGAAGGCGTTGACATGCCAATTGGCACAAAAGTGATCTTCACCCAGCAAGGTGTTTGGTCTGAATATGTTTGTGTTGCTGCGAATACCGTCATCCCACAGCCTCCTGGGCTTGCCGATGATGTGGCTGCTCAAGCCTTCATCAATCCATTGACGGCTTACGGCATGCTGATCAAAGCAGATTTGGAAGAGGGTGATTTTTTACTCATTACCGCGGCGGCATCGGCATTCAGCAAATTTGTGATTCAGTTCGCTTCTTCAAGAGGCATCAACGTCATTGGTACCGTAAGAAGAGATGAGCAAAAAGAAGAACTCCTGGCTTTAGGCGCTCACACCATCATCAACGAACAAACGGAAAACCTCTTCAAAGCCGTTAAAGTCGCCACTAATGGCGTCATGGCTAAATCAGCCTTTGATGCCGTTGGAGGTGAATTAGGAGATAAGGTATTGAACTGCTTGCAAACTGGGGGAATGCTTCAAGTATATGGTCTTTTAAGTCTACAACCTATTCCTCTAAATAGTGGTCTACTCATCTTCAAAGGCCTTAGTGTCCAAGGCTTCTGGCTCACAACCTGGTTTATGAATCTTTCAGGAGATGAAAGAAGAAGCATTGTTCCTAAGATCTTAGGTATGCTGACCAAAAATGAGCTAAAAACAGCTGTAGAAGCTGAATATGGACTTGAAGATTGGAAGAAGGCCATTGCCCATATGGAAGGAGAAGGCCGAAAAGGGAAGATACTATTCGATTTAAGTAAGTGAAAAAGACCTTAGGCTATATTGGCTTGGGGGTCTTGGGAGTTTTAATTGTCCTAGTGGCGAACTCCTTCTATGCGGACCTTTCTGTTGAAGAATTGATAGATACTTATGCGAACGAACAGTCTCAATTCATAGAGATTCAGGGTAGCAGAGTGCATTATCGCATTGAAGGAGAAGGCCCTAACCTGCTTTTATTGCATGGAACGGCATCATCGTTACACACTTGGGATGGTTGGAACGAACAGCTGAAAGATCATTTCCGCATCATACGATTGGATTTGCCTGCTTTTGGCCTAACAGGACCTTCGGCTGCTCGTGACTACCGCATCGCGGCATACACCGCTTTCCTCCATGAGTTTGTCGAGGCGATTGAACTCGAGCGTTTTTCCTTGGCAGGCAATTCTCTTGGAGGCGGAATCGCATGGTCTTTCGCTGCCGAGTTCCCCGATAAAGTTGAGAAGCTGATCCTAGTTGATGCATCAGGAATTCCGGATAACCGAGACGATCCAGCTGTATTCAAAATGGCGCGAAACCCTGTTTTAGGAAAGCTCCTAGAATACATAACACCCAAATCTTTCATCAAAAAGAACATGAAAGAGGTCTATTTCGACGACGGAAGGGTCACTGATGAATTGGTCTCACGCTACCATGACATGGCACTAAGAGCAGGTAACCGGGTTGCTTTTCGTGACAGGGCCAGTGCTGTTAATCCAGACATTACCGACAAATTACCTTCGATCATGGCACCCACATTGATCATTTGGGGACAAGAAGACGAATGGATTCCAGTCGACAATGCAGCTGTTTTTGCAGAACGTATTCCTAACGCAGCAGTCGTCATCATCGAAAATGTAGGACATGTCCCCATGGAAGAGGCCCCAGAAACAAGTGCCAATATTGTCCTGAAATTTCTATTGAATCCTTAACTTGAAAGAAAACGCCCAATGAAAAAGCTCACTTTACTTGTCTTACTCTTTATCTCATTAGTCTCTTGCCAACAGCAAACGCCATGGCTAGCACCCGCTGCACCTGAGGAGGTTGGTTTTTCAGCAGAGAAACTGGCAGAAATTGATGATTACATCATCTCAGCGATAGGTCAAGGAATCATTCCAGGCGGTACTTTTGTGATCGCTAAAGAAGGCAAAACGGTACTGAACAAAAGTTTTGGGGCGGTTAACGAGGAAAGTCCCTATCAAAACGATGACATCTATCGCTTAGCCTCCATGACCAAGGCCGTCACTACTGTCTCCATCATGCAGTTGGTCGATCAAGGGCTGGTAGATCTTGATGCTCCTGTTTATGACTATATCCCGAGTTTTGCTGACATGGTAGTCTTAGACACCTTTAACCCATCCGATTCGAGCTATACCACAGTGCCGGTAGAAAAACCTATCACGATCCGCAATTTACTCACGCATACCTCTGGAATTGTTTACGGCAGCTTCAACCCTGGTAAATTAATGGCGGTCTATGAACAGTTTGATATGAACGTCGGCTTTTCGCATCCTGAATGGACCACAGAAGAATGGATAGACAAATTAGCTGAAGTACCCTTAGCGCATCAACCTGGCGCCAGATTTTCGTACGGTCTCAACATGGACGTTCTAGGTAGGGTCATTGAAGTGGTTTCCAATCAACCCGTAGACGAGTATTTTGCCGAACACATTTTCGAACCAATCGGCATGAACGATACCTTTTTCTATTTACCCCGGTCTAAATTCGATCGGCTGACACCAGTGATGTTTAAAGTGAATGGGGAGTACGTTACAGCAGAAAAGATTGGTCAAGGAGCACTTACCGCATACCCAACACAAGGGCCTCGAAACTTCTTTGCCGGAGGTGCCGGCTTATCTGGGACTGCTATGGATTATACCAAATTAGTCAAACCCTAGTCGAAGGAGGGGGTGACATCTTATCTAAAGAAGCACTTGATTTAATGACAACTGATCAAATGCCCCTAGTGCTCAAGGACTACGAAAACGCAAGGCTAAGTCCTGATGGCTCGTTCTGCTTAGGGTTTACCTTATACCAAGACAAACCAAACAAACGTTCACCCAAGAGTCCTGGTACCTATGAATGGAGTGGATATTTCAATACCACATTCTTTATTGATCCTGCAGAGCAACTGGTGTTTACTGGCATGACCCAAATCGGCGGTTTTAACAACAATCAGTTTTGGGAAGATTTATATGCACTCATTTACGAGGGCATTGTCGATTAACGCTTGCTCATCTTATTCAGGCTGATCTGCTTTTGTTGAGAACACTTGAAGCGATCGCTGGCTTGTTTTGCAGCATGCTTTGTACCTCTGCCCTGTACCCTTTCGCGCCACATGCGAAATGAGCTGCGCTTCATCTCTTTTCGCATCAATTTGATCACTTCTTTTTCAGGCAGACCAAATTGTGCCTGAATGGCATCAAAGGGCGTACGATCTTCCCAAGCCATCTCGATTACTCTATCGATCTCCTCAACTGTCAGCTGCATATGGAGTAAATACGCTTTAACCTTTTTTGTTTAAAAAAAAGAAAGCCCCGACGCTTATCGTCAGGGCTTCCAACCATCAACTTAACCAGTTCACTAAAGCATAGTGACTTGCTCTTTAAATGACGTCAAAGGAATGCTGGTTTTTTGAATGGCTTCAAAACCACCTTTGATGTTCGTTATATGTTTAAACCCATTAGAGACTAAGATCGAAGACATGATCATAGAGCGGTACCCACCTGCACAATGCACAAACCAATGCGTGTCTTTGCTAATCTTATCCAAATTGTCCCAAACAAAATCAAGCGGGTAATTCTCTGCGCCTTCAACATGCTGTGATCCAAATTCACTTTCTTTTCTAGCATCTAGAATCTTAATGCCCGTTTCGAATTGATTCGCCAATTGGTCCGCCTCAATTTCCTCAATTGAATGGACTGCCTCTCCAGCTGCTTTCCAGGTTTCTATTCCTCCTTTTAAAAAGCCTAGCGTATTATCATATCCCACGCGAGAGAGTCGAATAACGACTTCTTCTTCTTTTCCCTCATCCGCAATAAATACAATAGGCGTTTGCAGGTCATTGATCAAAGCACCTACCCAAGGCGCAAAATTATCATCAATGCCAATAAATAAGCTGTTAGGGATATAACCCTTGGCAAAATCATCTTGATGACGTGCATCGATAACTATTGCTTTATTCTTATCGATCGTTTGTTTGAATTCTTTTAAGTCTAGTGGTAAAACCCCACGGTGGAGCACATTGTCAATACTATCGTATCCCATTTTATTCATGACCGCATTTTTAGGGAAATACTGGGGAGGAGCCACAAGATCTGCTGTAACCTCTTGAATAAATTCCTCCTTGCCCATGTCAGGGCGCAATGCATAATTGAATTTCTTCTGATTCCCTAGTGTGTCAACGGTTTCTGAGCTCATGTTCTTGCCACATGCAGAGCCTTGACCATGACCTGGATATACAATGACATCGTCTGCCAATGGCATGATCTTGTTGCGAAGTGAATCATACAGATGAGCAGCGAGATCTTCTCTTGAGAGATCTGTTTTCACTGCAAGGTCAGGACGTCCTACATCTCCTAGGAATAATGTATCTCCAGTAAAGATCGCATGGTGCTTACCTTTCTCATCTATCAATAGGAATGTAGAAGACTCCATGGTATGACCAGGTGTATGCAAGACCTTGATCGTTACATTTCCAATCTTAAATTCTTCATTGTCTTTGGCAATCACTGCATCAAAATTGGGTTGCGCAGTTGGACCAAAAACAATCTTTGCACCTGTTTTAGCAGCTAAATCAAGGTGACCTGAAACAAAATCGGCATGGAAGTGCGTTTCAAACACGTACTTGATTTTTGTACCATTTGCCAAAGCAAGGTCTAAATAAGGCTGAACCTCTCTTAAGGGATCAATGATAGCAGCTTCACCGTTGGACTCAATATAGTAAGCGGCTTCTGCTAAACATTGGGTGTATATTTGTTCTACTTTCATCGTGATATATTTTTCCAAATTGATCTATCAAAATTGGAAATCCACAAGAAAATATTCTGTAACCTGTGTTACGCCTAAGTATGATTTAAATCATGGTTTTTAGCTACTTTAAGGCATGAAATACAACCTCCTCCTCACTTGGCTCCTCTTTTTGTATGCCCCGATCACACTGGCACAGAATTCATTCGTAACCAATGGTCGACTCATTTTTGGTTCAAAAGAGGAAAAAACCGCCTCTATCAGCTTAGGTGACATTGACAACGATGGGGATCTAGACATTGTGGCAGCTAATGGACGTCACTGGCCACAGCGCAATCAACTGTTTTTCAATAATGGACGTGGAATTTTCACTGTTTCTATGCCCTTAGATATGATCAAGGAGACTTCTTATGCCACTGAATTAGCAGACCTTGATGGCGACGGTGACCTGGACATTGCAGTGGGCAATGACATGGCCCCCAATGCCATTTATCTCAACAATGGAAAAGGAAGTTTTGTCAGGAAAGGAAATTTTGGTGAGGACTATGCACCAACTCGTAACATCACCTTGAGTGATATCGACGATGACGGCGATATTGATATTCTGATCACCAATAGAGGTCGAAGCAACCAAATCTGCTTAAACAATGGAAACGCCTCCTTTGAAAAGGTAATCGACTTTGGTACTGCCGATGATTCAACAATAGATGTCGCGATCGCCGACATGAACAAGGATGGACAGAAAGACCTGATCTTGGCCAATCGAGATGGACAGCAGAATTACGTCTATCTCAATGATGGCGCATTAGGATTTAATGAACGCATTCCTTTTGGAACGGGGAAAGATGAAACGAGATCTATTGCGATAGCAGATTTTGATGAGGATGGCCACTTAGACATCATTACCGCAAATATTGGTGAACCCAATATTCTTTATTTTGGAACATCAGGAGGTGTATTTGATCGTTCAACTGTTGTAGACGCAGCATCAGACAGGTCCTTTTCTATGGACATAGCTGATCTCGATGGCGACGGTGACGTTGACATCATTTTTGCGAATGATAGTCAACCCAATAGTGTGGTTTTGAATAAAGGCAAGGGCATGAAGTGGCAAAAGATCACCTTAAGCAAAATGGAATTCAACACCTATGATGTAGTGACAGGTGATCTTAATAACGACGGTTTGATCGACCTTGTCGAAGCCAATTCAGACGAATTGAACCACTTTTACTTCAATCGAAAAGACAAGTAGCTTAATCCTCCTCCTCTTCACTTGTCGCACTATCGTTAGTTCCCTTATTGGTGTTAGTGTCCTCTTGTGGAAGATCGCCACTTTTCTTCTTTTTGAAGATGCCAAATATCCCTTTCTTCTTTTGGATCGTGTCGGCCGCCAATGAATCTGCTAGTTGCTGTAGTTTCATCGAATCAACAGGCGCTAGTTTTGGCTGTGGCTTCATCCGTAAGAAATAGCCTCCAAACTTCCGATTATATTCCTCCTGCTCGACGTTGAATCCACCTCGTAATAATGGCGCACGCTGAACCTGCACTGGTGGAGGTAAGGAGTCATACTCGGCCATTAACTGTTTATAGCGTGCCGTATCAATGATATCAGCAACTATGCGCTCATAACGCGCACTATTGAAATGAACGATGTCCATGTCCTGTCCGTCCAATTGATAGAAGGGCTTTTTCTTAACGAGTTTATCAAACAAATAAGGGTTCTCTAAAACAGGCTTATCTCTACCCCTAAAGATCCGAGACAGTAAATTCTCCTTTTTCCAATTGTCGTATGTAAAACCAAATTTTTGATAAGGATGCACTCGCCCTACTTGCACCCTAAACCCTTTGCCCTTTGTGCCTGCAAGGAATTTTTCCATTAGGGTGTCACCGCGTGTGACCTTGAACTTAAATCCATAAGGTTTTTTAGGCACAACGGTTCCATCTACTTCTGTGAAAAGGGAATAGGCCTCTCTCTGCTCATATTCGTCTAGAATAAAAGCACTCTGATATGCTGGGCATATCTTTTGCATAGCGCACGACGAAAACAGGCACGCTGTAAGCAGGCTAATGACGGTTGTTTTGTTCATTTTCACCCAAAAGGGATGTAAATTTAACACTTTTCAGTTCTCAACCTACGAAGTGAAAGAACCGATGCTTGAGGGCATGAATACCCTGAAGTTCCTCTAAACAGTAATGCGTTTTGTGGTTTTTATGGTAAGTTTAGACAGACAATGAGATCATTTGACTACATCATTGCCGGAGCAGGCGCCTCGGGCTTGACCCTCACCTACTTATTGCTGGGAATTAAAGATGCTAAGAAAAGTATACTGATCATCGATAAGGACTTAAAAGCTCAAAACGACAGAACCTGGTGCTTTTGGGAAAAAGAAGCCAACCTTTTCGAACAATTGGTCCATAAACGCTGGCCAAAAGCCTTGATCAAAGGCAGTCAATTTGAGCAAACCTACGCCTTGGCTCCTTATGAATACAAAATGATTCGAGGAATAGACTTTTACAACCATCTCATTCCTCAGATCAAAGCTGCACCACAAGTCGAATGGGTGCAAGATGACGTGGTATCAATTGAACCTAGTGGTATTGTTCACACTGAAAAGGGGCAGTTTCAAGGACAACTTGTCTTCAACAGCACCATTGACTACCAAAAACTGAATTTCGATAAGGCCAATAATGTGCTACAACACTTTAAAGGTTGGCTAATCGAAACGGAAGAACCCACGTTTGAGCCGGATAAGGTTACCTATATGGACTTCTCAGTAGATCAGGAAGGTGATTGTCGCTTTGGCTACATCCTCCCCATTTCAGAAACTAAAGGCCTTGTTGAATACACCCTCTTCAATAAAACGCTGCTAGATGAAGAAAGCTACTCATCAAGGTTAAGCGCATATATCGATCGTTTGGGGATAGCAAGATACAGAGTACTGGAAGAGGAAACTGGTGTTATTCCCATGACAGATCACGCATTCAAGATTCGAGTGAGTGATCATGTTTTCAATATTGGTATTCTTGGAGGATTCGCCAAAGCCAGCACTGGGTATTCTTTTTTACGGGCTCAACATATCCTCCAAAAAATGGCGGTCAACATTGCCACAGATCAGCCCCCTGATCAAGCGCTGCCCTACCAAAAAAAGCGATTCAAAACATATGACGCGACTTTACTGGATGTTTTGACTAATGGAAAGTTTACGGGAGAAGACATTTTTATCAACTTATTCGAAAAGAATGGGGCGCATTTGGTATTCAAATTCCTTGATGAAGAAACCCACTTAGCAGAAGAAATCAAGCTCATGTCTACCACGCCCATCGTAGACTTTGGTCTTTCTTTTGTAAAGCAACTCAGCAAATAGCTATATTCATCTATGCTTGAGTTTTGGCAGGATTATTCAGTTTATTTTTTCCCTCTGTACATCGTAGCCCTCGTCTATGCTGTTGCCCGGTTACTCTTAGATAACAAGAACCCACTCAAAACACATTCATACCTGCTGTTGATCTTCCTATTGCCGATCATTGGCATCATCATCTATTACCTCTTCGGTCAGAATTTGAGGAAACAAAAAATATTCAATCGGCGCAAGCTGATCAATCAAGCCTTTGGCGAAAAGTATGTGGAGCAACATCTTGACAAAAAAACACCCTTAGAGATACCCGAGAACTATCGTCCCTTCAATAAGTACCACAAGTTGATCAACTTCTTGATGAACGACCTCTCTCCTCTTACGCTCTACAACAAAGTGCGTATCCTTAAAAATGGAGAGGAAAAATTTCCCGCAGTAAAACAAGCCATAAAGGATGCTGAAGACCACATTCACATAGAGTATTATATATTTTCTAACGATGACGTAGGAGGTGAACTTGCAGACCTACTCATTCAAAAGGCAAAGGAAGGTGTCCGGGTCAGAATCATTGTCGATGGTGTAGGCTCTCTTGGCTTCAGGAGGAAGTTTTTCAAGAAACTTAGATCAGGAGGTGTCGAGATTCACGAATTCATGCCCGTCCTTTTTCCTTCATTTACGAGTAAGATCAATTATAGAAACCACCGAAAAATCATTGTTATTGATGGTAAAATAGGCTTTACAGGAGGAATAAACCTTGATGATCGATACCTGAACAACGGCAAGCATACACTTTTTTGGCGCGATACACACCTTATGCTAGAAGGTGAAAGTGTGAAAACACTGCAGTTTCTATTCATGCTGAGTTGGCAGTTTATTACGGGGAAAGAACTCAATGAAGGACCTAATTATTTTCCAACATTTAAAAATAAGGGTTCTCAACCCGTTCAGATCAATGCGAGTGGCCCAGATTGGGAGTTAGCTAGCATTATGGAATCTTTTCTGCTCGCTTTCAATGCTGCGGAAGAAAGCATTCGAATCACAACCCCTTACTTCATCCCTACCGAAAGTATCATGAATGCATTGAGTACATTAACTAAAAGTGGTGTACATGTACAACTTATGATCCCGTATCAAAGTGATTCATGGATCGTACAAGCCGCATCAATGAGTTATGTCAAGCAGCTGCTCCGGCTAGGCATTGAGGTCTACTTCTACAAAAAAGGATTCATTCATGCCAAAGTGATCATCATCGACGACAATTTCGCTTCCATCGGCACCTCAAATATGGACTACAGAAGCTTTGATCTTAATTACGAAGTAAACACCTACCTCTATGATACGCAATTGATCAGCACCCTCCATGCCCAATTTGAAGAAGACCTTCTCGATTGCCAAAAAGCTGAGCTCGATGAATGGTTAGGGCGCAAAACACCTATGAAGTTGAAAGAATCTTTATGTCGACTGTTGGCTCCTCTTCTATAAACCCATTAACTTAACCTGCAAAAGACAAATGCCTCGTCCACTCCTTTCATTAATCATTATACTACAGTTCATGCACCTTGGATTGCAACAGTCCGACGCCGCATCGAGAAGCCAAGACCCCTACACCTCATACTTTACTGGCAACTCAACGGATAAAGAAGTGCAACCCGATTTTGGCATCACCATGATGGGGGGAAGAACTGAGCACGATGTGGCGATGCAATGGTTCTTAGGGAAAGCCAACGGGGGTGATGTACTTGTTTTGCGTGCTTCTGGAAGCAATGGCTATAATGACTACCTCTACACGAAGCTCGGCGTAAAAGTGAATTCCGTAGAGAGTTTAGTGATTAAAACCGCTGAAGCGGCGAACCATCCCTATGTCATTGAGAAGATCGAAAAAGCAGAAGCTATTTGGATGGCAGGTGGAGATCAATTCAATTATGTCAGTATTTGGGGGAATTCGAAAATGAAAGATGCCCTTAACAAACACATCAACAAAAAAAGAGGGGTAATTGGTGGCACGAGTGCCGGAATGGCCGTTCTTGGCGAATGGTACTTCAGCGCAGAAAATGGCACCATTCAATCAGAAGAAGCACTAAGGAATCCATATCACGAAAAAGCGAAACTAGGTAATGACTTCTTGCGAATCGAATTACTTAAAAACACCATCGCCGATACCCACTATGCGGACAGAAAGCGGCAAGGAAGACATAGTGCGTTCATCAGTCGAATTGCAAAAGAACAGGAGAAAAGAACTTTTGGCATTGCCTGTGACGAGTACACTGCAATTTGTATCGGAGCGGATGGAATCGCTCATACGTTTGGCAAATCACCTGAAAAAGAAAACGCTATTTACTTTATCCAAACCACTTGTAAAGGCAGCATGCTTCCTGAGCAGTGCAAACCAGGATCTCCCCTTTCTTGGATGGCGAATAAAAGTGCCATGTCAGTGTATAAAATCATAGCAAATAGTTCGGGCCAGCAAACCTTCAATCTGAATACTTGGGAGAATGGTAGTGGTGGAGAATGGTTTGACTGGTATATTGACAATGGAAATTGGATTGAAACCCCTGGGCAGCAGCCTAACTGTAACCACAAGAAATGAAAAACGACTACGCAAGCATACAAACACTCAAGTTCTTAATGCACCAAGTGCACAATGCACAAGAGATTTATGAAAAGCCTCTTTTCGCCAATTATGATAAAGAGTCGGCCAACTTATTTCTTGATGCCATCAATGATTTTTCCGATGCAGAACTTTTTCCTTTCATCAAGGAGATGGATGAGAAGCCCGCTTATTTCAAAGATGGTCGCATTCATATCCATCCTCAATTCGAGAAGATATTTAAGCAATCAGCAGAGCTCGGTTTAGTGAGTTCCTTTTTCCCTGAAAACATCGGGGGCTTACAAATGCCCAGCATGCTTTTTCATGCAGCCTACTTTTTAATGGAGGCTGCCAATAACCATGTAACTGGCTACTTAGGACTAACCGCAGGGGCGGCTAACTTGATCGCATCGTTTGGAAGTAATGAGCTGAAGGCAACTTACCTCCCAAAGATGTTGGAGATGGAATGGACAGGCACCATGTGCCTAACAGAACCACAAGCAGGTAGTTCTCTTTCAGACATTGTGACTACGGCCTCTCCTCAAGAAGACGGCACTTATAAGATCAACGGACAAAAAATATTCATTTCGTCTGGCGATCACCAGTTCGCTGAAAATATCATCCACCTGACCTTGGCTAGAATCGAAGGCGCCCCTGCCGGAACCAAAGGAGTTTCTCTCTTTGTAGTGCCTACAAAAAAAATCACATCGGAAGGCCTCGGAGAAAGACAGGTGCTCACCGCGGGTGAATTTGAAAAATTAGGACAACGAGGATATTGTACTTCTCATCTTGTTTTTGAAGAGGCGGAAGGGTATTTGGTAGGCGAAGCACACAAAGGACTAACCTACATGTTCCAAATGATGAATGAAGCAAGAATAGCGACAGGTAGAATGGGAGCCGGTATTGCCTCTGCCGCTTACTACGCCGCACTTGCCTATGCAAAGGAGCGCCCTCAGGGTAGAAAACTAAATGCTTCTGGTAAAAAGGACATCGACGCGGGGCAAACCTTGATCATCAATCATCCGGATGTCAAGCGTATGCTTCTATTCCAAAAAGCCATCGTAGAAGGCTCAGCAGCTCTCATTTCACAAGCTTCTTATTATGTGGATAGAGAATTGACAGCAGAGGATAAGAAGGAAAAGCATCATTATCACCTATTACTAGAACTACTTACCCCCATCACCAAGACCTATCCCTCAGAAAAAGGCTTGGAGTCGGTAAGTCAAGGCTTACAAGTCCTAGGTGGCTATGGATTTTGTATGGATTTCATTCTTCAACAGTATTACCGCGACATTCGAATTATCAGCATTTATGAGGGTACTACAGGTATTCAATCACTAGACTTGTTGGGAAGAAAAGTGACCTTAGAAAATGGCGAAGCGTTAGCACTTTTAGCCAAGGAGATACAGGCGACAGTCGGTGAAGCTTCACAATATGATGCACTCAGAACTTATGCAGAAGAATTAGGAGCCAATTTGGCAACGGTTCAACAAGTGTTAGGCCACCTCTTACCGATTGCGAAAACGGGTAACTTTGAGAAATTCTTAGCTGACGCAACGCCATTCATGGATATGTTTGGTACCATCGTGGTAGGCTGGCAATGGCTAAAAATGGCCTCCAGTGCACAAAAAGCACTGAATGAAAAGGATTCTACATACCAAAACAGTTTCTACGAAAGTAAGATCCACACCATGCAATTCTTCTTTAAATATGAGATGAGTAGAACGAAAGGCTTGGCAAAAACGATCATGAATGACGCTGAACTTACGATTGATGTGGACCTAGCCTATTTTGACTAGATAGCTTACATTTTCATAATGCTTCGGTAATCATCGCTTGATGGTAATTATTCGATTCATGCTTATTTTTGAGTGTGCTAAAAAAGAAGTTTGAACTGATCGTCCTTTTACTAGTCTTGGGCTTGGTTTCAATTGCCCAAATGGCGAATGCTCAGTCGGAAGAAAAGCCAATTGTATTATTGATTTCATTCGATGGTTTCAGGCATGATTACGTCGATAAATTCGAGGCGCCACACTTTCAATCATTCATTCGTGAAGGCGTTGCTGCGAAGGGCTTGATACCCTCTTTCCCGAGCAAAACCTTCCCAAATCACTACTCCATCGTTACCGGTCTCTACCCAAGCCATCATGGCTTAGTGGACAACAGTTTTTACGATCGGGACCTTGATTTGAGCTACAGCATTGGCAATCGAAAGGTAGTTGAAGATCCTCGTTTCTACGGTGGTACTCCACTTTGGCAATTGGTACAAGAGCATGGCATGAAATCAGCGTCCTATTTTTGGGTGGGTTCGGAAGCACCCATAAAAGGGCGGTTTCCCGACTATTATCATATTTATGATGGCTCAATAAGCAATGAAACACGAATTGAGGCAGCCATGGATTGGCTTAAACTACCTGCGGAGCAGCGTCCTCAATTCATTACCTTGTATTTTTCCCTAGTCGACTCTGAAGGGCATCGTTCGGGTCCACAAGCTGAATCCACCAAAGCCTCGGTGTTGGAAGCAGACCGTTTATTGGGACTTTTAATGGAAGGAGTAGAAGCCTCCCCACTCGACATCAATGTGATCTTGGTCAGTGACCATGGAATGCATGAAATCCCGCCCACCCCTGACAGCTACATTTCACTTGAACAATTACAACAAGACCTAAATAGAACGGAATATACGTTTGTTTCCAATGGTGCCCATGCCCACTTCTATGTAAATGATCAAAAAAACATCAAAAAGATCTACCGCGAGTTAAAGAAACGAGAAGAAGGATATCATACGTATTTAAGAAAGGATTACCCGAAAAATTGGCATTATGAAGGGAATGCATCTCGTATTGGTGACATCATTGTTACCATGAACCCAGGGCATTATCTGAGTTCAGCGAATCGAATCAAAGAAATCATCGAAACGAAGTCCATTAAAGGTGAGCATGGCTTTGATCCTTATGAAATGCAGGATATGCAGGGCATTTTCTATGCTAGAGGGCCACAACTTAAAGAAGGGTTGCGATTACCTACTTTTGAGAACGTGAACATCTATCCTCTTATCGCTAAACTTCTTGGGATAACTGAACTGCCAGAAATTGATGGCAAGCTAGAGGTTCTTCAAGGAGTAATCAAATAAGTAATACCTGACCTACATCATTTCCTACATTCTATCCCATTGTGTATGTTTGTGGGTAATCTTAATTATGAGCAGATCAACTTCAAAAAATCTACGCAACATCTGGTATGTTGCTTGTCACAGTTCCGTATTGGAAAAGGGCAAAACGATTGAAAAAGAGATTGATGGAGAAAAGATCTGTTTCGGTCGTGCCGATGATGGAAAAGTCTTCGCATTAAGAAATCAATGTCCACACCGTGGGATTCCATTGACTTACGGCACTTTTGACGGTTGTGAAATAGAATGCTGCTATCACGGTTGGCGTTTCAAAACAGATGGTGTTTGTTCAAAAATCCCAGCCTTAGCTCCTCAATCTAAATTAGATGTATCAAAAGTAAGGGCTCCATATTACCTACTCAAAGAAATGCATGGCTTGGTCTTGATCTACCTACCGAAGGACATGCGAAAGCCGGAGGACTTTGACGAAACCTTACTGCCTCAATTTCCCTTGAATGAAAATCAATCATTTGATTTAGTCACTGCCAAAAAAATGGACTGTGGCTTAGACCATTCAGTCATAGGACTGATCGACCCTGCGCACGTCCCTTTCGTACACCAGTCCTGGTTTTTTAGAAAGAAGACCAATCTGAAACTAAAAACTAAAAACTTTGCTCCTTCTCATTTAGGATTTACGATGGTCAGGCATGCACCCAGTAAGAACTCTGCCGCTTACAAGATCTTGAAGAAGGAGCAAACGACAGAAATCAGTTTTCAGATACCGGGCATCAGGATCGAACATCTGAAAGTGGGTGAGAATGACATTGTGATCATGACAACCCTTACGCCAGTCAATGAAAACGAAACGGAACTAACGCAATTCATTTATACAGACATCAAATGGATTAAGGCACTCAAACCGATCTTTTATCGTTTTGCCGACACCTTTATTCAACAAGATGTGGATGTGTTCAAGAAGTTAAAAGAAGGCTTGAACAACAATCCTCCACTGATGCTCATGGGTGACCCAGATATGCAAGCCAAATGGTATAATGCGATCAGAACACGTTATGAGAAATGCCAGGAGGACAAAACCCCGTTTGAAAACCCCATCAAGGAGCAAACGTTATATTGGCAAACATAAAACCCTAAGAATGAAGCTTTACAAATTCACCTACCTTATTCTTTTCAGTCTCTTGTTCTCTTCTTGCGAAAGTGATAATGGCCCAACGATCACCGAAGAGCAACGCCAATTGATCATGGGTGATGATGGAGCAGGAGTACGACTTCTAGGGCTAGCGGGACCAATCTCCATAGAACGTGATGATGTACACTCCAACTTGAGAAAATTGGACTTAGACCAAAACAATGCCCTTGATGTTGTGATTAGAGCGTATCAAGATTTTTTCGGCGAAAAAGGATTGGTGATCTCCACAGTGAATACAGAAACTAATGCAGAAGTGCTGGTGAATGAAGAGGGTTTCGTCGTCCCACTCAACGGTGGTGACATTGTCCGTTTTGAAGAGGGCACATGGGAAACGGTAGAGGAAGCGCCGCTTGCTGTTTACGATCCTACTTCTCAAAGAACAACAGGCTTATGGAATGGTCTTGACAACAGATTTGTAGCCTTTCGAATGCAAGATGGAAACACACGCTACTTGGCATGGATAGAATTAAGTGTGTCGGATCATGACAATTACAGCTTTCACAATTACGGCATCAAGATCGTGCCTTAAGTACTTCCAGTTCTTTTTGAGTCTTTTTTGGTAAACTTTCTACGATCAAATCGTAAGACGCATCCGTCAACGCCTTGATGAGCTGATTACTCACAGACCCATCCGTGAACACTGAATTCCAATGCGTTTTATTCATGTGCCAGCCTGGACGAATGCCTTCGTGAGTTTCTCTCAGCTCTATTGCCTTTTCAGGTGTTGATTTGAGGTTAATGAATTCAAACTCATCAATGCCCGTTATGGCGAATACCTTGTTCATGACTTTGAAGACCAAGGTGTCTGGCCCAAATGGTGTAGATTCTGTGACACCGGGCTTTTTTAGGCAAAATTCTCTAAATTCATCAATAAACATGTAAAAAGTGATTGATCGATTCATCAAGTTAATGCTAATCGGATTATCTACAATACTCCTGCCTCAATCTTGTAAAGATGCTGAAGGACCTACTGCGATCCCTATCATTACTGGTGACCCCTCTACTGTAGCCCAATTTCGCCTTCTGGATAACCAAGCGATGACTTTAACAGCTCAAAACACAACCGATGAGATCAGCTCAAAAACCTACAGCAACCAGCTCGATGTAGATCAAGATGGTAAAAAGGATCTACAAGTAGTATATGAAGATTTCAGCACAACCGCTGGCTATAAAAGACACAATGCAAAGGTCATCGTCATTAATCCGTTGATGGAGGTTTACAGTCAAATCATAGAAATTTGGGGTGGCCCGAATCGGGTCGTTTCAATGGCTATAGCTGGTGAGGAAGTATTTCATGAATCTAATGACTGGAGCCAATTCGATGAATCCACTGTACATCTTTTCTTAAGTGAAGAACAAGATGGGGAACTCATGAATGAGTTCAATTTTTTCCCAATCGCCGAGAATGATGCCTATCTTTTATTCAAGACCAATGGGGAAACACCCTTCATAGGTTGGCTTCATCTCAACCAAAGCCAAGAACTTTGGCATTTATCATTTCTAGATATAGGTATAAAACCCGTTGATTAGCGGGTAATGAACCTCACGATCATGACCGTCAGGGCGATCAGGAACATGATGATCGAGATCTTATTGATTCCGTGCATCATTTTCAAATTGAAGTTTGACGGCCTATTGGGGTCTTTTTTTCTAAAGAAATAACCGAAAACCGGTCCGAAGTCAAACGCTTCTTTCGCTGACAACTTCACTCGCTCATTTTTTTGTTCTTCCTGCTGCTCTTCCATGCTTATGCGTTTGCTAATTCAACAGCTTCTGGCTCTAACCAGTTGCCATCTTCTCTAATTATTTCAATTAATTCATCTACAGCATCGGCTGAAGGTACTGCCCTCTTTACCACTTCTTGTCCTCGATAGAGGGTAATTTTGCCCTTACCTGAGCCCACATAACCGTAGTCTGCGTCGGCCATTTCTCCGGGGCCATTAACGATACATCCCATGATACCGATTTTAACCCCTTTCAAGTGATCGGTACGCTTACGGATCTTCGCCGTCGTTTCCTGAAGATCGAATAAGGTTCTACCGCAACTCGGACAAGAGATATATTCTGTTTTGGTCATGCGGGTTCTACCTGCCTGCAAAATACCAAATGCTGTTTCGTTCTTAAGCTTTAGTTCAGCCAAGATGTTTTCGGAAGCTGTTACTCCCATCATCACGCCATCTCCGAAGCCATCAACCAAAAGCCCCCCAATATCCGTAGAGGCATCGATTAGAAACTGCTCTTGCTCTTCGACTGCATAGTCCCCTTCGATCACAACCGGTGCTTTGACCTTTCTATTGACCAATTCAAAGAAAAACCTCCTCATGGCCGGCATGCGATGGGTGTTGCTCGTACGGATGATCAAGACCAAATTGTCTACTTCTAACCACTCGACATCTTCTATTTGAAAATCATCGATGTCGATGTGCAAAAAGTTCAACTCATCAGAACAGTCCTCAGCAGATTTAAACTCGTCAATTGTAAAGAGCGGAAACCGACTCTTCCGTTCACTTAACTCTTTCCAAACTGGGAAATCAATAATTTCACCTAATCCATTTGGCAGCATAAATGGAGATGGGTGCTGCCCTGTATATACATAATCAACTCCTTGGTCATTCATTCGCCATTTGTCTGGCTCAGGCAAATAGAAATGGCCAACGGATTTCAAATCTTTAATATCTAGCGACGTAATCTCTCGTAAGTCTGCAATGACACGCGGCACATTTCGATCACCAAAATTCGATACCTCTCTCGTTTCTCTTTTATGGTATAGAAAAGGGTCAATCGGGTTTTCTTCAATCGCATCGATTGGGATGTGCGCAGCTCTATTGACATAGCGGTACACTAGCTTCCTTGCCACCGGCGCTTCATATTCTGGTGCTTCCGTTAAGGATACACGGACTGTATCGCCTAGCCCATCTTCCAATAGGGTTCCGATCCCTACCGCAGATTTGATCCGACCATCTTCTGCCTCACCCGCTTCGGTTACACCTAAGTGTAAAGGATACGGTTTCAGTCCTTCTTCGTCTAGTTTATTGACGAGCAAACGATAGGCCTCTACCATTACCTGCGCATTCGATGATTTCATGGAGAGTACGATCTGATCATAATCCATTTCTTCACAGATGCGCAAAAATTCTAAAGCTGATTCGACCATTCCATAAGCCGTATCGCCATAACGACTCATGATGCGATCCGATAGGGAGCCATGATTGGTGCCGATACGCATAGCAGTACCATGCTTCTTGCAAAGTTCAACCAATGGTGTAAACTTTTCTTTGATTCGATCAAGCTCTGCCTGGTAGGTCTCATCCGTATAGGTGATCTGCTCAAATTTCTTTTTGTCCGCGTAATTACCTGGGTTGATCCGTACTTTTTCAACGATTTGAGCGGCTACTTCTGCTGCATTTGGCGTAAAGTGAATGTCTGCAACCAATGGCACATCACACCCCCTTTTCTTTAGCTCTTCCTTGATCATGCGTAGGTTTTCGGCCTCCTTAATGCTCGGCGCCGTAATTCTTACCAATTCGCAGCCACTCTCCACCATGCGAAGCGTTTCTTCAACCGTACCCATCGTGTCCATGGTGTCCACAGTTGTCATGGACTGTACAACAATAGGATTATCGCCACCGATCACAACATCACCAACCTTCACAGGAATGGTCTTTCTTCTCGAATATTGCGTAAGGCTGTTACAGTATTTTTTCGAATCACTCATGACTTTCTTTCGGCTTCAAAGGTAACTTCCATAGGCCTAAAAAGTTAGCAATGGCAGGAGGTTTTTGATTAATGTTGGCTTTGGCCCTGCTCAATAAGTTCGTACGCTATCCATTGCACTATCAAGAAAGGTCTTCTCTTTTTCATCGAACAGACCTTTTTTAAATATCCCCCAACTGAGGCCTTAAAACGATTTCCTCAACAACCGTTTGTTTAGAAAGCGCATGCGCACCATAAATGGCATCAGCAATATCTTCCGGTTTCATAAATCGATCAGCGGGTAGTTCGACACCTTCCCAACTCGCGGTTAAGGTAGCCCCTGGTAAAATGGACGTAACCCGCACACCATGTGGCTTCATTTCTTCTCTGATGGCCTTTGTAAAGCCCAGCAAGGCAAATTTCGAAATAGAATACGAGCCTCCATTGTCATATGCCTGGATGCCAGCAATGGATCCTGTGGTGAAAACATGTCCTTCTTTTCGATCCTTCATCGAACCGATCAGCGCACGGGTAAGATAATAGGCACTGTACAAATTGGTTTCGATCATCTGTTCGAGGTTTCCTTCAGCCTCTTCATGCACGGCTCCTGGAATGAACAGGCCGGTGTTGTTCACTAAAACATCGACCGGTCGTTCAAGATCTTTGATCATTTGAGCAAAAGCGAGCACCTCTTCCTTTTTAGACATGTCGGTCGCTTTTGTAAACAACTCTCCTTCTTCCTTTTGTTGCATTTCTACAACCAATGACTTAAGATCCTCTTCAGAACGTGCACAAGTCACGACATCAAATCCGTTCGTAAAAAATTTTTCAACCGTTGCCTTACCAATGCCCTTGGTTCCGCTACTGATCACCGCTAGTTTTCGCATAAATGAAAGTTTATAAGAATAATAAACTAAACCTAATGAATGTTTTTCCATCAGGAAGGAACCTTTGGAGATAGTTTTATTATTTTTCCGTTATACTGCATACAGTAGCGAGCATGAGCAGACTTGGTCAATACATTTTATTTTTAGGTGCCCTTTTTAAGAACCATGAATCGTTCAAGACCTACTTGCGACTCACCTTAGACGAATGCATTTATATCGGCATCAATAGTATTGTGATCGTTAGTATTGTCTCTGTCTTTATGGGAGCCGTTTCAACCGTACAAACAGCCTATAATTTGGTCAATCCTTTTATACCGCAGTCTGTTGTCGGATTGGTTGTCAGAGACCTGACCATCTTGGAATTAGCGCCGACCATTACGGCCATTGTCTTTGCCGGAAAAGTGGGTTCGAGTATTGCCGGAAACTTAGGCACCATGCGTATTACTGAGCAGATCGACGCACTCGAAGTGATGGGTATCAACTCGGTAAGCTACCTGGTTTTACCAAAGATTATAGCGACTGTTTTCATGTATCCCTTCCTAGTGATCTTGGCTGGTGTGCTGGCCATTACTGGAGGCTACCTCGCCGCAGAATTCGCTGGAGCATTGAGTCCTGCAGACTACTTCACCGGGCTCAAAACCTCATTTAACGGATTCAGTATATATTTTGCATTGATCAAATCGGTGGCATTCGGTTTTCTGATCTCTTCCATTGCTGCATTCATGGGGTTCTACACCAAAGGTGGTGCCTTGGAGGTAGGTCAATCCAGTACCAAAGCAGTAACAGTGAGCTGCATCGCCATTTTACTTAGTGATTTTATTCTAGCCCAACTCCTTTTGGTCAAATGATAGAAGTAAAGAACCTTACGAAATCTTTTGGAGAAAAGGTGATACTAACCGACATCAACGCTGTATTTAAACCAGGTCAAACTAACCTGGTCATTGGTGCCAGTGGCTCAGGAAAAAGTGTCTTGCTCAAAAATATTGTGGGTCTTTTCACTCCAGATTCAGGTGAGATCCTATACGATGGACGTGACTTGATCACCGCCGATCGGGACATGAAAACAGAGATCAGAAGAGAGATCGGTATGCTTTTTCAAGGAGGTGCACTCTTCGATTCAATGAATGTTGAGCAGAATATAAAGTTTCCACTGGACGTACTGACCAAAATGCCCGAAGACGAAAAACTCGATCGAGTGAATGAGGTCTTAAAACGAGTAAAGTTGGAAAACACCAACGATAGAATGCCTTCTGAAATCAGTGGGGGTATGCAAAAACGCGTCGGTATTGCACGCGCCATAGTCAATAAATCACAGTACCTCTTTTGTGATGAACCCAACTCGGGCTTGGACCCCAGAACTTCCATCAAGATTGATCAATTACTTCATGAGATCACTGTAGAATACCAGCTAACGACAGTGGTGGTGACCCACGACATGAATTCCGTCATGGAGATCGGTGAGCACATAATTTTTATCTGCGATCAACAAAAACTCTGGCAAGGCACCAATGAGGAGATCGTCCATAGTGGTGTAGAAGCCTTGGAGGATTTCGTATTTGCCAATAAAATGATGCGTAAGTTCAAAAGTTTGTGATCAGAAAAGTGCACTTACCTGTACCCTACCCAAATGTACTGCGTTATTCTCTCCTGATTTCCTTCCGTCGTACCGTAGCGCCAATTGTAAACCACTTCCTATTCTTTGCTGCCAGCTGAGATTCCACGTTAGGTTTCTACCAGGCCTTAGGGCTTCGAGCATTTCATAGCCTACGGGTGATGTCTCGACCCCCACAAAATCGATCTGAATGTAATTCAAGTTTGCACTGACAGTGGTAAGCGCTGCCTTAGAGAAACGACTTTCTAGGCCTAGCTGTCTAATATTAGCTGTTTCATTGGTCGTTTCATTGAACCTGTTCATCTTTTCTTTCCAAGCAAATGTGCCCACTAGCCGGACGCGGCTAGTGGGTTACCAGGCTAATGTGGGTTGAATAGTTTCTGATTCCACCAAATAATTCCGATTCGTCAACACATCGGAAGCATTGGAACGAATTCCGTCGACATAATTGACATCCAAATTCAACTGTTTGTTGATCCCCCAGCGGACATGGGCTTTCAAGTCGCGATTAAGGCGTTGCTCAAACCCATTGAATAAGAGCTGCTTATTTTGTAGTCGAGTAAACCCCAAATCAGCTGAAAACTTGGCGTTGGTTCTGTTGTAGAACAAGGTGGATCTTAAGGTCTCTTTGGTAGAAAGGATGTCTTCCTCCACTACATTCGTTGGCCAAAGTCTGTTGGCGAGCTCTTCATTGGTGATCTTCGAATTCAAGGTCCATGCCGACACGTTAGAGAAATGCTGAATGATCTTTTTGAAACCTCCACCCTCCCCCCAATCTCGCGGGAAACTGAGATTAAATCGATAATTAATGATGGTATTATAGGCGTCGACGAATGTGTCCGTTGGAACGAAGATCTTGGCATAATTCTTTTCATCTGGATTAATGGCAAGGTAAAATTCATTCAGGTCTTGCACCCCATCTCCATTATCATCTCGCCAGGTGTGTGTTCCCTCTCCGGTGGGCACCGGAATAAAAATAAACTCTCTTCTGAGCTCTCTGCTATTGGACAGGTTATAACTAAAGTCTGAACGAATGATTCGATCAAAGAAGGCAGCATTCCAGTCAAGCCTTCCCATAACCGTTTCCTGATCCCGGTCTGTACTTATGTTATTCAGGTTTCGATAGGTCAGTAATACCTCTAATCGATTGTTTGGGTCAATAATTGACCTCAGGAATAAATTATAGGTCTCAGACCGGGTATTGTCTACCAAGTCGCCATTCATGGGCAATCGATCTTCTCTAAGCTGCACCTCGAAGCCATATGTCGTTTTCAGCGTATCGGCGTTCTTGAGGTAAAACGCATGCTCCTCAAAATTCATCGCCGTGCTGACCACTTCATTATTCAGGCGATTGGTCACGGCATTACGATCCACTTGGTAACGATAACCCGGTATCAACCATTTGGTACGATAAGACGCATCAAGCGTATAACGAAGCCATTCTGAATCATTTTGGACTTGTTCGTTCTGCATCGCAAAGGCATCAAGATTGAGTCTTAAACGACCGATATCTTTCTGCCCATTGATATAATGCTGTATTCCATCAACTGCTTCACCTCGCTTTCGAAGCACAAAGCGATAGTCAATACCGTTGAGCAGATCTTTACAGAGAGAAAAGTCGGTATTGAGAATATTTTCATTGAAGGAGATGCCAAATTCACTCGGGTTATAACTCCAATCTCTATCAAATTCGATGTAGCGTACCCTGTCAATGAAAGAAAATGATTTATCGTTAAACTCATAGCTGAGACCTGCATTCAACTTATACTGTGCGCCCTTGCCAACAGGACGGCTAACCGAATTCAACATCACTTTATAGGCGTAGCCGTTGTCATCCCCTGCATCTAGTGAGGAGTATAAATTCAGGTCGTTTTTTGATAGGGCAAACTCCGTTTTAACCTCTTCAAATTTGCTCAATCGAACACCCACATTTCCAGTTAACATCGATTTCTGATTCGGTGCGTTTAGTAATGAGACGGGTTCAAATTGTCCCTGTGGAATTCCATTTATGGGTGGAACCCAATCGTAGATCCTGCCATTAGCCGTCGCATTCACTAAAACATAATTTCCATTTCCTTGCCCCACTTCTGAAAATTCCACTCGATAAAACGCACTATCTGGGGCTACAGAGTATTGATATACCTCATAAGGGATGTTTTGGGCATCGAAACGAGTGGTCTTCCTGTATAGCACAAGGTCCTGTGAAAACCCAACACTGTCTACTCGAGAAGTAACAGCACGTTGGAGATCATCTCCGGCATTGGCCAAGACTTGCTTTTCTTCCTGACTGAGATCAAATGCTAAGGGCTGTGCCTTATTGTCCTTCTCAGAATAGTAATGTAGACCAAAGGATACCTTATCGTTCTCTTGCTGATGCGCAGCCTGAACAATAAAGCGACTGTAATTCTGATCTGAAAATTCATAGTCTACTCTAATACGAGTGAACTGCGTAATGATGACCCGATTCGTGAAGGTAATTTCAGCCAAATTGTAATCAATGATGTAATCCTGATCATAGCCTCTTTTTAATTGCTGGCCATCGATAAAGACCTTCTCTGACCCGGCTAGAATAATCAAAAAGCGCTCATTATTGGGTCCTCGTACGCGGTAAGGACCCTGAACGCCTTCCAATGGCTCTACACTCACAGAACCAAAGCGCCCTTTGGCCACAGAGCCCGCTACAGAGGTCTGAGCCTTAAAGCCGTTCTTCATTTCATAGCTTGACGTAAACTGACCACCTTGGACATTCTTATAGTACCTCAAGAAATTAGAGGTTCTGTTTTCTAAAACGACATCTCCTGCTTTTACGGACCAATTGTCATTATAGAGTTGAATGAACACGTTGTCAAAGTCTTGCAATTGCTGGGTATTGCCCTCAGGTTGGAAAGGGATGTTCTGATCCGTGATCACCGCCCTGAGGTTGACATTATCTGCAAGCTGTCCCTCCATTTGCAAATTTAAGGTAGAATTCACAAAAACATTCTGTCTGTTTCCAAATGAAACGCCTCGGCTGATACTGCCCGTTTTAGCAATGTTATTGGTTTTGAATACCTCTTCCCTTTTGGGGATTACCAAAGCCTCTTGGTATCTCATGGCGTCTTTAAACAAGGCAGTAGAGTCATAAATGGCCAGGGTCCTATTGGCTCTTGGGCTATGCAGGTCATAAGGTAAGGTGCGATAACAGACATAGACAGAATCGACCGATACTTGACGAAATGCAATGCTATTCGTCTTGAGATCAAAATCAAATTGAATTGAATCATTGGCAGGAAAAGCGATCGATGATGGCAGCACGGTAAGCGAATCCAACACTTGCGGGCCATCTATGGTCTTGATCCATTTACAGTCCTGAGCAATTAGCTGTAAAACCAGTAAGAAACCGAGGTTAAGAAATAAAACTTGACGAGCTGTTAGCCCCACGATCAATCAATTATTGGAAACTCAATAAAGAAGGTGGTGCCTTCACCTTCAAAAGACTCAAACCATATACTCCCACCGGCATGCTCTACCCCACGTTTCGCAATCGCCAGACCGATTCCCGAACCTTCTCTTTTGGTGCTAAATTTAGGAATGAACACCTTGTCTTTGATATCTTCGGGTATCCCTCTACCCTCATCGGCAATGGAAATACGGACTTTTTTATTCAACACCTCAACATCCACATGAATTTTCGCTTGCATATCTTCCTTGGTCGATTGAATGGCGTTAAGGATCAAATTATTAAAAATTCGCCCCAGGAGCTTCTCGTCAGCCATCACCCAAATCTTGTCGATTGGAATATTACGCTCAATGAGTACATCTTGTGCCGAAAAAAGCCCAATCGTTCTTTTTAAGACTTGAGATACATCCATTCGTTCATTAACGGGTATCGGCATTTTAGCAAAGGCACTGAAAGTAGTGGCAATATCGCTTAAGGTATCGACTTGCTGTAATAAATTATTGATCGGCTTTTCATACGCTTCCTCAGTGGATGACGCTTCGCTAAGTACCCTTTTCAAATGTTGAAGCTTAAGCTTCATGGGTGTTAAGGGGTTTTTGATCTCATGGGCTACTTGCTGTGCCATTTCACGCCATGCGCTTTCTTTTTCACTTTGAGCCAAGGCCTTTTTACTCTTTTCAAGATTCAACAGCATGGTGTTGTATTCACGCACCAACAACCCAATTTCGTCGTCAGCCTGCCATACCAAAGGTTCATTTTCTTTGGTCAAGGTGGTAGACCTGATCTTTTGCGTCAGGTAGGCAAAGGGATACGTGATCACGCGAGAGGCGAGAAAAGAAAGAATCACAAAGACGACAAATATCAAGGTAAAGGCATTCAAGATATTCGATAGAATTTGGCGTTGCTCATCAACTAACTCTTCCTGTGAGTCGAAAAATGGCATACTTAATACACCCAACAAATCTCTACTATCACCTCCAATGATCGCATAATAAGTAGCCTTATAATCGATGTCGCCCACTTGCTCCAATTGAAGCTCACCGATGTTACTCGATTCAATAATACTGGCCACGGCATCCGGATTCGCAAATGGGGCTAAAAGTTCATTATCGAAGATAAGTCGCTGGTTGGTCGCAATCAGTTGCCCCTTGGTATTAAATAAGTTGATGTCAGCTCCTGCATATTGACTGATTTCTGCTATGCGGTTTTCAATCATTTCGCCATTGGCCTCTCGCGATTGTAAAAAGTAATACAGCGGATTGACCAAGTTCTCGGCTGCACTGCGTGTTGTATTCAGGTATTTTGACTCCAGATTCTCCTCTACCGTTTCATTGACTAGCTGAAGCACAATAATACTGACCGTAATCAAGGGCAAGAAAAACGCAAAATTCAGCAGGATCTGCACCTTGGTCGAAATGGTGGTTTGCTGCTTTTTTGCATTGATCAAAAGAGAGATTAACCCAAATACAGTCATGATCAGGGCGATCATGAACAGAAAAAAGATTGAAAAATTCGTGACTTTGTAGGCTAGAGGATAAACCGGACTGCTAATGACCAAGTGAGTATCTTCTTCAGGTAAGTCGAATACGGTATGTGAAAAACCATTCTCCAGCACCCCGCGTAATTTGGCTCGTTCGTCATCCAACAATTGCATGTTGAAATTTCTTCGATAATTGAAGGTGCCATTCTGCTCTTCGATCATTCCACTTTTAAAAAAGGCATAACTCAGGTCATTTTTGAGATTGGGTATGGACTCTTCATCCAGTAATAGTCTTGGCAGTATGCTGTTATTGAGTTGGCGCTTTCGATCAAGCTTCAATACCACATAACCCGTCAAGGCTCCATAGCGCTTAACTTCACAAAAAAGGTAATACTGCTTTAGCGATTGGGGGAAATCATCATTGAGAAAGTACAGATGCTCAAATTCTGTATTATTCTCTTCGATGGCGTAAACCTCTTTTAGCACATCAACATCTACTGCAGTTGCATTGATCGCTTTGCCATTGCCATTGTACAAAATCATTTCAATCTCGTACTTATCAAAATAATCGCCTAAATACACCCTCCGGATCTTTTGTTCGATCAAGTCTTTTGGTGAAAACGGATTAGAAATATTATTCTGAATTAGGATATCAGTTTCTATGTTCAACCGTGCCTGATTCAATAAATATTCCGCCGTAATATCATTTTCCGATTGAAGGTCAATAGCCAGGGCCGTCTTATTTAATCTTAGCTCCTCAACAACGGTTTCGTCCAAAACAACAAGTGCAATAGCAGACCAAATAAAACTAGATAGGAACAAATGAAGGAAAGAACTGTAATTCAATTTGCTCAGTTGAGAAGCCAAGCCAAAAAGAAGCACTAAAGCACAATACAAACAGAGTAAGCCAAAAATGCTGATGGCTGAAATAGAAGTAAACCCAAAGACCACTAATGCAATGACACCACTTATGGCTAAACTCAGCGTAATTGATTTTTTTTGTGTCGAAAACTCTGCTCGCAACAACAATAAATGCATCATCAAGACGGGCATACACGCGCTAATGAAAACAGCGAAATATCCTAACACCTTCGACACCGAAAAACTGATTTCTTCAGCCACATCAAATGACCATTGCCCATTGGTGATCATCGATTCTAATTGATAAACAAAATGAGCAGTCAAGACCAATGCAAAAAAACCGATCAACCAAAGCTGCTGTGGCTTCAACTTCCACACCACCCTGTGGCTATTGACAAAAATGAAAAGGACCAATGCCATCAAGGTGAATACATTGAGCAGCAAATCACCAATAGACGGCTGCCAACCACCATCGGCGTAATCAAATGGATCGAATATATGCCAATCAATGATGCTCAGTGGAAACTCATAATAGACACTAAAAAACCGAAAGACGATCAGAAAAATGGCCAAAAGACTCGCCCCATAGAACACATCCTTTCGCATCGCCAGGTCTTGCGCATAATGAAAGCCTGCCTTTAGGAAGCAAAAGATAACAAAGACATAAAGCAGCAAGATGAAGCCATCGTAGATGGGATAGTCGATTTTCATCAATGGGCTCCCTTCAAAAGAGAAAAGGAAAATACCTTCTGGAGAGAACACTTGTCGATCTGTGGCGGTATCAATGGACAAGGAATAAGTGGATCTTCCGAAGATGCGTGCATTCATTCCATTCTCTACAAATTCATCAGAGATCGCTGAGGCAGAGGTCAAAGGCAGCAAGGTAAAGATCTCGATCACACGATTCTCAGCACTATTGATCACCTTTCGTTTGACCACATACTCCCCGCTTTTTAAGCTTAAAAATTTATAGAGGTAAGTCCCGGTCAGGGTGCCGTATCTCGGAACGAAACGATTGGTACTCCAATAAATCACCTCGCCATTTTCAAATAAAAAGAACGGGGTGGCTTCATCCGTCGTCAACCGACTGAACAAACGATCGAGACTGACAATGGCTGTAGCGCTAATGTCCTGCACATGTTCATCTAAACGATCTAGTTCTCGATGTAAGTTTTCTGTGATTGCCGCTTGGGGATCTACCCTCCGCTTTTGATCGGAGAAAATGCCCTCGTCAATCGCCAACGTAATGATCAGCGAGAAGAGACATAGGCTAAGCCACAAATGTTTGTTAAAGAAGGATCCGATGGCCAAACGTGTTTAAAAGCATTACGCTGTTGAATCTAACAATTATTTAGGTGCCTGCGACACATATGGCCTAAGAAGCAATAAATCAGCCAAGTTTTGCTGCTGGATGATGGACATTAGACAATTTTGTCCTTAGTCTTTGTTGGTCTCGTCACTAGGAAGATCCGCACGGTTGGACTGTTCGTAAAGAACACCAACGCGGCTAAGAAATGGCTGTGTAAATTCACCAATTGCGAATCATCTCAACCCTTACCTACCTCATCACTTCCCCTTATATTTCAACCCACCAAAAGCATACAAATAGAGGATTCGGGAGTACCTGAACATGATGGGGTAAAGTATTACAACTTCTGAAATGATGGCGATCATGTAAACATTCTCGCTGACGGGATGAAAAAGAAAATAGATCAAAAAGGCAGAGACCAAAAAGAGTCCGACCGATAAAGCGTAGCTGATGTACATAGCACCATCAAAGAACCGTGGTTCCTTCTCAAAATTGACCTGGCAATGCGGACATTGCTTATTGATCTTGGTGAATTTGCCCAGATTGTAGGTGCCGAATTGAAAAAGCCTACCTTCCCTACATTGAGGGCATCTACCCTGCAAAAGTGCTGCTACCTTGGATCTTTCTGACATTGCGTTTACTTGCTCTGTACCACAAAAGTGCGATTACCCCAACGATTAGATAAGGAGTAAAAAAGAGATAGAGAATTCCGAAGTTGAGGTTCGCCGCCACTGATGTATCTCCAGCACTCACTTGCGACTCTACTGAGCCTCTACACATGGCACATTGCGCTACTGCATTGGCTTTTGATAGCGCCAATAACACCAATGTGAACAACGTTACACTTAACTTCTTCATGTTCTTCAAATTTAACATTCAAAAAACTCCTATCCCACTAATGGGTATAATAAGGACTTATCATCAAATAAACTGCAACTCCTGTTACAGAAACGTACAACCAAATGGGGAATGTATATTTTACAATTTTCTTGTGTTTATCTATCATACCATTCAAGGCGTAAAAGAAAGCCAATAAGACCAACGGGACTACACCAATAGACAAAACGATATGAGAGATCAATAAGGTATAATACACATACCGAATTGACCCTTCTCCTCCATAAGGAGTAGATTCTGCACTGGCATGATAAAGGACGTAGCACACGAGAAACAAGGCCCCTAGTAGAAAGGCGAGTCCATTAAATTTCTTATGAAGCTCAATATTCTTCCTCTTTACAGCAACAATTGCCAACACCAAAGCGATTGCCGTTAGTGTATTGATGACTCCGATCACGTCAGGTAATACATAAACCCAATCGCCCAAATTCAATTTAGTAGGCAAACCCAATAGGACCGCCACTGCGACGGGAATTGCTATGGAAAAGATTCTGATCCATAGCATGGACTTTTTATTTTCTAATACTTCAGCCATCTTATTCGATAATCTCTGTTTTTAAAATACGTAACTCCAAAATCAATCGGTCTGTTTCGTCTCTTTCAGCAATATTGTAATAGCCCCTTATTCTATTCTGTTTATCCAGAAGTACCACCCGATTATCGAGATTTGACATCGCCATGTCACAGTACTTTAGCTTAGCCCAAGCCATGGAGTCCAAGGCCTGTCTTTCCCAAAAGCTATCTTCAAATAGCACGCGATTTCGATAATCTTCGATTTCTTGAACAGTCATGCTTGCCGTATTCACAGAAGTGATCAAGGCCACCTCAGGGTCTTCACCAAACACATCCTGTACCCTTTCTAATTCCTCTAATCGAAATAAGGTCAATGGGCCATCTATGCGTTCGAAATGAATGACCTTAAGCTTGCCTTCCTCAACGAGGTTGGAGTTCACATAGTATTGACGTTTTGCCCGATCTAAACAAGGGGTACTCAGACTATCCCCTAAACCCTGCTCGTAATAGACAGGTATGGTGAATTCATTTCTTCCAAACCCTTTGAGGAATAAGAAGATGAGAATCGGTAGAATAAGTAATAAAAACAGAAAGAGCGCTTTTTTCTTCATGGCCTATAAACGAAAAAATCAGGCCAATGGGTTGACCTGATCTTGATTTTATTCTTTTCACTAATTATTTCGAATCGTTCATCTGTTCAGTCCCAGCAGGTTCGTAATCTACGATGCCTCGAGAATCTTTTACAGCTGCACCTTCCATATTAACCAAGGCTACAATAAGCCAAATGATAAACATCATAGGCAGTATGATCGAATAAATAAGTCCCTTGACTTCATGACCAAGGTGCATGAATTCGGAGACAATGTAAAAGGCTTTAACAATTGTTAGGGCAACGAAAATCGTAGACCTTAAAAATCCGGCATCCATGGTGAATGCAAAGAGATATTCAATGCCTGTAATCACTGCTAAGATCAAAGCCACTTTCCAAATGCCCATGATCACGGACTTATCAGCCGGTTGTACTTGTATGTTGCTAGTTGCTTGTTCCATAATAAAAAGTCGTTAGATCAAATGAGGTAAAAGAAGGTGAATACAAATACCCAAACAAGGTCTACAAAGTGCCAGTATAAACCAACCTTCTCAACCATTTCATAATGCCCTCTTCTTTCATAAACGCCATTGGCTGCATTGAAGAAGATCAACACATTTAACAATACGCCCGAGAATACGTGAAAGCCATGAAAGCCCGTAATAAAGAAGAACAAGGCAGCAAAGGCTGGCGGTCCGTATTGATTAAAGGTCAAGTTCGCTCCGAAAATCTCATAATTATTTCTCCAAATACCATTGAGTACAACATCACCAATAGTGGCTGTATCAGTACCTGTAATAAAGTGAGACCATTCCCAAGCCTGGCAGCTCAAGAAAGCAAATCCACCAATGATCGTCCAAAGCATCCATTTTACTACATTCTTTTTGTCCATTCTATGTCCTGCTTCTACAGCCAATACCATGGTGACAGAAGACATGATCAAAATGAAGGTCATCAAACCAACGAATACCAATGGAAGCTCTACCCCGTGGAAACCAGGGAATGCCTCATACACCTTTTCAGGAATTGGCCAATATTCGGTTGAGAAAACAAAATCTTTTGGGTCACCCACATAAGCAGGGGCACTCCATCTTAAGAATGCGTAAGTAATTAGTAAACCAGAAAAAGTAAAGGCATCTGATAAAAGGAAAAACCACATCATCAGTTTTCCGTAACTCGCCTTAAAAGGCGCTACTCCTCCACCCCAAAGGCTTCTTTTACTCATTGTAGCAGTAGTTGCCATAGAACAATCAGTTAATTAATGATTTAAAAGCAAAAATATGAATAAATAAATCCAAAGTCCTCCTAAAAAGTGCCAGTATGTTGTACTCATTTCGATGTTCAACATGTTTTTAGAATGCACTTTGTATTTGAAGGCCATTACGACCATATAAATTAAAAATATAATTCCAGAGATCAAGTGAGCGGCATGCAAACCTGTGAAGACATACATGAAGCTACCAGCAGGATTGCCTACAAAGAACACTCCAGCTTCTACTAATTGATCCCAAGCGCGCAATTGACCAAATAAAAAGATCACACCCAGTACAGCTGTAATACTTAACGACAGTTTAACCTGCTCTAGCTTATTCTTTTTAGCGGCTATATAGGCCCATTGCATGAATACAGAGCTCAGTAAAATGATTCCTGAAGTGATCCATAGCATGCTCGGAATATCGTATTCCAACCAATCTCCATCCGCTTGACGAACAATGTGCGCCGATGTAAAAGCAGCAAAGATCATGATCACCGTCACGATGAAAAGCCACATCGCAAATTTCTTTGGATGCATAGAAAGCGGTTGCTCTACTGGTGCGTCTGCTAATTTATAATCCTCTACCATCATTTCACCATGTCTAGTAAAAACGCTATCTGAACGATCGGCAGGTATAAGAAAGAACCAAACATGATTCTCAATGCCGATTTTCTTGATTGGTCTTTCATCAACTTGATCGTTGATGCTAAGAACAATACTCCACATACTGTGGCAACCACAGCAGAATTAATTCCTGTAAGGCCGAAATAAGTAGGCAACAAACCTAATGGAATAAGGAATAAGGTATAGGTCATGATCTGAAACGCTGTTTTCAGATCTTTCTCTCCTTTGACAGGTAATAACTTGAAGCCTGCTTTTTTATAATCATCATCCGCTACCCACGCAATGGCCCAGAAATGTGGGAATTGCCAAATAAACTGAATACCAAAAATGATCAATGCTTCATGCGAAATCATTCCTGTAGCTGCTGTCCATCCTAATAAAGGAGGTAACGCACCGGGTATCGCCCCAACAAAGACCGCAATAGGACCTACTCTCTTCAATGGCGTGTAAACGAAGGAGTACAATACCATTGAAATGCTCGCAAGCATTACAGTCAAAGGATTTGTCCATTGCGCAAGAATCAATAATCCAATAATCGCTACGATCACTGAATACCAGATCGCTTCTTTCTTTGTGAGTCTTTCGGTTGGCAGTGGTCGTGAAGCAGTACGCTTCATTACCTTATCCAAATCTTTCTCAATCACCTGATTAATTGTACAGCTAGCGCCGGAAATCAAGAAGCCCCCTAAGAATAACATGGCCAACTGAACCCAGTCTACCCTTCCGCCCATGGCTAAGGCATAGCCGAAAGCAGAAGAGAAAGAAACCAAAAACGATAGTCTCGTTTTCAACAACTCCACATAAGCCTTCGCCTTCATGGCGAAAAGACTTGCTTGTCCAATATTTGCTGAATTTCCTGTTATCATTTCAATACTTTCACTCCATCTCTTTTTCGGTTGATCAACAATACGAGATAATATTGAATCCCTATGATCAACGACCCGAATAACAAGTGTATTGGTTGAACAAAGGCCGGTATAGCAAAATATGCCATAATAGCTCCTGTTAAGATTTCAAAACTAACGACCCCAAGTAACACGTATAACAACGTGTTGAAGTCTTTGTACGCCGCTGACTTAAAAAGCACGTAAAACAAATAAACGTGTAATCCCAACAGCAATAACGAATAGGATCTGTGGATTAGGAATGTTACACCTAAAGTTTCGATCCACTCGGCTCGTGCAATGGCAGATTCCGCGATCACGTCGATAGCTTCTCTTACTTGAGTTCCCAGTACTACCTGAATGGTGGTTAACACCAGACAAGCTATCCCTAGCCACAAGGCCCTAATTGGAATAACAACTTTTGATTCAATCCGTTTCCGCGATCGATAATAAACGTAGATCAATAAACAGACAATCACCAAAGCCAACAGCATGTGCAGGGTGATCATCCACTGTAACAAGTTTGTACTTACTACAATAGACCCTATCCAGCCCTGAAAGCCGACCAATACAAATGCAAGAAACGAAAGAACGGTTACTACTTTATCCGACTTCCAATAGCTCATGGAAGTCAAAAACGTTGCGAATATTAAAATCCCGATCAACGCACCAATTACCCGGTTGATGTATTCCGTCCAGGTCTTCGCTGCATTAAAATCCTCTTCAATCAAAATCGAAGGATCATTTTCTACTTCTAAGGCAAGCTCATCGAAGCCCATACCCCTTAAGTAATTCACGAATTTGACATTCTTCTCAGCCCTCTGCTGAGCATAAATCTCTTTATAGTTTAACGGAAGTTGGGCGACCTCTGTAGGGGGCACCCAACTTCCGAAACATTTAGGCCAATCGGGACATCCCATCCCTGAGCCTGTGCTTCTTACTATTCCGCCTATTGCGATCAGTAAGAAGACCGCTATGATCGTGACGGCTGAAAACCGTCTGAATAATCTTCCTTTAGTGTGCGCTTTTTGCATCCACTACCACTTCCTCCGCCGCTTCTTCTTTCTCCAAGGCAATCATGTCATTTTCATGAGGTAGATTAGATTCCATCGTTTCAGAATATGGCACCGTTTGCGGGATGAAATCATCCTCAGCACCCGGCTTTGAATAATCGTAAGGCCATCTGTACACTTGAGGAATTTCACCAACCCAGTTACCATGACCAGGATTGATCGGTGTAGTCCACTCCAAGGTGTTCGACTTCCATGGGTTAGCAGGTGCTTTTCTACCTCTGTACATGCTGTAGAAGAAGTTGAATAAGAAGATCAATTGACCCACAAATGTGAAGATAGCTGCAGCAGAAATGAACATGTTCAAATCTGTGAATCCACTAAATGCATCGAAGTTTGTGAATGAATAATATCTTCTCGGGAAGCCTGCAATACCAATGTAGTGCATTGGGAAGAATACCGAATAGATACCAATAAATGTCAACCAGAAGTGAATATAACCCAAACGGCTATCCATCATTCGGCCAAACATTTTCGGGAACCAGTGGTAAACACCTGCCAATAAACCAAAGGCAGAAGCTGCACCCATTACCAGGTGGAAGTGAGCCACAACAAAATAGGTGTCGTGCAATTGAATATCAATCGCAGAGTTACCTAAGAAAATACCCGTGATACCACCTGAGATGAATACAGAAACCAAACCAATCGAGAACATCATGGCTGGTGTGAAAATGATATTACCTCTCCAGAGCGTTGTTAAATAGTTGAATACTTTTACCGCTGAAGGTACTGCAATGATCAATGTCAGGAACATGAAGATCGAGCCCAAGAACGGATTCAAACCAGATACAAACATGTGGTGTGCCCACACAATGAATGAGAGGAAGGTAATTCCCATCATTGAAATGATCATTGCTTTGTATCCGAAAATTGGCTTACGTGAATTTGTTGCAATAATCTCAGATGTAATACCTAAGGCTGGCAACAATACAATATATACTTCAGGGTGACCTAAGAACCAGAACAAATGCTGATATAAAATAGGACTACCACCAACATTAGATAATGCTTCACCTCCAATGTAGATTTCTGATAAGTAGAAAGAAGTACCAAAACTTCTATCAAATACTAATAACAAGGCCGCTGCAAACAATACAGGGAACGATAACAAACCAATAACGGCAGTCAAGAAGAATGCCCAAATAGTTAATGGCAGTCTCGAGAACGTCATGCCTTTAGTTCTAAGGTTGATCACTGTCGTGATGTAGTTAATACCACCCAATAAAGAAGAGGCAATGAAGAACACCATCGCGACCAACCATAGGGTCATCCCTAAACCAGAACCTGGCATCGCTTGTGGCAATGCAGATAATGGAGGATAAACTACCCAACCCCCAGAGGCGGGTCCTGTTTCAATGAACAATGAAATGAACATGATCACACCGGACACAAAGAAGAACCAGTAGGATAACATATTCATGAAACCTGAGGCCATATCCCTCGCTCCGATCTGTAACGGAATCAGGAAGTTCGAGAAAGTACCCGATAAGCCCGCTGTCAATACAAAGAATACCATGATGGTACCGTGCATCGTCACTAGGGCCAAATAGAAGTTGGGATCTAAACTTCCATCCACTTGAATCCATTTTCCTAAGATGGGTTTTAACCAACCCAGATCGGCATCAGGAAAACCAAGTTGTAATCTGAAGATTACAGACATGGCTGCACCAATAAACGCCCAGAATATCCCTGTAATCAGGAATTGCTTCGCGATCGTTTTATGGTCTGTTGAGAAAATATATTTAGTAATAAAAGACTGCTCGTGGTGCTCATCATGATGATCTTCGTGCACGTGCGCGTCAATTACTGCTGCTTCTGTTGCTGTAGACATAGCTTATTAACTTCTTTTATTCGTTGATTCCTGCAGTTACCACTGCCAACTCCTTCAAATTATCTGGTACCTGACTCATATATTCAGGATTCTTAGAAAGCCAAGACTTTTGATCGGCTTTCCACTCATCGTACTCATCTTGCTCAAGTACGATTACATTCTTCTTCATAGAGAAGTGTCCTCTACCACAAACCTCCGTACATGCCAACTCGTAATTGAAGTCAGGATTTCCTTCTTCAATTCTCATCTCCTCAGTCGTTTTGTTCGCTACGAACCAAAACTGCGTCGGCATGCCTGGCATGGCATCCATTTTTACTCTCATGTGAGGAATAAACACAGAGTGCAATACATCTCTTGCTCTAATTTTCAACAAGACCGGTTTCCCTTTTGGGATGACCAAATCTCTAAATTGAAAATCATCGAATCCTGCTCTATCAGAGAAATCCTGACCATGCGAATTAACCGCATCGATCAATCGGTAATCATAGTCACCTACTTGATTGTCCATTCCGCCGTAACGCAATGACCAAGCAAATTGATAACCCATAATTTCAATTTGTTCTGAATCCTCTGGCGCTTCGCTCATGATACCATCCCAAGCCATCCATCCAGAAATAACCAACCAAGTCAATACAATGGCCGGTACACCCGTCCAGATGTATTCCAACTGGTTATTATGAGGATAGAAAAGTGCCTTTCTGTTTTTGTTGTAACGGTATTTCCAAGAGAAATAAAACAACAACACATTGGTCACAAAGAAGGTGATGAACGTGACCCACATGGTCCTCCAGAACAATTTATCAGTCAATTGACCATGTTCCGAAGCCACAGGAGGCTCGTACGCGTCAAAGTTGGCCCATGAGTACCAACCCACAAGACCGAAGAATAGCACCATGAAAAGCATCATCAATGCACCATTGATGTTATTGCTTGTCTGGGTAGTCTCCTCTCCAGTTCCCTTTACTACATTAACTAGTCTCGTTATTCTGAAGATCAACAACAGAATCGCGACTACTAAGAATACTGCTAGTGCTATATAAAAACCGAACATATTTGTTAGTTATTCTACTTTAATTAAATGTGATGATGCTCTGCTTCTGCCAACATTGGATGGTTTTTCGGAACTAAGTTAAACTTAGCTAAGGCCGAAAGAACCACGAACAAGAATGCCGAACCAAACATCAAATACATACCGATTTCCGTCAATCCGAAGGCACCTTCAGCACCCAACGTACCAGGTGTGATCATTAGATAGAAATCTAACCAATGTCCTAACAGGACAATCACACAAACGATCTTCAAGAAGACATTGAGTCTCTTTGCATCTCTCGTCATCAATACTAAGAATGGAAGGAAAAAGTTAACCACAATGTTTGCGAAAAAGAACGGAGAATAATGATCTGATAAGAATCTTTCTACGAAATAGACTGATTCCTCAGGAATATTCGCATAATAGATCAATAAGAACTGGCTAAACCAGATGTATGTCCAGAAAATACTGAAGGCGAAAATAAATTTACCTAAGTCATGCAGGTGGTTAGAAGTAACCTGTTGCATGTAACCTGCTTCTTTCAATAGCACAATGATCAACGTGATCAAGGCTAGACCAGAAACCCACCAGCTCGCGAAGACATACCAACCAAACATAGTTGAGAACCAGTGCGTATCGATCGACATGATCCAGTCCCATGCAGCAACAGATGATGATACAGCAAAGATCACCAAGAATACTGCTGAAATTTTTCTCATTTTGAACCAGTAGCTATCGCCACCAAGCTCATCTTCTGCAAGAGAAAGGCCTTTCAATTTTTTGAATAGTAAATACCAAACACCGAAGAAGATCACCATTCGCAAAATGAAGAAGATTGGGAATGATCCCCCTTCAAGAGGCCAGAAGAAAAAGGCTTGCTTACCTGCGATAATTGAATCGTAGTGCGCACCTCCTACTTCATATAGATCACTATGCGTCCAGTGGAAGATATCATGACCGAATAAGAAATACGCGGCTAACATTAAAATACCTGCTGGAGCGATCCAATGCGCCATTGCTAAAGGTACTCGTATGATATAGGCAGACCAACCTGCCTGAGCGGCATATTGAATAGCAAAGAAGAACAAGCCGATAAGGGCCAAGCCTGTGAAATAGACATTATTGATCCAAAAATCGATTTTAAATCGCTTGAACCAACCACCGCCATGACTGGCTTCTCCTTCACCGTCACCGGCTTCCTCTAATGCTCCACCATGACCTTCGTCATGACTCGCTTCATTATGATCAGCTTCATGAGTTACCTCTACATGATCTCCTTCTGCATGCTCATCTTCGGCGTGTTCACCACCGGGTAGCATTGCGCCAACTAATAACAGAACCAAGCCGACAACAAACGCTATCGAGAGCTTCTTTTTTAGGCCTGCATTAAAATCAAAAACTTCTTTTGCCATCCTTAAAAATCTTTAGCTGTTATTTCTGTTGTAATTCTTGAACATATCGGGCGATCTTCCATCTCTTGTCTTCAGAGATCTGAGAACCATGAGCTCCCATTCTTCTGATTCCATGTGTGATCACGTGAAAAATATGTCCTTGTGATAGATCTCTTTTTGCAGGAGAGGAATAAGATGGTACACCAGCGTACACTACGCCAACCTTACCCTGACCTTTACCATCGGCACCATGACAATGCTGACAGAATTGCTCATAAAGCCTTTTTCCTTCAGCGTTGATCTCAGGTGTTGCATCGAAAGGATTCTCAATTTCAGCCGCTGCCTCAATATCATCATATCCTAAACGATAAGGCAAATAGTCTAAACCATTGCCATTTCTTCTGACTGTTCCTTCAACAGGCTGACGTACGTTTTGGGCATAGGGGTTGTTTTCATTTGAGTTATAAAACTCACCTAAACCATCTTCCCTATTCGACAACCACGAACCTTGTGATTTGTCCTTGATCTGCGTAAGCGGCTCATAAGGTACAGAGTGATACATTTGAGGTGCATACTCTCTTCCCGGATTATCACCGCTGGCACCACAAGCTCCTAACAGCACAATGCTGAACAGGGGTACTATTTGTTTCAATCGATAGATCATAAATCAGTCAGCTTATTCTTCTCTTGATTTTTCATTTACCTCTACAGCACCCGATTCTTGAAGTGCTTTCTGAATGGCCGATGCTTCCATTGTCTTGTTACTGGCAATGTCAATGGCCATTACATGCTTGTCATCTGTAATTCTAATGTCTAGCAAGTTTGGATCTTTCCATGGTTTCAAATCACTTGATACCAAGAATGTACCTACCATACCAAAAGCCGCTAGTAAAACGGTTAATTCGAAGGTCACCGGCACAAAGTCAGGTAATGCAATATGATTCTTACCACCAATAATCATTGGCCAGTCCACACCTAACATCCAAATCTGCATTACTAGTGCCAAAGTGGTTCCTAGCATACCAAACATGAAGGCCGCAATTGGTAACTTCGATCGTTTATATCCTAACTCTTCATCCAACCCATGCACTGGGAAAGGGCTATAAACTTCTTGAATTTTAATTCCTGTAGCGCGCAACTTACCAACGGCTTTTAGCAATACGTCTTCGTCGTCGTATACACCCAGGACATAGTTCTTTACATCACTCATTATTCAGCAGTTTTTTCAGATGAAGATTTGATTATACTCTTTACCTCGGCCATGTTGATCACTGGGAAGAACTTCGCAAATAGGAAGAACGCCGTGAAGAACAATCCGAAAGTGAATAAATAAACTCCCATGTCGTAGATGGTTGGATAGAACATCGCCCAAGAAGAAGGCAAGTAATCTCTGTGCAGTGAGGTTACGATAATTACGAAACGCTCAAACCACATACCGATGTTTACGATAATGGAAATGATAAATGTAGCTGCAATAGAGGTTCTGATCTTTTTGAACCAGAACAATTGAGGGGAGATCACATTACAGGTCATCATTGACCAGTAAGCCCACCAGTAAGGTCCTTGCATTCTATTATAGAACGCATATTGCTCAGCAGGTACACCTGAATACCAAGCAACGAAAAATTCTGTGATGTAGGCAATACCCACAATAGATCCTGTGACGATGATGACAATATTCATCAACTCAATGTGCTCGATCGTGATGTAATCATGTAGTTTGAAGGTCTCTCTCGTCACGATCATCAAGGTCAATACCATAGCAAAACCAGAGAAGATGGCCCCAGCCACAAAGTATGGAGGGAAGATGGTCGTGTGCCATCCTGGAATTACTGATGTCGCAAAGTCAAACGATACAATGGTGTGTACAGAAAGTACAAGAGGTGTTGCTAATCCAGCTAAGATCAATGATACTGATTCATATCTTGACCATGTTCTAGCAGCGCCATCCCATCCGAGTGACAAGCCACCATAAATGATTCTTCTAATCCCTTTTGCTCTATCTCTAATGGTCGCAAAATCTGGAACTAAACCGAGATACCAGAAGACCAAAGAAACTGAGAAATATGTAGAGATCGCAAATACGTCCCAAAGGAGTGGAGAGTTGAAGTTCACCCAAAGTGAACCAAAGGTATTTGGTAATGGAAGTGCCCAGTAAGCACCCAACCAAGGTCTACCCATGTGCAAAATTGGGAACTGAGCCGCACAGATCACCGCGAAGATGGTCATGGCTTCAGAAGCTCTGTTAATTGCCATTCTCCATTTTTGACGGAACAACAACAATACAGCAGAGATCAAGGTACCTGCGTGACCGATACCAACCCACCATACGAAGTTTGTAATGTCCCAAGCCCAACCTACTGTTTTGTTGAGACCCCACATTCCGATACCTTCCCAAAGCGTGGCAACTACGGCTACCAAACCGATCATCAACGTGATCACGGAGATACCAAAAGCTGCAGTCCACAGTTTCGTTGGCTTACCTTCAACATGGCGACAAATGTCGTTGGTCACATCGTGAACCGTCTTGCCACCCGTTACTAAAGGTTTTCTTACTGTTGCTTCAACTTGCATTTTTATCTCGGTTTAAAAATTAAGCTTCTTGTTTATCCTTGTTTCTAATCTTCGTCATATACCACACGTTAGGATTCACGTTAAGCTCTTCCAATACGTGGTAAGCACGGTCTTCATTGACCACTCGCTCCGTCACCACTTCTCCTTCTTTTCTATCTTCGATTTGAAGAGACTTAGAAATCATTGAGTTCGTATCATTCAAGTCACCAAAGACGATTGCATCAGAAGGACATGCGCTCGCACATGCTGTATTGATTTCTCCATCTTCAGGTCTTCTACCCTCACGCTTAGCCGCTAATTTACCTGATTGGATTCTCTGCACACACATGGTACATTTCTCCATCACACCTCTTGCACGAACGGTAACATCTGGGTTCAATACCATTTTACCCAAATCATTATTCATTGAAGAGTTTTTGTCAAACTGCGTGTTGTCATGGTATTTGAACCAGTTGAAACGTCTTACTTTATAAGGACAGTTATTCGCACAGTATCTTGTACCAATACATCTATTGTAAGTCATTTGATTCAACCCTTCAGTACTGTGCGTGGTAGCAGCCACTGGACATACTGTCTCACATGGTGCATTATTACAGTGCTGACACATCATCGGCTGGAAGGTCACTTCAGGGTTAGCTGAGGCCTCTTCCAACTCTTTCTTATTCCCTGCAGGATTGGCCGCTGAATAGTATCTATCGATACGGATCCATGCCATTTCTCTTCTATTGAGAACTTCCTCTTTCCCTACTACTGGAATGTTGTTTTCTGCTTGACAAGCTACTGTACAAGCTGAACAACCTGTACATGAGTTCATGTCAATTGAAAGTCCCCAGTGGTGGTTATTGTATTCGTGTCCTTTCCACAAGGTGATCTTTGAAGGCTTAATGTACTCTCCTTCTTTGTAGATCTTTGGAGACCATCTTCCAGCTGAGGTATCTTTTTGGTAATCAGCTAATACTGCTTCTTGGATCACATTCTCTCTACCCATGTAGGTTTGGTGAGTCTGTGTTTGTGCGATTCTGTACGATTCGCCTGTAGCAGCTACCGAAACACCGGCAAGTACGTCAAGTACATTCGCTCCGTTGAGTTTGGTGACCATCGGATAGGCGTTTACTCCCACCTCGTTACCTACTCGGCCAGCTTTTGTTCTTCCATACCCAACAGCTAAACCTACTGTTCCTTCTGCTTGACCTGGCTGTACCAATGCAGGTACAGTAATAGTTTGTCCACCAGCAGTTAATTCTACCAACTGAGTTGCTCCCTCATCCAATTCGATGCCCCACTCGTTGGCTTCTTTCATTGAAATGGTCAAGTAGTTATCCCAAGTCGCTTTCGTAATTGGATCAGACATTTCTTGCAACCAAGGGTTATTAGCCTGAGACCCATTACCAATTCCTACTTTTTCATAAAGGGCTAGTTCTAAGCCACCTTCTGATTTATAATTCTGAGCGATACTTGTCGCAGCAGCAGAAACCGCTGCTTCATTCAACTCATATGTCTTCGTGTTTCCTTCTGTTTCAAAGACTCCGTCAAACAAGGACTTGTCCCAGAACATCTGGAAATCAGTAGTATCATTTTGCTTATTGAAGAAATTGGTTCTCCAATTGTCTTGAAGATACGTATAGAATTCAACATCCTGACCTGCCCATTTCAAGAAAGACTGTGGTGCCTGTCTTGTGCTGAATAAAGGAGAGATGGTTGGTTGAATTAAGGAAATATGACCCGTTTTCAATTCTGCATCATTCCATTGCTCTAAATAGTGATGATCTGGCGCCACGTACTCAACAGCCGATGCCGTCTCATCCATTCTGTCAGCAGTTGATACCGTCACGCTTGCTTTAGACAAACCGTTCTGTATCGCTCCTGCTTCGGCAGAATCATACAATGGATTACAATTAAAGAAGATCACTCCTTTTACCGTACCCGCATTTAATTCTTTCGCAAAGTTGGCTAGATCTTGGTCATTACCTTGTCGGAAATGGACCGGTCTTTCTGTTGAAAGCGTCACACCATAGTTACCCAACATTGCGTTAATTCCATTCACAAGCACTTGAACGGCCGGATCGTTAGAACCTGCCAATACAAGTGACTCTCCTCTATTTGCCCAAAGCTCGTTGGCTGCTTTTGTCATTTGCGCAACATCTCCAACGGACGGAGCACTTACTTTCGCTGCACCAGCTTTCGCTGCTACTGCGTTGTACATTGCAGCAACCAATGGACCAACTTGTGAAGGTTTAATTGGTGTTCTATAATCAGCATTCGCCCCTGTCAATGACAAGTTTGACTCAAATTGATAATGACGAGACATTTCTCTATGCTCGGCATGAATCTTTCTTGTCTGTGCGTATTGCTTGGCAAATTCAATTGGAGAAATCCAAGTACCTAAGAAATCAGCACCAACACTTACGATCGTTTTGGCCTTACTGAAATCGTACGAAGGGATCATTGCCTCACCGAACGAACGTCTATTCGCTTCTGACATACCATAAGCAGAAATCGGATCATAAGATACATGCTTCGCTCCTGGGTATTTAGCGATGAACTCGCCTACCGCCTTCTTGGTGGTTGGACTCAATACAGAATTACTAACGATTCTGATCTGTCCTGCCTGACCTAATTTTGCAGCTACCTCTCGATCGAGTGTTTCCCAATCGATCTCAGCGCCTGCCTTCAACGGACCTGCTAATCTTTCTTTATCATAAAGAGAAAGAACCGAAGCCTCTACTTGTGCATTTGTTCCTCCCTTGGTGATCTTAGAAAACTTATTTCCTTCTATTTTGATCGGTCTACCTTCTCTGGTTTTCACCACAACACTTACGGCATCTCCTCCATTTACATAGGTAGAAGCGTAGTAGTTAGGAATGGAAGGATCAACATCAACGGGCTTGTTCAGATAAGGGATCGCTTTGCGAACCGGCGACTCACAGGCTGCCAAAGAAGCAGCTGCGATACCGAAACCCATCATCTTCAAGAAATCTCTTCGATTACTTGCTCCTTCGCCATTTTCGTTGATCGGAAGGTATTCTGGAAATTCTCCTTCATTCTTTTTAATGAATTCAGGATCGTTCTTCAATTGCTCGATCCCTTTCCAGTAGGTCTTTTGATTTTCTTTCATTTTATCTAAATCAGAAATCGTACTTCTCTTCTCTTAATTAATAATGACATTTTGAGCATTCGAGCCCGCCGATATCTGTCACTTTCATCGGTGTAGTCGTATTTGAGTTATGCAACTCAACTAGTTTATCATAATAGCCGTTGCCTTGTGTATTCAGGCTGGTGTTTCTATGACAGTCAATACACCAACCCATGGTCAATGGTGCATGCTGTTGTACCACTGGCATTTCTTGAATCTCGCCATGACAGGTTTGACACTCTATTCCACCCACTTTCACGTGTTGTGAATGGTTGAAATAAGCCAAATCAGGGAGGTTGTGAACTCTCACCCACTCAATTGGCTCTCCACTCTCTTGGGCAGCATACAATTTTTGAATCTCAGGTGAATCTGTTTTGATCGCACTATGGCAATTCATACAGATGTTCACAGATGGAATGTTAGCCGACTTACCAATCTCTACACCTGTGTGACAATACTGACAAGCAATTTCATACTGACCTGCGTGCAATTCATGTGAAAAGGCGATTGGTTGCTTTGGTGCGTAGCCTTGCTGTACACCGATAGTGTAAAGACCGTCGATCACATTTTTGGATGCAAAGGCAATCACCAAGAAGGTTACGATACCAATGACTGTAGGACTTTTAAAGAAGGCCATTAAGTCAAATCGCTCATTCACGACCTCGACGTCTTCCTCCGAAATATCTTTTTTGTCTTGCAAGTACTTCTTGATCACACTAATGATCAAGACCAGAACGACCATGATCAGCAAGAGAACAACAACAAGCGCCCCAATGATCACATTCAAATACGTCGCCGGAATACCTCCACCAGCTGCAGCGGCATCGCCTGCACCAGCATCAGCAGCAACCACTTCTTCTACAGGAGGATTTTCTTCATAATCACGGACATATGCTAGAATGGCCAAGATCTGATCATCCTCCAAGTCGTGCGAAGGCATCTGCAACTGATTGTACTCATTGTACAAGGCAACAGCATAAGCATCACCTGAAGCAATAACCTTTTGAGAATTTTTGATGAAAGAGTAGAGCCATTCTACATCTCTTCTGTCGTAAATCCCTTGAAGAGCCGGACCGACAAGTTTCTGATCTACCCTGTGACAGGTATTACAGGCCCACTCACTAAATAATTGCTCTCCTTTCGCGATGGTCTCTGCGTCGGTCGGCACTGCGTCTCTTTGAGCAGTTAATGAATGACCGAATACCACAAAACAGCAGACAAAGAATAAGGCTGTCGCGAAGCGCGTAATGATATTTTTTTCTAACATGAAATGTTTCTTTTTATCAAAGACGGACTTTTCCTACTAAATCTTGGTGGCAAAGGTAGTATCGGGGGGTCTTTTTTCAAACAAAAATATAGGGACGGAAAAGCACGAGACCGAGCAGACATAATGCTATTAATAGACTTAATTTCAACTACTTAAGCACCCTCTCCTTTCAGATTCTTTATTTAGAATTATTATAAATAACAAGCTTTAAGAACCTCTCCTTCAAGCCAACCAATTCCCCTATTATTAATTGATAAATGTCATGAAATATTATTTCAGAATTACTTGACTCCGGAATAGAGCATACGCAACCGCGGCAGAGGACCCCTGGCAATTTGTCAAACAACTTTTACCCGCCCAAGTCATTTGTTAACGCTGCGATTTCGAACCAGCGGTTCTCATCCGCCATCACATTGCATAAAAAAAGCAATCCTTTTGAGATTGCTTTTCTAAAAGAGGCGTTGAGCGGATTATTCGTACCCACAAGGCATGCCGCACATCCCCTCATGAGTCTCCGCTTCGCTGCGATTTCGAACCAGCAGTTCTCATCCGCTATCACATTGCATAAAAAAAGCAATCCTTTTGGGATTGCTTTTTTAAAAGAGGCGTTGAGCGGATTCGAACCGCTGTACAAGCTTTTGCAGAGCTCTGCCTAGCCACTCGGCCACAACGCCATTTCATTTGTGCAAAAGTAGACATATTCCCTTTTTGCACCAATGTTTAAAAGAAAAAAGGCACTCTAAAAAGAGTGCCTTTTCTTATCTATTTCAATTATTCCTCTTCCTCAGTAGTGTCTTCTTTAGACTCTTCTGCTTTAGGTTCTTCTTTCTTCACTTCTGCCTTAGGCTCATCCTTTTTTGACTTTTCAGTCTTTTTGGATTCTGCTGCTTTTTTCTCATTTGCCTTCTTGGTATTGTCTTCCATTTCAGCTTTCAATGAGGCCAATGCGCCCAAATCACCTAGTGTAGCATCGCTCTCTTGTGGCGCAGATTTTCTATTCGCTTTAGGAGCTGCTTTCTTCTGTGGTGCCGGCTTCTCAGACGGCGCTGCATACGTGTAAGCATGCGAAAGAACGATTCTCTTATCGTCTTTCGAGAACTCAACAACAACAAAGTCAACTGTTTCACCAACTTCAACCGAAGAACCATCTTCTTTCTTCAAGTTCTTGTTAGTCGACACACCTTCGATTCCGTAAGGAAGTTCCAAAGTAGCGCCTTTGTCATTTTTCGAGAGCACAGTACACTTATGAGTACTTCCCAAGGTAAAGACAGACTCGAAAGTATCCCATGGATTCTCTTCCAGTTGTTTATGACCCAAGGCCAATCTTCTGTTGTCAATGTCCAACTCAAGTACTTGAACCTCAAGCTCGTCACCAACTTTCACAAACTCAGAAGGGTGCTTGATCTTTTTCGTCCAAGACAGATCAGATACGTGAACAAGGCCATCGATACCCTCTTCAAGTTCAATGAACAGACCAAAATTGGTTAAGTTTCTAACAATACCTTTATGGTTAGTACCTACACCATATTTAGTCAATACATCTTGCTTCGTCCAAGGATCTTCAGTCAGTTGCTTAATGCCTAATGACATTTTACGCTCTTCTCTGTCGATCGTCAAGACTACTGCCTCTAATTTGTCGCCAACGCTGATGAAATCTTGTGGGTTTCTCAAGTGCTGAGACCAAGACATTTCTGATACGTGGATCAAGCCTTCTACACCAGGGTAAAGCTCTAGGAATGCACCGTAATCGGCAACATTCACAATTGAACCGTTTACCTTAGAACCAACTTCAATCTCTTTATCTAACTGATCCCATGGGTGCTCTGTCAATTGCTTCATACCCAAGGAAATTCTCTTCTTGTCATCGTCGAAGTCAAGCACTACAACGTTCACTTTTTCGTCTAAGTTCAACACCTCTGCTGGGTCATTGATTCTACCCCATGAGATGTCTGTGATGTGCAATAGACCATCTACACCACCTAAATCGATGAATACACCGAAATTAGTCATGTTCTTGATCACACCTTCGAGTACTTGTCCTTTTTCAAGGTTTTCAAGGATCTCAGCTTTTTGTGCTTCAAGATCTTTCTCGATCAGTACTTTATGCGATACAACTACGTTATCGTTAGCGGTATTGATCTTCACGACCTTTACCTCCATTTTCTTACCAACAAATACGTCGAAGTCTCTGATTGGCTTCACATCGATCTGAGAACCTGGCAAGAATGATTCAACGCCGTAGATATCAACGATCAAACCACCTTTAGTTCTTCTCTTCACAAAACCTTCGATCACTTTATCGTTATCTAATGCATCGTGAATCAATTCCCATGCTCTAACGATCTTGGCTTTTCTTCTTGAAAGCACCAACTGACCTTGAGCATTTTCTTGCTCCTCGATGTAGACCTCTACTTGGTCGCCCACCTTAAGATCTGGCGTATCTCTGAATTCAGAGGAACTGACCAAACCGTCAGATTTGAAACCAATGTTCAAGACAATGTCTCTGCTATTCGCAGACACGACAGTTCCTTGAACTACTCGCTTCTCTTCAACCGTAGTGAGTGTGTCTTCGTAAACTTTTGCTAGCTCTTCTTTTTCTTTTCTAGAATAGCCTTCTCCAAAACCTTTTGTTTCAAAAGCTTCCCAGTCAAACTCTTCTGCTGGTGCTTCAGCTTTTTTCGCTGCTGCTTTTTTGGTTTCTTTTTTTGGAGCTTCTTCGGCCACTGTTTCAGTCGCCTCTTCTTTTTCCGCTACAGGGGCTGTAGCTTCAGTAGCTTCAACTGCTTTTTGTTCTTCAACAGTTTCGGCTGCTTTTTTTTCTTCTGACATGTTTTACGTCCCTTTCTTACTGCTAGTCAACTGGGACAAATTGAATAGCAATTGTTGATACATTTCCGATAGATCGGAACCGCCTCATTTGAAACGGAGTGCAAAGGTAAGGAATTCGTTTAATTTTTAAAACTACATCTATCCCTAAAAATGAGTTTCTCAAAAGGGAGCTAATAAGCGCAGCGATTGGTTTTCATCAAATCAATTCACACGCTAGTACTTCAACCACTCTTTGGAAGTAAATCCACTGAAATTCCTAACAAACATGATGTAGGAAGGCTTAAACGGGGCTTTTTTCAAAGGCATTTCGGCTTCTTCTGGTGTTTTATCCCCTTTAATCGAATTGCACCTTTGGCATGCTGTGGTCAAGTTTGCCCATGTACTTTGTCCTCCACGCGATTTGGGGAGGACATGATCCAAGGTCAAGTCTTGTTGGCTGCCACAGTATTGACAAGTCTGTCCATCGCGCTTGAATAGGTTTTGTCTCGTGAGCATCACTTGTTTAAAAGGTATTACAACATAACGCTGTAGGCGAATCACAGAAGGTATGGGAAAAGTCGCATTGACCGATCTGAATTCGGCATCTTCGACTTGGTGAATGAGTTCGGCTTTATCCAAATACAGTAGCAAAAATGCGCGTTCCGCTGAACAAACGGATATGGGGCTATAATCTTGGTTTAAGACAAGAACTCTTCTCATGCGCTAAGGCAGGTACGTTTTAACCATGAACAAATGATGTGTATAAACATTTTGTTCGAGGTTAAAAATACCATTCGAGTCGATTTTATCCACACGAACTCTACCCGAAGCGTGCAAGATTTGCTCATCTGAGCAAATGAGACCCACATGATTAATTCTGCCTTCTCTATTATTGAAAAATGCTAAGTCCCCTGGTTTCGCCTCTTCCAACTCGATCTTTTCACCTTTTAAGATCTGCTGAGAAGAGTCTCTTGGTAGTTGATACCCCGCCAATCGGTAAAGCAATTGCGTATAACCTGAACAGTCGATACCAAAGCTCGACCGACCGCCCCAGAGGTATGGGGAGTTCAACAAAGATTCACCTAGTTCAATGATCTCAGGCCTGCTGAGTTTCTGATAAATGGGCTTTGCTCCTCCAGTCAATGTGATCTCCTCTTCCTGTCGAAAAATAGGATTGCTCAGCAAGGGCAATACAGAGCCAATACTAATGCGATGAACATTGCCCTTAAAGGTCAAATTAGAGATCGAATCGGTACTGATCTGATAATCGGAGTTGTTGATTTGTTCAAAAAACTCTCTCGAAATGGCTTCATGCTGCTTCTGGTCGATCCAACCCTCATAAGCATCGTACTCATTTTGTATTCTCAGCCATTGTTCATTGCCGCTTTTATCCAATACCCGATAATGCTCACCAAAAAGTAATTGTGAGACCATTTCAGCCGCATCACTTGGGTTCTTCCTGATCGGCACGGTTGATAAACGGCATATACCATAAGCAACCTCCATCATAGCTTCATTCGTTGCAGATCTCTTTTGATGTCCTTTTCCTTAATGCTATCGCGTTTATCGTGCAGCTTTTTACCCCTGCCCAGCACAATCGCTAATTTTGCAAATCCTCTGGCACTGATGAACAACTTTGTCGGAATGATAGAAAGTCCCTTTTCTTTGGATTTAGCGTTCAATTTTTCGATCTCTCTTTTATTTAAGAGCAGCTTTCTTTCACGGTCTTCCACATGATTGTAATGTGTACCCTGGGCATAGGGCGCGATATGCATTTGCTTCACAAAGAGTTCATTCCCTTTGAAATAACAATAGGCTTCTTGCAAACTAGCTTTTCCTTCTCTTAAAGATTTGATTTCCGTACCCTGTAATTGGATTCCCGCCACATATTCATCTATGAATTCAAATTCATAGCGTGCCTTTCGGTTTTGAATACTGATCGTCTTGGAAAATCTCTCTTTCGTTTTTGCCATAATCTCTTTAACGCTTCATAAGTGCCTCGAGCCGCTCCTTGGTGAGCAATTTCTGTCCAGTTGATCCTCTAGCCACAAGCCTATCACCGACCGTCACTTCAATATCACATATTAATACCTTTTCTTCAAATGACTTCCATATAGCTTTCAGATTAACTCGCTCGCCTACATAAGCGGGAGACAAATGATCGATATGAAGCATCGTACCTACGCCTTCCTCCTCCTCATCAATAATCTTGAGCATAAATAACCTGCTTGACCATTCCATTTCTTGCCCCAGTTTGTAGGTACTGCAAACAGGATGAAGTTCTACTCCATGAAATTGAGCCGTATCGCTCTTCTCAACGACAAACGAATGATGCTGTATATCTCCTATAGTAAAGATGCCCTCTTTCATATTTTCATTCTCGGCAAGGCGCTAACTTCTTGGCCGACAAATTCCTTTGCTAAATACTTATAGTGTGCCGCCATGGCAATCATTCCTGCATTGTCGGTACAATATTCAAACCTCGGGATAAAGGTTTCCCATTTTTCTTTTTCCGCCATTCGGTCTAAGGCACTTCTTAGTCCGGAGTTAGCGGAAACACCTCCAGCAATAGCGATTTGGTTGATCTCCTGGTCTCTCGCCGCTTTCCTAAGCTTTTGAAGTAGCATATTGATCAAGATATGCTGAATACTTGCTGCGATATCTGGCAGATTTTCTTCTATAAACCGTTCGTTTTGCTTCAATTGATCACGTAAAAAATATAGAATGGCTGTTTTGATACCACTGAAGCTATAGTGATAACCAGGCATCTCTGTCTCTGGAAATGAAAAACGTTCAGCATCCCCTTGCTGCGCCAACTGATCGATCTTTGGTCCACCCGGATATCCCAAGCCTAATAACTTTGCGGATTTATCAAAGGCTTCACCTACCGCATCATCTTGAGTCTCTCCGATTACTTCCATGTCTAGAAAACCCGACACTTTAACGATCTGGGTGTGCCCTCCGCTTACCGTGAGGCATAGAAAAGGAAATTTCGGACTCGGTTCTTCAATAAAGTGAGCCAAAATATGAGCCTGCATATGATTGACCTCTATCAATGGAATATGGAGTGCCAAGGCCATCGATTTTGCGAAAGAAGTACCAACCAATAAGGCCCCCATGAGGCCTGGACCTCGGGTAAAGGCGATAGCGCTCAAATCTGTCATTGCTATTCCGGCATCCTTCAAGGCCTGGTCAACGACAGGCACAATATTCTGCTGATGGGCACGGCTTGCGAGCTCTGGAACTACACCCCCATATTTTTCATGCACTGATTGTGTGGCTATATAATTATTAAGTACTTTACCGTTATCAATAACAGCTGCAGAAGTCTCGTCACAAGACGATTCAATGGCTAATATTTTGATATTGGAGGTGGACATATACGGTGAAGTCTAGGAGGTCGCAAGTTATACAAAAACGAATAGTCAAATCAATACTTTGGCTTATCATTACTCCTTTTCTTCTTTTAGGCTTGGTGGTTTTACTCATTCACATCCCGCCAATTCAAAATGCCATCACAAATAAGCTCACAACCTATCTCACAGAAGGCACAGGCTATCGCACCCAAATCGACTATGTCAACATTCGATGGTTCAACTCGATCACCATGGATGGCACCAAGATCTATGATGAAAATGACGTGGTGATGATCGGCATTGATGAAATGGCACTAAGTTTTAGTCTGATTGACCTTTTGGGTAAAAAAGACTTCAAAACGGAAGAAGCCTGGATCTACCAAGCAGACGTAAACTTAAGGTTCCTCAAAGATGGTTCAGGTCTGAATATAGAGGAATGGGTTAGCAAACTGACCGATTTGAACACCTCAACAGACACAACGACCACCACTGGAGCCTTCTTCCTTGACGAAATCCAATTGGTCAATTCCAAATTCAGCATTTCCGATTATCGTAAAGACTCCATTAAAGAAGGCTTCAATTACAACCATTTTCAATTGGTCAATATCAATGCTGACCTTCTCAACCTGAAAGCAAAAGCAGATTCCTTTAATGTAGATGTTAAATACTTACGATTGGAAGATTCGCAATCAGGGATGAAAATCGATGAAATGAGCACCTATTTCCGCTATTCCACTTCGGGCATGAACTTCCTCGATCTTCGTTTAAAAACGGGTAAAAGTCGCATTAGCCATCGCGTTTCCTTTTTACACGACAGCCCGGGCCAGATGAGTTCTTTTATCGATAGTGTAGATGTTGTAGCGAATTTAGAAGACACCTATCTCCATACAGACGACTTGGCCTTTTTTGCTCCAGAATTAGCGGCCTACGACATGGGCATCGGCATTTCAGGAAAATACACAGGAAAAGTCAACAATTTTATAGGCGAACAGAGTCAAATCACCTTTGGCAATCGCAGCATCATAAAAGGTGAAATGGACATTGAAGGTCTGCCCGATATCCAAAATACTTTTCTGGACCTCTCCTTTAGCCGATCCACCTTAGACCCTCAGGACATCCAACACTTAATTAGCAATAGTAATTACGCCATTGTCGAAAATTTTGGACGTATCCAGTTCTCCGGCCAGTTTGATGGGTTTGTAAATGACTTTGTAGCAGACGGTAGCTTTGATACCCAAATTGGTCGAGTGCAGTCTAATGTTCAGATCAATCTGACGGGCGATATCCCCACATATGATGGCTTTCTTGAATTAGAGGATTTCGATCTCGGTCGCTTTACAGAAGACCCGCTATACCAAAAAATAGATTTGGCGGGAACAATCAACGGTTCGGGCATTAGGTTAGAAGATGCCCAATTCAACTTAGTAGCAGATATTCCGAGGTTTGGTATTAACAATTACGAGATCACCCGCATTGAAACGGATGGAGCCATTGCTCAATCGTTTTTTTCGGGGCAGTTGAGCATCTCTGATCCTAACTTGAGCTTATTCGCTAATGGCTTTGTCGATCTTAGAAATAATGCTCGTGTTTTTAACATCATTGGTAACCTTGACAATGTTGCGCTTGACAGTCTGAATATTTTAGCGGAACCTGTTCGTATTTCCACTGACTTTAATATTGATGCGGAAGGTGTCAAACTGGACAGCTTGATTGGGAACATCAAGTTAATTGACACCGAGGTCTTCTATGCGGATCGCAAATTAAGCTTTGATTCGCTCCTGCTTAATTCAATCAAAACAGCGCAAAACCGTTCGATCAATTTTTCCTCAGAGCATGTGGACTTCAAAATTGCAGGAGATTTCTTATTCAGCACCCTCCTTGAAGAATTCAATCATTACCGGTATCAGTACGAAGAGTTTTTCTCAGGACATTTGACGGAGTCTGTACGCTTTGCTAAAAATGAAGGAAATAGCATGAACACCTTCGATCTAGAATATGAGGTGCAACTGAAGGATATCACACCAGTGTTGAACCTTGTTGACACCACCATACGCATTGCAAAAAATAGCTGGATCAGAGGTGCCTTCTCAAGTGAAGATCAAGAAAGCTTTAGGGTTTCGGGGTATTTCCCTGAATTCAATTATTGGAACACTGAATTTATCGAAAACGAATTTACACTTGAAGGTAAACAGATCAGTTCACCAACAGAGCTTGATGTCATTGCTTATCTATTTAGCCAAGAGCAAGTCTATAATAGCAATGCAGCCACACAATCCTTAACCCTTGAGGCAGTTTGGGATGGGGTGCATATGGATGTCAGAAATAGTGTTCAAGATACCGCTTCGGGAAACTATGCTGAATTAGGAGCAGATATTAATTTTTTGAATCAACGCGTCGAACTCGCATTTGAAGACTCCAATATTATTGCCTACGGAGAAAAATGGCGTATATCTAATTCTAACCAAGTAGTTTTTACAGATGAAAAAGTCAGTATTGATAGTTTAAGGATCTTTAACCAAGATCAATCCTTGAGTTTAAACGGAGCAATTGCCATCAAGAAGGATAGTTTGGAGACAATGCAGATCAATTTTGAAGAGCTCCAACTGAAAAATATCAATGCTGTGACCAAACAGGAATACGAAGGCCTATTGAACGGGAAGCTAATCGCTCAAAACTTACTCTTCGACCCTTTATTCTTTGGTGAACTGAACCTGCAAGACTTACACATTAATGATTTTTTGGTTGGTAATATTGACGGTAATCTGAATTGGAATGATCCAGAAAAAAAATTAGCTGTCAGTTTTGGTGTCAATAGAAATGAGAAAGACATCATCAGGCTTGATGGCGGTATCTTTCCAAGAAGCGAACAACAACTTGCCCTTGCGCTTCAATTGGATTACGCAAACTTGGCCATCGCCGAACCTTACATAGCGGAGTATTTCACAAATATTGATGGTTTTATCAGCGGAGAGTTTAACATAAGCGGCAATTTGAACAGTCCCTTGTTGCTCGGCGATGGACTCATTGATCAAGGACAGATGAAGATCAATTACCTCAACACGCTTTACACATTTGATGGGGAACTTGGCATTGCCAAAGATCAAATCACATTAGAAAATTTCAACTTCCTCGATGTAGATCAAAATGAAGCAGACTTTAGGGGAATCATCAGTCACGAGAATTACCGGAATTTCGAACTTAACCTTGGTGGAAATCTTAGGGCATTTCAAGTCATGAACTTACCTACTGATCCGAACAGTGATTTCTACGGTGTCGCCTACGCGACCGGTACAATTGCTATTGAGGGTGCGGCATCGAACCTTAACATCTCCGCTGATGCACGATCAGAAGCCGGATCGAGAATCTTCATTCCGATTACCAAACAAAATGAGGACAACTTCGAAGCAGACTACATCCAATTCATAGACCGAACGGATACTACTGAGAATTCCAAAGCGGTCAATTTGAAACAATCAGATGTGGAACAACTGAAAATAGAAGGCCTCAGTCTTGATTTAAACATCGAAGTAACTCCTGATGCCTATGCAGAGATCATCATCGACCCTAGAACAGGCGACATCATCAGAGGAAGGGGTAATGGGCAACTGCGACTGAACATTGATTCAGACGGAGACTTTCAGATGACAGGAGGTTTAGATATTGAGGAGGGCGCTTACAACTTTTCGCTTTACTCGATCATCAACAAGGAGTTCCAAATAGAACAACCCTCCAGCATTACATGGTATGGCGACCCATATGCTGGTGTGCTTTCCATCAATGCGGCATATAATGAAAGTACGCCCATCACGCCTATTCTAGAACAAGCTGGCTTTGGGAATTTGGAAGAAGGCAGCAATAATTTCGGCCGGAGAGTACCTGTAAAAGTTTTGCTAGACCTAGAAGGCCCATTGTTATCCCCTGAGATCAGCTTTGATATCGATTTTGGAGAGGTACAAGCACAGGACTACGAAACCGTTACCTCCATCAATGCCTTTAAAAACCGCATCCAATCAGATGAGCAGGAGCTCAATAGACAGGTACTGAGTTTGATCTTATTGGGTAAATTCTCTGATCAAGGAAATGTGAATATCGTCGGTGGCGCAGCGAGCCAAAGTGTATCTCAGCTATTATCAAATCAACTGAGTCAACTGGTGGCTCAACTAGATGAAAACTTAGAGATAGACTTTGACCTTCGGGACCTGAGTGAGGAAGCCTTCAATACGATGCGCCTGAGGCTATCCTACACGTTTTTAGACGGACGATTACGCGTCACCCGTGAGGGAAGCTTGACGAATGTACAGGATATCAGCTCCGCAGTAGGTGACTGGACAGCTGAATACTTATTGACACCAGATGGCCGCTATCGAGTAAAGATTTACTATCGCAGTAACTATGATTACACGGCAGGCGCTATATCTCAGAGTGGCACTTTCACCACACAAGGTGCTAGTATTACACAAACGTCTAGCTTTAACTCATTTAAGGAGCTCTTTAAGCGGGTTGAAAAAAGTCGTAAGGAATCGAATAAATCAAAAAATGAAGATAAATCGAATAATACATCGAACTAAGAACAGCTAGATGAGTTCTATTCGCATGCAAGAAGTAAATATCTTTTGGTTTAGGAGAGACCTTCGCTTTCATGATAATAACGGCTTACATCATGCCCTACAAAGCCAAACACCCCTCCTGCCGATTTTCATTTTTGATAAGCATATTCTCGACAAGCTAGAAGACAAAGACGATGCACGTGTCCATTTTATTCATGATCAGCTCAGCACACTTAAAAAGACCTTAGAAGCGCATGGTGCTAGTCTAAAGATATGCTATGGTTTTCCTGAAGAAGTTTTTGAAGAACTGAGCCAAGCTTACACCCTAAAAGAAGTTTACTGTAACAGAGACTATGAACCCTACGCTATTGCTCGTGATAAGAAGGTTGAGGCATTATTGAAAGAAAAGGACACCAGTTTTTACAGTTTCAAAGATCATGTCATCTTCGAAAAAGAAGAAATTAAGACGGATACTGGCAACTGCTACAAGGTCTATACGCCTTACAGTAAAAAATGGAAAGCGAAGTATGAGGCCTCTTCTATTAAGTCTTTGCCCGACCATGCGCAGCATAAAAATTGGTTCAAAACAAATCCATTCGATTTGATCACATTGAAAGAGATGGGCTTTACTGAAAGTCATATTTCTATTCCTAGTCAGTCGGTGGACCGAAGTATTGTTAAGCAATATGCTGAACAACGCAACTTCCCTGCAAAAATAGGGACAACCCGAATCGGCATTCATTTACGATTCGGTACCGTTGGCATTCGAGAAATGGTTGAGCTTGCTTTCAAAACAAATGACACCTGGTTAAGCGAACTGATCTGGAGAGATTTTTACGCACAGGTATTGGCCAACTTCCCGCATGTAGTTGATCGTGCATTCAAAAAGGAATATGATGCCATCCCTTGGCGAAACAATGAGGAAGAATTTGAGAAGTGGTGTGAGGGAAAAACAGGCTACCCTATTGTGGACGCAGGCATGCGCGAGCTCAATGCAACTGGGTTCATGCATAATCGATCGCGAATGATCACCGCTAGCTTTCTCACCAAGCATTTACTCATAGACTGGCGTTGGGGAGAAGCGTACTTTGCCAGAAAGCTGCTCGATTTTGATTTGGCCTCTAATAATGGAGGCTGGCAATGGGCGGCAGGTACAGGAACTGATGCGCAACCGTATTTTCGGGTATTCAACCCACAATCTCAGACAGAGAAATTTGACAAAGACCTTAGCTACATCAAAAGATGGATCAAAGAATATGGTAGTAATGACTATCCAGCTCCTATTGTAGAACATAAATTTGCTCGTCAACGTGCGATTGACACCTACAAGGCCGCATTAGGCAAGTAATTCCATATCTTGCGGCATGCGCTTTTTCATAAGCCTCTTGATCACCATTGCCTTGTGTTCGAATCCTAAGATGATGAGAGCGCAACAAGACAGCATTGAGGTAAAGAAGATAGCTCTTTATGGAGGAATAGGTTATGCTGCGAGTTTGACTGCCTTAAGCGTGGGTTGGTATGGCGAAAATGGTTTTGATCGATTCAAGTTCTTTAATGACAATGCCGAGTGGAATCAGGTAGACAAATTTGGTCATGCCTTTACGACTTATCAGCTTTCGCGAATCGGCTACGACCTGTTGCGAAGAACTAACTTAACCGACAGACAAGCTTTACTCTGGTCAACGGGAATGAGCTTTGCCCTGCTCCTCCCCGTAGAAATCCTGGATGGTTTTTCACCTGATTACGGCTTCTCTTATGGAGATCTGATCGCTAACGCCGCAGGATCTGGATTATTCCTAGGCCAGGAGTTGCTTTGGCAAGAGCAGCGCGTGAAGTTGAAATTCAGCTTTCACCAAACAAGCTACGCAAACATCCGACTTGAACTTCTTGGTGAAAATCTGTTACAGCAAGTGCTGAAAGATTACAATGGCCAAACCTATTGGCTCTCCTTCGACATCCATGCGTTCATGAAAGCATCGTCTTTTCCTAAATGGCTCAACTTGGCCGTAGGCTATGGAGCTAAAGGAATGGTTTATGCCAGAGAGAATGAAAACAACATCAACGGCTACACTAGCCATAGACAGTATTACTTAGGGATTGATTTTGACTTCAGCTCCATCGAAACAAGGAAACGCTGGCTCAAGACGCTACTTTATGTGGCAGATATGATCAAGTGGCCAGCACCAGCGATCGAACTCAGCAAAAACGGTGTGAAAGGACATTTGCTTTACTATTAAGTGCCTCTTCCTTGCGATTCTTGCATCTAATCTTACCACGCTATCCAATAAGCGGTAGCTGGGATTAGGTATAAAGGAATTGGTTAGTGTATCTTTACACAAGATATAGGCTATCCTATCGTACCGACTTTATTGTCGGTAAGGAAAGTCCGGGCAGCGCAGAGCACCATACTTCTTAACGAGAAGGGTCCCAATGTATTGGGAAACAGACAGTGCCACAGAAAACAGACTACCCCAGCGGATGTATCCGTTGAGGAAAAGGTGAAAAGGTGCGGTAAGAGCGCACCGCTCGGTTGGTGACAAACGAGGCATGGTAAACCTTATGGGCTGAAAGACCAAATAAGCCAAGGCTTGAGGGCGGCTCGTCCGATCTTGGTGGGTAGGTTGCTAGATCTTGTCGGCAACGGCAAGGCCAGATAAATGATAGGACACGACAGAACCCGGCTTATCGGCCTATATCTTTTTCTTTTTTTAACATGTCAATCACCTAAGAACCTATTGGTCCTTTTCTACGAAGAGTATAATTTGAAGAAAAGACGATTTTACGTATTGACCTATTAATTTTATGCCATGGCAAAAATCCTGATCATAGACGACGAAAAAAGTATACGAAGTACGCTAAGAGAGATCCTTGAATACGAAAAATATACAATTGATGAAGCGCAAGATGGACAAGAAGGCTTAGACAAGCTCATTTCCTCAAAGTATGACATTGCCCTATGTGATGTTAAAATGCCAAAAATGGACGGTATCGAATTGCTTGAACGCGTTCAGATGGCAGGAATTGATACGCAATTTATAATGATCTCTGCCCATGGCACGATCGAAACGGCTGTTGATGCGACCAAAATGGGCGCCTTTGACTTTGTGCCTAAACCACCAGATTTGAACCGACTGTTGCTTACCGTCAAAAATGCCTTGGATAAGTCAACCCTCGTCACTGAAACCAAAACACTCAAAAAGAAGCTTTCCAAAAAGTACGAGATGGTTGGTGAATCACCTGCCTTGAAAGAGGTCATTGAAATGATGGATAAGGTAGGCCCAACCGATGCGCGTGTTTTGATCACCGGTCCAAATGGTACAGGTAAAGAGCTTGTGGCTCGAGGAATTCATGAGCGAAGTGAACGCGCCAATGCCCCTTTTATCGAGGTCAACTGTGCGGCCATTCCATCAGAGCTGATTGAAAGTGAGTTATTCGGACATGAAAAAGGATCGTTCACTTCTGCTCATAAGCAGCGCATCGGTAAATTCGAACAAGCCAATGAGGGAACGCTCTTCTTGGATGAGATCGGCGACATGAGTTTGTCGGCTCAAGCCAAAGTGCTCAGGGCATTGCAAGAGCATAAAATCAATCGCGTGGGCGGAGACAAGGATATCCATGTGAACGTACGCGTTTTGGCGGCCACTAATAAAGACCTGAAAAAAGAAATATCAGAAAACAAATTTCGGGAAGACCTTTACCATCGACTAGGAGTGATTTTGATCAAGGTACCTGCGCTAAAGGATAGAAAAGAAGATATCGGTCTGCTCGTTGAAAAATTTCTCTTTGACATTGCAGAAGACTATGGAACCAAGCCCAAGGCGATTTCAAAAGATGCCATAAAGAAATTGCATGACTACGATTGGTCAGGTAACATTCGAGAATTACGTAATGTAACTGAACGACTTGTGATTATGGGCGGTGATGAGATCAGCCCTGAGGATGTGAAGAAGTACCTGAACTGATCAGAACCTGCCTTCTTTCTTTTCCTGCTTAGGTTTATCGTCTGCTTTCGTGTAAGCAGAGCATACACTTTGCGCACAAGATTGCATCCCTAAAAAGAGCACAGCGAGTAGTAAGGTGATGAGGTGTTTCTTTTTCATGATTCTAAATTCCTGACCAAGATAAGAAAAATTCCTATTTCTGGTTTCTTGTTCTAAAACAACCATTTAAACGTGGGTTCATGTCTTTTATTACAAGACCATCAAATTACAGCCCCGAACATCCGAATTATCCATTCTTCCCATCACCTCAAATTGGCCATTTTCAGCGACACGACCGATGTCTTTTGTCTCAATGAAAGCGCAGCTTGCCAGGTTATGCAGATCAATGATATTCAAGGCCCCCGTTTTTCCTTTAGGCAGTAACTGAAAAGGATCGTTGATGTCTCTCGTCATTACTTTCATTGTTGGCGCAGGTGTAAACAGTCCTTTTTCAGGCGCATATGCCTGAGAATTCAATTCGGTCATGCCATACTCAGAATGAATGTCTTTCACTCCAAAAGCATGAGTTAAACGCTCATGCACTTCTGCCCTCACCATTTCCTTTCTCCTACCCTTCATTCCTCCTGTCTCCATGATGATGAGCTCTGGAAAATCCAATTTGAAGTTTTCGACAAAATCTAACAAGGCAAAAGTTACGCCCCATAAAATAGTCTTGCGCCCTTTACTCTTTAATTCATTCAGTTTATGAAATAGGTCTTCAAAATCGTTCAAATAATAGCCCGAATCTTGAGATTTAGTTTGTCCAATAAAGTGATCTACCATCGCAATCAGCCCACTATTCCCTCTTTCCAAGTAAGAAGGCAACAAGGCCAGAATAGTATAGTCCTCTAAAGAGCCATAGAGTGATTCAAAAATTGTTTCTGTTCCATTCTGGTAGGTAGCTAGCTTAGGAATGTAATGCCGGCTTGTTTGAACACCTGTTGTTCCGCTACTTTCAAACACACATTCCTCAACCCATTCCCCTGTTTTTATGGTGTGACTTTTAAAGAACTCAATTGGCATAAACACAAGTTCGCGAATGTGTGCCGCGGTCCCCTTATGGCCTAAGAGGTTGAGGTAATCTTGAAATAATGGGTTGTTTTGCGCTTGATAATTGAAAACAGCGAGAGCAGTTTGGTCAAAAGTTGACGGCTTGATGGATTTTACTGCTTCAAACAAACTATTCATGCGCTCCATGCGTTATTCAAGTCGAATTAGCGCAAATATTATTAATATTGCACTGATTTAAAGGTCTTAAATGAATTTTCAAAAAAGGATCATACCCATCTGCTCAGCGATCGTACTTCTTGCGATAGCGATTGGCTGTATTCGACCACCGGATCTGCCGGATGTACCTGAGATCAGCTACAACAACATTGAGTTTGAAATATTGAATCAGGGTGACCCACTTTTTGAAGAAACTGTATTGCGGTTGTCTTTCAACGTATCGGATGGCAATGGAGACCTAGGCCTTGATGGTAGCGAAGACTTCCCTCCTTATAATCCTTTTGACCTCGTGCTCGATGAAGGAGAGTTCGTTGAGTTTGGTCAACGACCAGGAGACCCCAACTTCACCTGTTTGGATTATGCCATTGAAGACCGTGAAAATACTGACCTTAATGGAGATGGAGATTTACTCGACACTTTACTGATTGACTTCAACGTGAACCAATTCAATATTGAAGTAGATTTCTTTGTTAAGCGTTTCGGGCAATTCCAAGAAATTGACCTTCGTGCTCAGCCACCGGGTAGCTCAAATGCCAATACGTTTTGTGGTATTTCCTTTGATGGTAGATTCCCTTGCCTTTCATCTGATGATAACCCATGTGGGTTTATACAAGGGAATAACCGACCAATTGAGGGCATCGTCACCTATGACATGAACTCGGGACTTTTTCTACCTATTTTTCGTACAGACACCATCAAACTCTCCTTTAAAATCAAAGATCGAGCACTAAACGAAAGTAATGTTGCCGAAACACCCGAGTTTACTCTTCAGAGTGTCCAAGTTGGACAAACGGGCTCTGACGACTAAGTCAATTACTTGTAAATACTAGGAAAGCGCTGTGGTTCCGCTTCAGCCATCATCTCGTAAAGCTTATCGAAGACCGTTTCTACATTTGGCTTAGACCAATAATCACCATCCGAAGCATAGGCTGGGCGATGTTCTTGTGCAGATATGGTCATGGGTTGAGAATCTAAGAATCGATAGGCTCCTTGCTCCTCCACAACTTTCTGCATCAAATAAGCACTTGCACCTCCAGGTACGTCTTCATCTGCAAATACCACTCGATTGGTTTTCTTGACCGAATCAACAATTTTATGATGTACATCAAAAGGTAACAAGGACTGCACGTCGATCACCTCAATGGAAATACCAATTTCCTCCAACTCCTGAGCTGCCTGCAAGATGACACGGCACATAGAACCGTAGGTCACTACCGTAATATCAGTACCCTCTCTAATTACCTCCGGCACTCCAAGAGGTAATTTAAACTCCGCTATATTATCAGGAATTCTTTCTTTTAGTCGATATCCATTTAGACATTCGATGATCAACGCAGGATCGTCAGAAGCCAACATGGTGTTGTAAAAGCCTGCTGCCTGCGTCATATCTCTAGGAACTAATACATTAACTCCCCTTAAACTATTCAAGATCATTCCGATGGGAGAACCACTATGCCAAACACCCTCTAAGCGGTGACCCCTCGTACGAATGATCAGTGGAGCTTTTTGTCCACCTGCCGTTCTATACTGCAAGGTCGCCAAATCATCTGAAAGCGTTTGAATGGCATAAAGCAGATAATCTAGGTATTGAATTTCAGTGATTGGTCTCAACCCTCTCATTGCTGCGCCAATTCCTTGACCAATGATCGATGTCTCACGAATACCCGTATCTGTTACTCTTAACTCACCATATTTATCTTGTAAACCAGCAAAGGCCTGATTGACATCACCGATTTTACCAACATCCTCACCAATGGCAAATACGCGAGGATCTCTTTCGAGTGCTGCATCAAAACAAGCTTGCAAGACTTCTCTGCCATCCACCAACGGTGAATTCTCTGAGAAAATAGGGGCAACACCTGCTATTTTCAATGAAGCGTGGTCGGATTCACTCATTACATGAGAATTAAAACGCTGGGCATTCTCTTCTTCATAACGGGTCAACCATGCCACCAAGCTCGCGCGTGAAGAAGTCTCTTCACTTCTCGTAATCCGTAACACCTTCTTCACTGCTTTCACCGTATCCAATCGAATAGGATTCATTGCCTTCTTTAACTCAGTGATGTAAGGAATTATCGCTCCTCCGTGTTCACTCTCTTGAGAAAGCGCCTCAAGGATTTCTACTGCATGGCCTTGCTCTTCCTTGATTTCATTTATAAATGCAGTCCAGGCATCTACTCTTGCCTTCTTTGCCGACTCTTTGGCTTCTTTTTCTATTAGTTCAAGCTCCTTTTCATCTGCGTGGCCTTCATTCAAAATCCAATTTCTGAACTTCAAGTTGCAGTCATGTGCCTTCTCCCACTCCAATCGTTCTTTTGGCTTGTATCTTTCATGAGAACCAGAAGTGGAATGTCCTTGAGGCTGCGTTACCTCTGTCACATGGATCAGCACAGGCACGTGCTCTGTTCTTGCAATTTTTTCAGCTTTTTCATAGGCAGCAACAAGCTCCAAATAATCCCAACCTCTCGCCTTAATGATCTCATAGCCATTCTTGCTTTTACTGCGCTGCATGCCTGACAAGAAATCAGAGATACTACCACCTGTTGTATGGTATTCTTTTGGAACTGAGATTCCGTATTCATCATCCCAGACCGACATGACCATAGGTACCTGCAAAACACCCGCTGCATTGATGGCTTCAAAGAAGTGTCCTTCTGACGTTGATGCATTTCCAATTGTGCCAAAAGCGATCTCATTTCCATTGATCGAAAAATCAGAGAACCCACGTAAGCCCTCATTTTGCCGGTAAAGTTTTGAAGCGTAAGCAAGACCGAGCAGCCTTGGCATTTGACCTGCGGTAGGAGAAATATCTGCACTGGAATTCTTCATTTCAGTTTGCTTCTTCCAATTACCTTCGGCATCAAGCAGTCGATTGGCAAAATGGCCATTCATCATTCGACCACCGGAAGCAGGTTCTGCCTCCACTGACATGTGGGCATACAACTGTGCGAAGTACTCTTGTATGGAGAGCCCATCGATGGCCATCATGAAGGTTTGGTCACGATAATACCCTGATCTGAAATCGCCATTTTTAAAGACCTTGGCCATCGCAATTTGAGCGAGCTCTTTACCATCTCCAAAAATGCCAAATTTGGCCTTACCCATGAAAACCTCTTTCCTCCCGATCAAACTTGCTTCTCTGCTAGCAACCGCTAATCGGTAATCATTCAAAATCTCCTGAACATTGAGTTTTTTGGATTTCGCAGCCTTCGATTCTTTCACAGTTTTCTTCTTTACAGGTTATCACCTACACATTTCATGCAGAATGTATCAAAAGTACCTATAATTTACAACAAATCAAATTTGGATAAACCCCCATTTTTTAATGTTTTTCAATATTATATTTCTTTTGCAAACGATTACATCTTCTTAAGATTTACATAAAGCAATAATTACCAAATTATATTTTTCTTAAAATTGGTTAGAAAGAACAATATTTTACTTTTTCGGCGCTTGGCAATCATCCTATTGAATACCCTTTATCCACATGATTTTAAAGCGAAAAAGCGTCAATACTATCACCTCCTTACTATATTTGCCAAGTCAAATTAAAAACGAAGAAGAAATGATAATTGGTGTTCCTATTGAGATCAAAAACAATGAGAATAGAGTCTCGTTAACCCCTGGTGGTGCTCTTGAATTGATCAAGAGAGGTCATGAAGTATATGTTCAAGACAATGCAGGGTTCAACAGCGGTTTTACCAACGAAGCATATGAAGGCGTAGGCGCCACTATCCTACCCACTATTGAAGATGTCTACGCCAAGGCGGAGATGATCATGAAAGTGAAGGAGCCTATTGAGCCAGAATATGAATTGATCAAGGAAGACCAATTGTTATTCACTTATTTCCATTTCGCCTCTTATGAGCCGTTAACAAACGCCATGATCAAGAATAAGTCGGTGTGTTTGGCTTATGAAACGGTGGAAAACCCTGATGGCAGCCTCCCTTTATTGGTTCCGATGTCAGAAGTGGCCGGAAGAATGGCTACACAACAAGGAGCAAAATACCTAGAAAAACCTATCATGGGTAAAGGCGTTCTACTGGGTGGTGTACCTGGTGTTTCACCTGGAAGAGTGTTGGTATTAGGTGGTGGTGTAGTGGGAACACAAGCGGCTAAAATGGCAGCGGGCTTAGGTGCTCAGGTAACGATCATGGATGTTAACCTTGATCGACTGAGATACCTCAATGACGTCATGCCTCCAAATGTTGTGACGCGCTTCTCTAACGAAGTCAACATCAGAGAAATGCTTCCTTTGGTAGATTTGGTCATCGGAGCGGTACTTATCCCCGGAGCTAAGGCGCCAAATCTTATCACCAGAGATATGCTGAAAGAAATGCAACCAGGCACTGTTTTGGTGGATGTAGCAGTAGATCAAGGTGGATGTATTGAAACCTGTACCCCAACAACCCATGCAGACCCAACATTCATTATCGATGACATTGTGCACTACTGTGTGGCCAACATGCCAGGTGCAGTACCTTACACCTCTACGATTGCCTTAACGAATGCTACCTTGCCTTATGCCATTCAATTAGCCAATAAGGGATGGAAAAAAGCTTGTCAGGAGAACACTGGCCTAGCCAGCGGACTGAATGTGATTAAAGGAGATGTCGTTTACGAAGCAGTGGCAGAAGCCTTTGACCTGCCTTATGTAGCCGTTGATAAATACCTTTAAGAAATCATAACAAACTAGAGAAAGGGAGCCGATGGTTCCCTTTTTTTTATGCCCTATGCACGATATACCTGCTTTTCCCACTCCTCTAGTCTCGGATTGATCAACTGAAACCACAAAGGCGGAAAAGCGGCCAATAAGATCATTGAAGGATATCCTGCCGGCAATTGTGGAGACTCGTCATAGTGCTTAAGCACTTGATAGCGCTTGATGGCATTTGCATGATGATCAGAATGGCGCTGCAATTGAAACAAAAAGAAATTACTCAGTCGATGATTTGCATTCCACGAATGCATGGGCGTTACTCTTTCATATTTACCTGGGGCTAGTTCTTTGCGAACAATACCATAATGCTCAATGTAATTGACCATCTCTAATAGACTGAATGCCAAGAAACTTTGGATGAGCATAAAGACCACTACATTCCATTGCATTTGACCCGTATATACGCTTGCTGCCATCGTGAGCGCAGCAGTAAAGAAAACAGGTAACAGGAAGAACCAGATCATTTGATTATGCGGACTGAATTTCTTGAACCCTTTACGCTCCAATCGCTTGAACTCCAACCTCCAAGCACTGAAATAACTCCCAACTACTGAGCGCAACCAAAATTTATAAAAATGCTCTCCCTTTCTACTTGTTGCAGGATCTCGTGGAGTTGCCACATATACGTGATGCCCTTTATTATGCTCGATGAAGAAGTGCATATAGCCCACCGTCATGAGGATCAATTTTGAATAAAACTGCTCGATCTTTGATTTCTTATGGCCTAATTCATGTGCAACGGTTATGCCTATTCCACCTGTGACTAATGCAAAACTCACAACGAACCCTACCCACTCATGAATTTCTAATGTGGTGGTGGCGACCACTAAGCATCCCCAAATGACAAACCCTAGTTGAAAAAAGGCCCACACATAGGTAATCAGGCGGTAATAAAAGTCTTCAGATAGCTTAATCGATTCAGCATCAGTCACATTCTCCGGATCCTTTCCAATGAAGCCATCCAAGAGTGGAATGATCACAAAAACCAACAAAGGGGTGATAAAATTCGCCCATCCGCCCATGTAAAAACCGATCAAGGTGAAGAGGGGAATGATGAAAGCGGTAAGAAAGCCGATCTTCTTTAGCCAAGTCATTCAGAAAAATAACGAATCACCGCAATTCAAGCAACTCGTTATACGTAGGTATTTCTTTCAACATCTTCGAATTCCCCTCCTGGCCTACTAGGTATGCAAGGGTCTGAATACCATTGCTTAAGATCAATAGTGATGCATCATATACCCGATTATAAGTAGCCAGTTGCTCAATAGTTTTCTGCGTAAGGCCAACATGTGGTGCTTTACATTCGGCTAGCAACAAGGGTTGCATTTTATCATCGTAAACCAAAATATCTGATCTTTTTGATCGCGTATTATAGGTTAAGCCACCTTCTACCTTCGTTCTTGAGGCTGGGTAGTTCAGCGCCTGATTCAGGAAGTTGAGTAAATGCTGCCTCACCCATTCTTCAGGAGTTAAATGAATGTATTTTTTTCTGATTGGATCAAAAATCTGTAGTTTTCCAGCCTCAGATCTGATCTGATGATCATAGGTTGGCAAATTCAATTGCAGCATGTGACAAAACTAGAGAATTCTTTCATTCAACATAATTATGAAAAACAAACAAGAGATCGTTGAAAACTGGCTCCCTCGATACACAGGGGTTCCTAATGATGAGTTTGGAGAATATATACTCCTCACCAACTTTATTGGATACGTTAACATGTTTGCGAAAAAGTTTAATGTTCCAGTAAAAGGGCAAGGTAAGCCCATGCAGTCTGCTACAGCAGAAAACATCACCATCATCAACTTTGGTATGGGTAGCGCCATGGCTGCGACAGTAATGGACCTCCTCTCTAGCATTTCACCTAAAGCAGTGCTTTTCTTAGGCAAGTGCGGAGGTCTAAAAAAGAAAACCGAATTAGGGGATTTAATTTTACCAATTGCCGGCATTAGAGGTGAGGGTACCAGTGATGATTACATGCCAATGGAGATCCCAGCATTACCTTCTTTTCGCCTACAACGAGCCGTTTCATCCATGATCAAAAAGCACGAACGAGACTATTGGACAGGCACGTGCTATACCACCAACAGAAGAGTGTGGGAACATGACAAAGGCTTCAAAAAGTATTTGCGACAAATACGGGCCATGGCAGTCGATATGGAGACCGCTACCATTTTTACTGTCGGTTTTGCGAATAAAATCCCAAGAGGCGCCTTGCTCTTGGTCTCCGACAATCCCATGATTCCGGAAGGAGTTAAGACAGAAGAAAGCGACCAACAAGTAACCTCAAAATTTGTAGAGGATCACCTCGATATTGGCATTGCGGCCTTGTGTGAATTGCGTGATTCCGGTGACTCCGTAAAACACATGCGATTTGAATAAAAAAGGGGGCTGCACGCCCCTTTTTGTTATTGCTTCAATACCTTGAGCGTATACGATCGTTGATCCGTCACTATCCTCAATAGATAAAGTCCAGGCTTCATCTCACTTAGGTCTATTGGCGCCAATTTTCGCGTAGGTGTTTCAATAGTCCTAATGGGTTGACCTCCTGTATTATAAATCACAATCGCTCGTGGCTGACTCGGAAGTTCCCCTTCAAATGAAACCTTACCTGTCGTTGGATTAGGATAATAATTGAAGCCAGGAATTTCCTCCATGATGCTGGTCACCAAGCCATTGTAAACATTGACAATATCCCCAAAACCATTTGACTTTCTAACCGAAGTATAGATCCTGAACTCACCAGGGAGTAGATCAATAGTGGTATTGGTATCATTGACTTCCACTTCATCGCCCGTCATGTAATCGAACCAGGTACCAGTCTGGGTGAATTGTGCATTGTATGAAGTAGCCACCACACCGAAGTTCCCGATAACGACCATGTCGAAATCATCGGATTCCATTTTTATCCGTCTGGTTTCACTCGTCAGATCAGTTGTGAACGTAGCATTACGGAAAATCTCGCTATTCGCTGTCCTTAAATTAATAATCGCTGAAAATGCTTGATACACCTTGAATCTCTCCTCGTCGTCATAATAGCCAAGGCCATCACTACCCCATGGCAAAGGCTTGTTACCTGTTCTCCCATTCTCATTGATGTCAATATCGTAACCTAATTCACCAAACTGCCAGAGCATCTTCGGTCCAGGTAAGAGGTAGAGAAATGCTGCGTTCTGCTTCAATCGGTCTAGGGCGACAACCGTGGCTTGTGTATTGTAATTACCTGAAGTTCTACCACTCCAGTCTGAGGAGTTTTGTACCTCCCAGATCTGACGCTGTTCATCATGACTTTCCATGTAGGCGACATGGCTGCTTGCCCTTGCCCCATTAAAGTCTGTTTGTATTGCATGCCCTCCCAAAGGCAAGTAGTAATTGTAAACCAAATTACGCCAAGAAAGCATTCCTTTGCTGGTCAATGCATTCTCTTCCGAATCTGCAGCAAAATGCTCTAAGATCACGTACGCATCTGCATCATATGCCCAGATTTTATCAGCCATACGCTCAAGCAGAGCTACTCTCGATTGATCATAAGCACTCCATGCCCCCACATCAGTATTTCTGGTTTGGGTAAATCCTTTCGACAAGTCGAAACGGTAGCCATCGAAATGATACTCCTCGATCCAATACCGGTTCACGGAATCTAAAAGTGCTTTGGTGTATGAGCTTTCATGGTTGAAGTCAAAGCCAACGCTAAACGGATGAGTCGCTTCTGTATTGAACCAAGGATTTTCCGCTGTTGGAGAAGAACCATAATCACTATAGTCTTCTCTGTATAACTGCACCATAGAATTCAAACCAAAAGCATGATTCATCACCATATCGAGGATGACCGCAATGCCTTGTTCATGACAGGCTTTGATGAAATCTTTTAAGTCATTTTTCTTCCCATAGTATTTGTCGACAGCAAAGAAATACATGGGATTATAACCCCATGATTCATTACCTTCAAACTCCATGATCGGCATCAATTCAATCGCATTCACGCCCAAATTCTTTAAATAACCGAGCGTATCGATCATGCCTTGATAATCGTGTGTTCCGATAAAATCCCTGATCAATAATTCATAAACGATCAGATCCTCTTTATTTGGCCTTTGCCAATTCGACTCGTCAGGTCCCCAATCATAAGGAGCTTGACCGGTTTCAAAGGTGCTGGCCACACCGAAAGCTTGTCTACCATAAACCGGAATTTCATCATGAACCTCGGTTGGGATGAATTGGTCGTTCCAGGGGTCTGCCACTTTATCAGTATATGGGTCGCCAACCTTGATCACACCATCTACCCAATATTGAAAAACATATTCCTGCCCTGGTGTTAGCCCAGTCAACTCAATCCAAAACAATTCACCATCAGGCGTTTTATTCATAATGAAGGCTTCAGTTGCTTCCCAATCATTGAAGTCACCAACAGCATGAACGATTGTCTTTCCTGGAGCTTCGAGCACGAGCGTCACTTTTGTATCATCCCCTTCGTGGTAGTTGATCCCTTTTTTCATCCCTGCCGGAAGGGATACAGTCGGAATCGAATTGATTAGTTCAACCTTCAGGTCTTGAGTGGCCTCGACCTGCTCTCCCCCGATCGTTGCTTCAAATTTTAATTGACCATCGAACGACTGTGATGGCGTGAAGGTGTAGCTAATAGCAGTACCCGTACTGACCGAAGCCAAGGTAGTGAACCCGCTTCCTTGATCAACAGCAACCGACATTGAGGTAACCGGACTAGAAGCGGTCGCCGCTAGTTCTAGTGTATTTCCACTTTCGACATAATAGACGTCTTGTTCACGAGGAGAAGTGATATTAATGAATTCACCAGTACTTAGATCGATATAGATATCCTGATTATTAGCGACTAGTCCACCTTCAAATGCTCCTGGCGAACCCTTTCCTTCCTTGGAACCATCAGCATTTCGGAAAACCATACTCAGCCTGAACATGTTCGTCCCTTGCGGTACACCATAGTATTGTCGTGCAGAAGGTGTTAAGGTGATCTCCCACAAGTCAGTAGCCCCTGAAACAGGTGTCATTTCGCCGAGCCCATCATCTTCACCCCAGTTGCCTTTAACATTGGTCCAAGCCAAGCCATCAGGACTATCAGTGACCACGCCGGAATGCATATAGACTTTTGACTCACCGACCAAGCCCGCTGTACCTTGGGTCGCATCATAAATCACTTTGATCTCATCTTCCCCTGAGGCCTCTGCTGGCTCAATACGCACAATTTGCCCATGCAATGCCAAGGCCGATAATAGCATTAACCCAAAGATTACAACTCTATTCTTCATCACTTTTCATTTTCTCAATTAGCCAAAGACATTCGCCTTTATCAAATTCAATTGTTCACGAACTCATTAAGTTACCACCTCTCAATAATACGCAATAAGCCTCTGTAAAACGTTGATATTGATCAGTTTGGAGTTGCAAACGTTTGCAGGCCATTCGTAACCTTCACGTAATTAACACCTTTACTCTTTTCAGCAAAAATAACCCTACAATAAATAACAGGCCTAAGCCCAAGGCACTAAACCTCATGGAACCCATTAAATACTCGATCGTTCCATAGGCCATTGTGCCCATCACGATTGAAACGTTGAAGGTGACATCGTAAAAGCTGAAAAAAGAAGCGTGGTCCTTGGTTTGCGCCGGTATTAGCTTTGAAAATGTGGCCCTCGACAAGGCCTGGATACCCCCCATGATCAGTCCCACCACAAAGGCAAGTGCAAAGAATTGCATATTGTTTTCTACAAAAAAGGCTGCTATACATACGACAATCCAAATGATGTTCATGGCAACAAGTGCATATACATTCCCCTTTCGCTCCGAGATGTTAGCGAATAAATAAGCCCCTCCTATCGCGACGAGTTGAATAATCAACACCGTGAGGATCAACATCCCTGCTTCCATCTTTAATTCTTTTGCACCAAATAAAGAAGCCAAATACATCACGGCCTGAACACCCGCATTATAGAAGAAAAATGCCAAAACAAAGCGCTTCATATGAGTCAACTCTTTGATCTGCTGATACACTTGTTTTAATTCTAGGTAGCCTTTTATCAATACATTTCCTGTCGGCTTTTTACCGAATACATTATTCGGGAGTCGTTTAAAGGTGATTTGCGCAAAGCTCACCCACCAGATGGCCACTGTTAAAAATGAGATCCTTGCGGGGAGGGTATTATCAGGCAAACCAAAAAAGTCTGGCATTTGAATCATGGCCAAATTAATGATCAATAAAATCACCGAGCCGATATAGCCCATTGAATAGCCGCGAGCACTCAACTTATCAAAGCGATCGGGTGTGGCGATCTCAGGAAGATATGCATCGTAAAATACTAAACTCCCCGAGTATCCAATACTCGCTAAAATTGCCATTGAAATGCCGAAGGATACATTCTCACCTTCAAAAAAGAACATTGCGGCACAAGCCGCAGCACCTAGGTAAGCAAAACTCTTCAGAAAGAACTTCTTCTTGCCACTGTAATCGGCAATGCCCGTAAGAAAGGGTAAGAGCAAAGCAGTAAACAGGAATGAGAATGAAAGCGCATAAGAATATAGCACGGTATTCGGTAGACTCACCCCTAAAAAAGATACCATTGCACTGCCATCGGGTCGAGTGGTCACAGACTCGTAGTAGACTGGGAAGATCGCCGTTGTGATGGTTAGTGAATAGACTGAATTTGCCCAATCATACATGCACCAAGCATTGGTAACCTTCTTATCGTTTAACTTCATTGAAAATAAAGCTAATAAAAAAAGAGACCCTGAGGTCTCTTTTCAATTTATCTAATAAGTTATTTCCTCTTAGTTCTTTTCTGCCTTTTGAGGTGTCGCATACATGATCTTACGCGCATTCGCTTCTCTTAACTCCGTTTGAACATCGACAATGATCCCCATTTTGGTCTCCTCGTCTACTTTCATAGAAATTGTGATTTGATCACGTTCTACTTCGCTAAGTTTCGCTTTCTCTTCGTTCACCCATTTGACAACACCATCAATGCCAATAAACACATCATTCGCTTGAACCAATGGCTCTGTACCAAATGACGTATCCTTCGGCTTCCCGATGTATAAGTAGGTCACCAACTTTTTCTTCTCCAATTTCACCAATTGCTCGGCCCTTGGAATACGCTGCTCTACTTTGATTGTGGTTTCCCGCAATACAGTAGACACCATAAAGAAGAACAAAAGCATGAAGATAATATCAGGCAATGCCGCTGTGGGTATATCCTGACTCGATGTTGTTTTTTTCTTAAACTTCGACATAATTATCCTCCTTGCGTTGTTGGTTCAGCAATAGAGATCGCTTTTGGAATTCCTGAGCGCGCTCTGTCATACAGTTCTTTCTGACGAGGATCATTTCTGTTCAGTTTCCTGAATTCCTCGTCCGAAATACCTACTCGTTCACCATAGATCTTGTTGTAAGCTGCATTGAGCTCATCTAGGATCTGAATGAAGATGTCGTAGCTACTACCACGGTCAGCCTTCAAGGAAACAATGGCAGAACTTGGTCCGTCAGATGATTCACTTGATCCCAGATTTCTGGTAATATATGACTTCATTGACGCCGGTAGCGAGTTGTATACATCGCGATCACTAACCTTGTCTTTCCCCTTCTGTGCATCGCCAGGGCTTCCAAAGTTCAAAACGAAGTCATAGACCATGTCTCGAATCTGCGAGATATCATCCAATGGTTCGTCTTCCACTAACAGTCTATCTGCAGAGTTTACCTGTATCTTAAAGATATTTCTCTGCTGCTGTTTGATCTCAATCGGCTCATCATCTTCCTGTTTTGGAGGAAGAAGCAAAGTGAGACCTTTGTTAGTGGCAATCTGAGTAGTTACAAGGAAGAAGATCAAGAGCAAGAATGCAATATCGGCCATTGAGCCTGCATTCACTTCCTGACTTCCTTTATCTTTACTTCTTGCCATAAGGATCTTATTTTAAAACTCTAGCCACTGATGAATAAATAAGTCCAACAACAGCTATCACGATTAAAACCAATGTAGTTGTCATTGCACCTCCAACAAGTCGGTAAACTTGTAATGTGCCTGCTGCTTGAGGGTCCATTTCATTGGCCTCAAATGCAACCACTGCTAATCTATCTAATTCTGCGGGTGCCATTGAATAACCGATGAAGAAAATCAGCCCTAACACGACAATACCGATGCCGCTTTTAATTAGGGATTTAGGATTCTTCAACGAGTTAAACAAATTCATGAATACCGCAGATACAGCCGCCACACCTAATAGGATATAGGCAGCATATAACATGATATCAATCCACTGTTCGCTCATAATCTGCTTTTTTTAGTGGTTTGAATTACTTAGATGTCAAATTGTGCTTCACAAGGATATCTACCAATGAGATAGAAGCATCCTCCATAGAGTTCACAATAGAGTCGATTTTAGACACACAGTAGTTGTAGAACAACTGAAGAATAATCGCAACGATTAGACCCGCTACTGTTGTCAATAGGGCTACTTTAATACCTCCTGCTACCAATGAAGGTGAGATATCACCCGCTGCTTGGATAGAGTCGAATGCACCGATCATACCGATTACCGTACCCATGAAACCAAGCATTGGTGCCAATGAGATAAATAATGAGATCCATACCAAACCTCTTTCCAATCTACCCATTTCAACAGAACCGTAAGCAATGACTGATTTTTCAACCATATCGATGCCTTCTGACATTCTCATTAAACCTTGAGTAAAGATCGAAGCTACTGGGCCTTTTGTGTTTCTAGTTACATCTTTTGCTGCTTCAACACCGCCAGACTCTAATGCGTCTTCTACTTTACTAAGTAGTTTCGAAGTGTTGGTTGTTGCAAGGTTCAAGCTGATGATTCGCTCAATAGCAATTGCTAATCCGAGAATCAAACAGATCAATACAGGCGACATAAATGTTGGGTCACCCTCGATGAACTTTGATTTGATGATTTGTTCAAATGACGCTTCTTCATCCATACCCATGTCATCAGAATAATCTGGTTCTTCTGGGTACGTATCTTCTACCATTTCAGTAGTGTCACTTGCCATATCCGTAGCTTGGTCATCCTGCGCTACAGCATTAAATCCCATGGTGAATACACCTAGGATCATTAGAAAAGAAAATAACTTTTTCATAGTCTAGTTTTGATTAATAAAAGGTTAAAACGGTTTCTAAATTATTAATAAATCTTGTTAAAAGAAATATATACTTAAACTTTTAGTTGATTGCAGAGAGGAAGGGATTCGAACCCTCGATACCCTTGAGGGGTATACACACTTTCCAGGCGTGCGCCTTCGACCACTCGGCCACCTCTCTTCATTCGCTGCGCTTATCGCAGGGTGACAAATAAATCAATAATAATTCCAGTATGCAAGCTGATTTTTGTTTTTGTCAGCAGGCTTAAAGATCGCTCATTTCACCTCTAATTGAGGTAATTAAGCACTTTTTAACCTCCGAAACTTTTTTATATCGTTTGAGCGCATACATCATTTTGGTGATTGCGGCCTCCGAGGTCATGTCTCTTCCACTCAACACACCGGCGGCTGAAAGCCCAATACTTGTCTCGTATTTACCATGATCAACCCTACCTCCGTTGCATTGCGAAACATTCAATAATATTTTCCCATTCGCCGTAGCCTCTTCAAGTAAATCAATGAATGATGGATGATTAGGGACATTTCCAGCACCGTAGCTTTCGAGCACAATGCCTTTGATGTGTTCACTCTTTAGTAAACTCGAAATCAAATTTTCACTTAACCCAGGGAACAGCTTTAAGATGGCGACACGATCATCCATGTCCAAATTCAACTCAAGAATGGAATGTTGAAAAGGCTTCAAAGCTGCCTCGTTATAATCTATCGTGATACCTGCTTCTGCCAGAATGGGGTGATTATCCGATTCGAATGCATCAAAATGCTGTGACTCAACTTTCTTTGAACGGTTACCACGTAGTAATAAGTGGTTAAAGAAAATACACACTTCTGTAATGATCGGTTTTCCGTTTCGCTGCTCAGCTGCTATTTCCAGAGAAGTGATAAAATTATCCTGCCCATCAGACCTTGGAGATGCAATGGGCAATTGTGCACCCGTTAAGATCACCGGTTTATTCAACCCTTCCAGCATAAAACTTAAGGCCGAAGCAGAATAGGCCATGGTATCGGTACCATGTAAGATGATGAAACCGTCAAATCGATCATAAGCATCGTAAATGGCTTGTGCCATTCCTTGCCAATGTTGTAACTGCACATTAGAAGAATCAATCGGCTGAGCGAATGACGTCACCGATAAGTTGATGTGTAATTCTTGTATGACGGGCATTCTGGAAATGACCCGATCAAATGAGCAGGGAACTAACGCACCACTTTCGTCATAATCCATGCCTAGTGTCCCACCTGTATAGATAACCAACAGACGTGCATTTGGAGCTTCCACCAAATTGTAATCTCTAATCTTATTCAGCTCAACCATTCCATTCAAAAAGTTTATTCGCATTATCAGTAGACAACCTATCCAAGTCCTCTAAAGGTATCTGCCTGAAATCGGCCACCTTTTGCGCCACCTCCTTAACATATGCTGGCTCATTTCGCTTACCGCGAAAAGGAACTGGAGCTAAGTAAGGGGCATCTGTTTCTAAAACGATGTGATCGATGTCTAGCTCAGGAATCACTTGATCCATTCCTGAATTTTTAAAGGTGCTTACGCCACCTAAGCCAATGTAAAAGCCTAAGGCTTTGATCCGTCTTGCTTGTTCAACAGAACCATTGAAACAGTGAAAAACACCTGTCAATTCGTCTGACTTCAATTCTTCTACTAAGTCGATGGTCATGTCTAAAGACTCACGACAATGAATGATCATTGGCTTTTTATATTGTTTGGCCCAAGCGGTTTGAACCTTAAAGGCTTCTATTTGCTGATCGATGAAGGTTTTATCCCAATAGAGATCGGTTCCCATCTCGCCGATAGCAACAAACTCCCTTTTGGCAAGCCACTCTTCTACCAAATAAAGTTCCTTCTCAAAATCTTTGTCTACCGAACAAGGATGTAAGCCCATGGTGGAATAACAAAAACCTGGGTGCTGCTCTTCTAAGGCCATCATTCCATCAATCGAGCGATGGTCAATGTTGGGCATGACAATTTTTTCTATGCCTTTTTCTTGGGCTCGCTCTAGCACCTCAGCAACATCTTCGTTGAATTGCTCGGAATAGATATGCGCATGCGTATCGATCATCTTAAAACTTTCTTCCTTTCCAGCCTACTTTACCTAACAGGAGAATCCTGATGAGCGCAAATGTATCTAAAAGGCTAATAACTACAGGCAGCGACATGGCGAAAATATAGGCATTCTTAGTCTTTAAGATCACTTGCCAATATTTGATCCAATTGAAGAGCATGCCATAGCCCAAAACAAACAAGCCGATTTGGCTATCGAGTACAAAGGAAACAAGGCAGACAAGGAACCATAGTCGGGTGAAAAAAGCAGGGATCCCTAAGACCCAATGATGAGTGAAAACCCCATTCATCCAACGACATCGTTTCAGCAACATTTCTCCCCATCTCTTTTGAGGTTTTGTGTAGGCCTGCCCTTCTGCGCCCATGTATTGAAAGGTGCGAAATTTGGCTTTCTGAAACCTCCGCAAAAGGCCTAGGTCTTCGACATCTGTTGGCCCTAAGGCACGGAAACCTCCTACTTGGTCGTATGCTGACTTCGTAAACCCCATGTTGTTGCCAAGAATTGAGATGGGCTGCCATAGATCTGCCATCGCCTTCATGCTATGCAATACGATGGCCCAATCGAAGAATTGAATGGAGGGTCGATAAAAATCTTTATCAATCATCGTTAGCCCGCTGATCATGTCATTTTCATTCAACAAACCACTCATGGTCTTCAACCAAGAGCTTGAGACTTTCATGTCGGCATCAATGATGATAATTTTCTGATATCGTGCTCGATCAACTAACTGGGCCAAGACATTTCCCTTTGCGATCAATCCGTCTTTTTGCTCCTCAATTTGAACTCCTCGAATGCTGGAGAATTCTTTTTCGAATGCTTGGATGATTTCCCAGGTAGAATCGGTTGATTGATCATTCCCTACCAAAATTTCGACTTGCTTGAGGTCATAAGCTGAGTCCATCAAACTTTTTAGGCATCTGCTCAGATTCTCTTCTTCGTTTCTGGCACAAACTAAAACGGAGACAGGATCGAATCCATTAGAGCCCTCGGGGGTTTTAAACCGAAAACGTAGGCTCACGATCAGCACCAATTCGACAATGGCCAACAAGGCATAAATAATGACGACAACCATCATGGCAACGCATCAAATTGAAAGCCTAAAGACTGAAAATGGGCAATAAAACGGGGCAGTGCATATCTTAGGTTCTTCTCTGCCTTCACGTTGTCATGAAAAACAATGATGGAACCCGCTTGAGTAGCCTTGATGCTTTCGCTGAGCACCTCTTCACTGGCCAAGGTCTGTAGATAGTCTTTACTGAGCACATCCCACATCACGACCTGAAGATCACCCAACTGTTTTCTTTGCTGCCATCTCAAACGACCGTAAGGGGGCCTAAATAAACGAGTGGCCACATGTTGTGCTCGAAAAGTTTGCTGACATGCGGCTACATTCTGAAGGTATTCGTCTAATGGTGTTTGCCAACCATTCAAATGATGTTGGGTATGGTTTCCGATGGCATGTCCTTCCTTTACGATACGCTGCAAGATCTCAGGGTGCTTTTCAACATTAGCTCCTACACAAAAGAAGGTTGCTTTGGCATTGTATTGCGTTAAGGTGTCCAACACCCAATCTGTTAATTCAGGTATCGGACCATCATCAAAAGTCAAAAAGAGTTTTTTTTCGTCAGTAACCACCCTCCACAGACGTGATGGCATCAGTTGCTGTAATATTGCGGGCGTTTTATGCGGAACCATTCTTGACCCGACAAGATAAGAAAGTCAAGTCGTCATCGAAAGAGCGCCCGCTTCGAAAATCATTCAACTCTTGCATGATGCCTTGGTGTAATTCATCAAGGGGACTATTGTAGTTCTTTTCCAAAAATGCCTCGAGCCGTTCTGAGCCAAATTCCTCTTCCTCAAAATCAAAGGTTTCAGTGAGGCCATCAGTAAAGAGAAACAAAGAAAAATCCTCCAGGTTCTTGATCGAACCCATATGCAAAAATGGTAGCGGTTCGAAAGCCCCTAGAATGGTCGTTCCTTCCTCTAACCTTTCGACTGTTGGTGCTCCATTCATCAATAGCGGTGGATTGTGTCCACAATTGATGTACCTCAATTCTTTGGTACCATAATCGTAAACAGCGAAAAAGAAGGTGATGAAATTTTCACCATTCGCACTTTGTACCAATTGATAATTAAGTTCCTCGATTACCTGTTTCGGGTTTTCAGCAGTTCGGCTTACTGTCCTTAACGAAGCCTGAAAGTTCGACATTAAGATCGCAGCAGGCACTCCTTTTCCACTGACATCGGCAATGCAAACAACAAACTGATTCTCAGCTTCTAAAGGGATAAAATCGTAGTAATCACCACCTACCGTGCGACAAGGTTGATAAAAAGCCTCGACCTCCAGCTTATCTGTTTTGGGTAAACTCTTAGGGAATAAATAACTCTGCACATTACGAGCGATCTCAATATCGCGCTGAATGGCCTGTTGTTCCAATTGTTTTCTCGCCAAGCGTTTATTCTCGATCGCTACGAGCATCACGTTAGACATGGCTTGAATAAAGGTGGTATCGACCTCTTCTTCATTCTTCGCTTTAATAAACACGAAGGAAAGCAAACGATCTTTATGTTTGACTGGAATGATGATGTCAAACTCCGAGAAACAAGCCACGTCCAAGTCAACATGTTTCACTTTCTTGATCTCTGATATTTGCAAACAGCCTTCTCCTATTTCAACCCCAGTAAAATCTTTTGACGTTCCAAATTGCACTTTGCACTCCCATTGATCGTCAAGTACATACAAAGCCATTTTAGAAATGAACAGATTGGCCCTTAAAATGAATTCGAAGATCTTGTACAAATCCTCCTCAGGCAGGTTGTTATTGACCGCTTGGGTGATTTCGAGCAAGGCATTGATCTCTAATTCCTTTTCGTAAACCTTCTTTTGTAATTGATCTTCTTTCATGCTCTCCCGTTGTGTGCCATTAAGCCTTTTTTACTCGCCAGATAAAAATAGGACTGATAATTAGTTTTGAGATCAACATTCGTCTCATAGACCTCTTCGTCCATTTTATTGTAGCATTTCAACCAACCTTTCTGATGAAGCCCCACGAGCGTCTGATACAGTTCTTCATCGGACCATGCTAACTCTTCTTTGAGGTAATCGTAAGGCTGTACAAAATACAACTCATCTAGTAAGTCAAACTCTTGATCGGTCATCAATAATTTCTCCCTTTCCATTCGAATGAACCAAAATTAGCGAGCAAAGCAAAATAAAGTGAATAGAAAGGATAGAGAATAAATGAAAGGACGAATAAGCCGATGGAAGGAGGACTAGTTCCAAGGTCATTGGCAGAACGGTAAACAAGCATCGCTTCTACCAGCAACCTTCCGCCAAGTAAAACAATCGCCAAGGGCCAATAGGTCTTTAGGAAGAACAAGGAAGTATAAAGCCCAAGTTGAGCCAGTTGCATAAGCGCGATCAATAAAGCAAGTCGCAGTGTTGCTTTGCGTTTGCCTTTCTTCCATTTACTTGCCCACCGAATGCGTTGTGATTTCAAAGCCTGCCAATTAGGCGTAGCCTGGGTCACCACTAAGGCCTGAGTATTCTTGAGAAAACAGATGCCCTCGGGCCACCGGTTAGCGACCTTAGCCAGCAAAAACTCGTCATCTCCACTGGGTGTTTCTGGAGTATTTGCATAGCCTCCCAGTTCTTCAAAAACTTTCTTAGGAAAGGCCAAATTAGCACCATTGGCCATTGTAGGTCGACCTTTTTTGATACCCGCCGCACCGATAGCGATCAATGCCTGAAATTCAATGGACTGCCAACGGGCAAAAAGTGACTCTTTGATGAATGAAACCGGACCTGAGACGAGCTGAATTGACGGACTTGCAAAGGGACTGACCATGGCTTGCAACCAATGTTGGTCCATAAAACAATCTGCATCTGTGGTGATGATCAATGGATTTCGAGCAGCTGTAATTCCTTTTGTCAAAGCTGCTTTTTTACCTTCCGTTTCAGTTAATTCAATCAGCTGAAAATTAATCGCTTTTCCTTTGAGTGCCTTAAGCAATAGCTCCTGTCCCTCATCATCAGAATGATCATTCACCAAGATCACTTCAAAGTCGTTGTGCTTTTGCTTCAACAAGCCCTTGACTAGCCGCTTGACTTGTTTGGCTTCATTTCGAAAAGGAATGATCACCGATACGGCAAAATCGTTTAGCTCATTGACTTGCGGAGTGCGCAGCCAGGCGCGGATAAAGTCTACCATGGTGATGCAATAGATTGCATATATGATCGATATAATGAGCATCGCGAACATTCGTAACAAATATACATGACGAGAGGCTTAGCATTTGCTTATATTGCCAATTGATGGCGAAGTCTCCCCAAAAAGAAAAGATCATTCTAGGCATCGATCCTGGCACGAGTGTGATGGGCTATGGTGTGGTGCTGATCAAAGGCAAGGACATGAAACTGTTGCAGTTTGGGGTTATCCATTTGAAAAAATATGTTGGCCACGAATTAAAACTCAAAAAGATCTTTGAGCGAGTGACCTCTTTGCTGGAAGAGTTTCATCCAGATGAAATGGCACTAGAGGCGCCATTCTATGGTAAGAATGTGCAATCAATGCTGAAACTCGGGCGTGCTCAAGGCGTAGCCATGTCTGCGGCTTTGGCTCGAGAGATTCCCATCACAGAATATGCCCCCAAAAAAGTCAAGCAATCGGTTACGGGTAATGGAAATGCTTCGAAAGAGCAGGTTGCTGCCATGTTGCAAACGCTACTTGACATCAAGGAACTACCCAAAATGCTCGATGCTACCGATGCCTTGGCCGTTGCACTTTGTCACCATTTTCAAAATGGTCAAGCGCAAAGCCGAGCAGCGAGTTGGAAGAGTTTTATCACCGAAAATCCTAACAGGATCAAATGAGGGAGTGCTTGAATGAATTTAAAATCGTAAATCAAGGTTAAACAAGGAAGGGCTACTACAAAAGCAAATCAGCAATTCTTTTTACTTTAACGAGCAAGACCAATGATAAGCACCAGCAAAATAATCCTAATCAAAATTGTAAAGAAATGATTCTAAGAAGTTGGCGAGAAATACGTGTGATGATGAAATGGCGATATGCCAACTTAAGCGATGAAGATTTCGTTGGCGTACAACATGATCGTGAAGGAGTACTCGACCGAATAGCTGAGAAATTACGAAAAACCAGGACCGAATTGGACATGATTTTGGACGAGCTTCAAAAACTCTAGTACCCATTGCCAAACATACTCAGTATCGCCTCAGAACTCGAATCATAGGATTCATTCTCTAGTTTCCTCAAGCTTACGTTGCATCCAGCCCTATCATTCTAGTATATTTAACCAAAGAGTTCACAACATGAGATTCCCACTGTACCTCCTCCTTTTTTTATTACCCTTCTACGCTTGTCAACAAAGTCAACCAGAAGATTCAGCCACACCATCAAATGACCCGAAACAAGGCCTTAGTCCTGATGTTCGCTATGGTGAACTTTTCGAGGAGGTCCAAATGGCGCATCTGTATCCAGATTCTAAAACATTTGCAGATGCGACCCCAAAAGCAACTACCGAAGAAATCGTCTCTGCTTATGCAACAGCCAAAGAAGCACCAAACTTCGACTTGAAGTCCTTTGTTGAGTCTAACTTTACGATCCCAGCAGGTATTACCTCTGACTTTCAAACGGATATGTCGCGGTCGGTAGAAGAGCACATTAATGTGTTGTGGGATGAGCTGACGCGTCAGCCAGACAACAACAGCGTAGGCACCTTGATCGCATTACCCAATGCCTATGTGGTGCCCGGCGGACGATTTAGAGAAGTCTACTATTGGGACAGCTATTTCACCATGCTGGGCCTGCAAGTATCTGACCGATATGATCTGATTGAAAACATGGTGGACAATTTTTCATATTTGATCGAAACCATGGGTTTTATCCCTAATGGGAATCGCACCTATTATCAAGGGCGCTCGCAACCGCCTTTCTATGCCTTGATGGTACGGGTGTTGGCAGAAGGCAAGGGAGCAGGCACATTGGCCAACTACCTACCCTATTTGCAAAAGGAATACGATTTCTGGATGAATGGCGCATCGGATCTCACGACAGATGCTCCCGCTTTCCGTCGTGTGGTGCGCATGCCAAATGGCACTGTATTGAACCGCTATTACGACGATATTCCGGACGCTCGTCCAGAGTCTTACTGTGAAGATGTTGAGCTTTTTGAAAGTATAGCGGATGCAGATCAGGAAGTCTATCGCGACATCCGTGCCGGAGCTGAATCGGGTTGGGATTATAGTAGCCGATGGTTTGGCGACGGACAGAACATGGGAAGTATCCAAACCACCCACATCACACCAGTAGATTTGAATTCACTGCTTTATCACCTTGAACAAACGCTATCAGATGCTTACGCCGAAAGTGGCAACCAAGAACAGGCTCAACGTTATCAGCAAAAAGCAGAGGAGCGAGCTGAAGCAATCAAGGCCTACCATTGGGATGCAAAAACTGGTTTTTATCGGGATTTTCATTGGATGAACAACAAGCAAACAGCCGTATTATCTCTTGCGGGCATGTACCCCTTGTTCTTCGACATTGCGGAAACCAAACAAGCAGAAGCCGCTGCCCGAATGATTCAAAACGAGTTTCTGCAACCTGGCGGAGTGACGACAACGCTAAGGAATACTGGACAACAATGGGATGCACCGAATGGCTGGGCCCCACTGCAATGGATCACCATTCAAGGACTCCGCAATTACGAACAAAATAACCTAGCCAGCACCATCAAAGAACGTTGGGTGGATTTCAATGTAGATGTCTATCGCAAAACTGGCAAGCTGGTGGAGAAATACAATGTCTATGAGATCGGCTTAGAAGGTGGGGGTGGCGAATACCCCGTACAGGATGGCTTTGGCTGGACCAATGGGGTCTTGTTGAAGCTTTTATCGGAGGACAAATAGTATTTGAGTGAACGGGGTCAGCGCATCTCGCCATTTCCATATGAAAGGATCAGCGTTCTTCATCCCACAACTACTAATCATCGCAGCCTGATCAATCCACTATCCGTTTGTAAGCATTTACAAACGGCTTAGCTAAAAATAATCTCCCAAAAAATAAAAACCCACTTTAATGTCTTTTTTGACACTTTTCCATTAATTATATGTGATATAACAGGAATAATAATGCGCGATAGCTAACGTTATCAGCAAGATGTAATAACCGTTTAACATAAAGCTTATTAGTATGTTTAATCAAAAGAAATATTCTCACGAATCTGACAATTTAATTTCAGCTATTCGAAGAGTGATAAGTCTATTGCTACTTGTAATTATTTGTGCTATCAATATCTCATGCGGAAATGATTGTGATGATAGCGAAATAGAACCTGCAATTGACGAATATTATGTAAAGTATGAATTGAATAGCTCAACGATATATTCAGGCGGAAAACTTGATGTTACGATAACAGATGATGACGGTAGCAACTTGGAATTAGTCGTAAATCAAAGAGTATTATGGGAAACCATAATTGGTCCTTTTGAGAAAGGTTTTATTGCAAAGCTTAAAGCTGAGGCACAATCCAACACATTTGATAGACTTACTTTGTACTCAAACATCTATGTAAGTAAAAATGGCGCACCTTTTGCTCTTAAAGAAATAAATGGAAGTGATGAACCACGAGATGCAATTCAGATCGAATATACAATTACCGAATAAATAAGAAGCTGATAACAAGGTCTGATATCCCATGGCGGTTCAGTGGCGAGATTATCTTTACTGCTTTCTGGCAGCACCGGAAAAATCTCCGATTTTTCCTACTTTGAATCCGACATTTTAATTTACCCAAAGCCACAGGATATAGACAGGCGTTAAGAAAATAAACAAATCACGCAATGACAGGTGGCGCAGGTTTTTCTAGAGATGCGATGATTAGCGGCCAATCAAATCGTGCCAATCGTACATCAAACCGCCCGAAGTTCCAAGACGGACAATCCCTTACTTCAAGTAAAAAGCGACCCATGCGTTTTAAGGAGGTCTCGGAAGAGAAGCTGGAAAGGATCAAACGCGATTTTCAAGCAAAGCGCAAAAAGGAACGTACCCAAAACCTGATCATTGGACTTGTACTTGCCACCTTACTGATCGTCGCTGTACTCTTGCTCTTCTTTTGAATTGTTTAACCTAAAGGCCTTAAAACTCCCCCGCGATCTTTTCCGCTACTGCTTTTAATTCTGCCTGACTGGGGTTGAGCTTGGGACGACTAAAATTGATATCGTCCATAGTATTGAGCGGGATCAAATGGATATGGGCATGAGGCACTTCCAAACCGATCACAGCCACCCCCACACGCAGGCAAGGCATGGCTTTTTCAACCGCTTGCGCTACCTCGTAGGCAAAAGATTGTAAGGCGAGATATTCCTCTTTTTCTAGATCAAAAAGTTTATCTACCTCTTTTTTGGGAACTACTAGGGTATGGCCCGCGGTCAGCGGATTGATGTCCAGAAAAGCCAAGGCATGCTCATTTTCTGCCACAATATGCCCGGGTATCTCTCTATTGATGATCTTGGTGAAAATGCTTGCCATTACTCTAAGGTAATATCAAGAATTTCAAATTCCATCAAACCGGCTGGTACTTTTACTTCAGCGACCTCCCCTACTTTCTTATTCAATAAGCCTTTACCGATCGGCGATTCGTATGAGATCTTGCCTGATTTGAGGTCGGCTTCTTTCTCAGAGACCAAGGTGTATTTGACCTCCATGCCATTCTTTACATTCTTGATCTTAACAGTAGAAAGAATAGATACTTTCGTAAGGTCTACATCTTCCTGTTTCTTTACACGTGCATTACCCACTAAACCCTCTAGCTCTGCAATACGCATTTCCATTAAGCCTTGAGCGTCCTTTGCCGCATCATATTCAGCATTTTCACTAAGGTCTCCCTTATCTCTCGCCTCAGCAATTTGCTTGGCCATGTCTTTTCTACCTTTTGTCTTCAGTTCTTGCAGTTCATCTTTCAAATTCTGCAATCCTTCTTCCGTATAATACCTTACCTCTGACATATTTCTGATGCGTTATGTGCTATAAAAACAAAGAACGGTTCCGCTGAGAAACCGTTACATCTTAAAACAAAGAAAATCGCTTGTTAGGGCGATCAGTTCACAAATTTAGCCATTTTTTCTTCAAAAAAGAAAATTAGTCCTGCGCTATGCGATAATGCGTAGCAATCTTTCCTACCAGCACTTCATTGATTCGTTTATAAGAGGCGAATGTCCAGCCGCCCACATGTGGAGATAGCACCACATTTTGTCTGCTGAAAAGGTCCTCAAACCTTGCCTTTTCTTCAGCAGTGAGTTGATCAAACTTCTCCTTTTCCAATACATCCAGGCCAGCACCCAACACCTTTCCGCTATCTAATAAGCTCAAGAGATCCTTCAGTGGTAAAATCTCTCCTCTTGCTGTATTCAGAATGTAAATGTTCTTTCGAAATCTTTCCAAAAAATCTCGATTGATCCACCCTTGGGTTTCTTCTGTTAAGGGCACGTGCAAACTGAGGATATCCGTTTTATCAAACAGCTTCTCAAGATTGACCTCTTCCACCTTTTTGGTACCAAATCCTTTTTTGTATTTATCGAATACCAAAATGCGAGAGTCAAAAGCACGCAAACGCTGGACAAAAGCCTGCCCCATATAGCCATAACCGATAATACCGACTGTTTTGTCACTCAATTCAACCCCTCTGTTACCTTCACGGTCCCAAATCCAATTCCTTACTTCCTTGTCCGAGCGATTGATGTTATTGAGTACGCTGAGGAGTAGACCGACCGAATGCTCGGCTAAGGCATCACGATTTCCTTCCGGCGCATTGACGATCTCGATCCCCTTTGCTTCCGCATAAGCCACGTCGATCTTGTCCAAACCCGCTCCTGCTCTTCCGATCAGCTCTAATTTGATCGCCTTGTCTAAGAACTCCTGATCAACCGTCGTTTTGCTTCGGATCAACAGTACCTCTGCATCGGGGATCAGCTGAAGCAGTTGTTCTCTCGTCGCCTGAGGTTTGTATAGACACTGGAACCCGAGGGCTTCTAGAAGAGGACAAATGCTCTCGTGCATATCGTCAGCGATCAAACAGGTTTTCTTGTTCATGACAATAATAGGTTAGCAATGGCGAGGTAGACAATAATGCCTAAGATGTCGTTGGTGGTGGTAATGAAAGGCCCTGAGGCCAACGCAGGATTTATGCCCAATTTATCCAATACGATCGGTGTAGATGTGCCCATAAAAGAAGAAAGCATAACCACACAGACCAAAGAAATTGCTACTACTGACCCTAACTCAGAATTGCCTTTCCAGAGATAAACAATCCCAAAACTAATGATGGCCAAAATCACTCCGGTGAAAATGGCAACCAAAAACATTTTACCTATTCTTCTAAGAAAGGATTCTTCAAATGCAGATTTATTGGCCAAACTTTGCACCACCAAGGTTGACGATTGAATGCCGACATTTCCTCCCGTTGCCATCACCAAGGGAATGAAAAACGCCAATGCAGCATTTTGCTGAAGGCTGCCTTCAAAGAAGCCAATGGCCCATGCACCGAGTACACCTCCAATAAGGCCTATCAATAACCAAGGCAACCGTGCCTTTGAAATTGCCAAAATGCTATCATCCTCCTCGACATCGGCGGAAATACCTGACATCAGCTGGACATTTTCTTCCGCTTGTTCGGTGATCACATCTATCACATCGTCAATGGTAATTCTTCCGACTAACTTCCCTTGAAGGTTGACCACTGGCACTGCATCAAGGTCGTATTTTCTCATCATCTCGGCTACTTCCTCCTCATCCATATAGGTTTCTACCAAAATGATATCATCGTCGTAGATGTCTTGAACCTTGACCCTATCGCCAGATAGAATAATTTTCTTTACTGAGACCTTCCCCTTGAGCTTATATTGATCATCTACAACGTAGACGGAATAGATCCTTTCTACATTCTCAGCTTGCCGCCGAATTTCCTCAATGGTCTGCTTAACCGTCCAATTGATATTGGCGACGATCATCTCCTTCGCCATCAAGCCTCCTGCGCAGTCTTCATCATAACGCATGAGCTCATTCACATGACTGGCCGTTTCAGGATCTTTTATAGCGGCGATCACCTCTTCACGCATTTTCACCGGCAAGTCGTTGATTACGTCAACCGCATCATCAGACTCCATTTCCTGTATGTATTGCGAAATTTCCTCTGCAGATAATTCATTGAGGAAGTCTTGTCGTGTGTCATCTTCCAGCTCCTCGATGATCTCGGCACCGATCTCATTTTCTAGAACTCGTAAAATGTAACGTGCTTCATCGGTTTCGAGCTCATCCAGTAGTTCAGAAATATCTGCCGGATTCACCCCTTCCATCGTAGACTTGATAAAGTCTTCATTCTGCTGTTCAATGGCTTGAACAACTAATTCGAGGTACTCCTTCGATAATTCAAACACTACACTTTTCTCTGACAAGACGCTATGCGGTTAGTGAGGTCTACAAATTCGTTTACGGAGAGCGTTTCCGCCCTTTTATTAAGGACAGGGTCAGCCGACATGTCCGCGGGCAAATTTATTGGTTTTAAGGCATTGCGCAATGTTTTCCGCCTCATTTGAAATCCCGCTTTCACAATTCGTACAAAAAGGGCTTCATCACAGTTTAGGGCTTGAATACTATTTCGTTTTAAACGAATAACGCCTGAATTAACCTTTGGCGGAGGATTAAAAACAGTGGGTGGCACAGTAAACAGATACTCAATCTCATAATACGCCTGAAGCAATACACTGAGAATACCATATTGCTTATTGCCGGGTGGTGAGGCGAGTCGTTCGGCCACTTCTTTCTGGAGCATGCAGACAACTTCAGGCACGTGATTCCGATTTTCTAGAATGCGGAAAAAGATCTGTGAAGAGATGTTGTAAGGAAAATTTCCAATGACAGCATATTTTTCTCCCAAAAAGCCAAGATCTTCTTTTAAGAAATCGGCAAAAACAATTCGCTCCTTTAACTCAGGAAAATGCGCGAATAAGTACTTGATCGATTCTTCATCGACATCCATTAGCCACAACTCCATTTCGTTTTCTGTAAGGAATTGGGTCATCACGCCCGTACCAGAACCTATTTCCAGCACCTTTTGGTAATCTCCATGACCAGAAAGTGCATCAGCAATTTTTTGTGCTATGCTGAGGTCTTTGAGGAAATGCTGGCCTAAATGCTTTTTTGGACGGACGTAGGACATGAGCTGAAGTAGGGAAAAAATATTATTTTGCGCAAAATCTGAAGCACAAGGTAAAGAACATGAGCGAATATCAAGGTGAGGGTGTAGAGAAAGAATTGGTGAAACCTAGAATTGGCATTACCATTGGTGATATCAACGGGATAGGTCCGGAAGTCATCATGAAAACCTTAACAGCTCAATCGCTACTCGATCAGGCAGAAATCACCATATATGGCCATGGCAAAGTGCTCTCTTACTACAAAAAAGAGCTTGAGCTCAACAGATTCAATTTCAATCAGCTAAAAGCTGATCAGTCAGCGCGACCAGGCAAATTCAATGTCACTAACTGCTGGGATGAAGAGTTTGAAATCACTCCGGGAGTAGAAAATGAAACAGGTGGGAAATACGCACTTGCCTCTTTGAAAAAAGTGGTTGAAGACCTGAAGAACGATCGATTGGATGCGGTAGTCACTGCTCCTATCAGCAAATACAATATTCAGAGTGATGCCTTTCAGTTCCCAGGACACACGGAATATTTCACCACCCAATTCGAGGCAAAGGATAGCCTAATGTTTCTATGCAATGCAGACATGCGCGTCGGAGTGGCGACAGGGCACATCCCATTGATGCAGGTAAAGGACAAGCTCACAAAAGAGGTCATCACGTCAAAAGCCACCTTAATGCTCAAGTCGCTGAAAAAAGACTTTGGTATCAACAAACCAAGAATTGCCGTTTTAGGGCTTAACCCGCATGCTGGTGAAGATGGCTTGTTGGGAAGTGAGGAAAAAGAGTTGATTACACCTGTCATCAATGAATTTAAAGATAAAGGCCACCTGGTTTTTGGTCCTTTTCCGGCCGATGGCTTCTTTGGCATGCATAGTCAATCGCAATTTGACGGTGTATTGGCCATGTACCACGACCAAGGACTTATCCCTTTTAAAACCTTGGCTTTTGAAGATGGTGTGAATTTTACTGCTGGCTTATCTATTGTACGCACCTCTCCCGATCATGGAACCGCATTTGGACTAGCAGGCAAAGGAAAAGCGAATGAGCAAAGCATGCGTTCTGCCCTTTACATGGCCATTGATATCGCTCGCCAACGAATTGAGACAAAGTCAGAGCACTAGCATGCTCTTAGACATATTTGGCCAGTAGAATTAAAAAGTGGCAGGCTACACTATTTCATTCGATCTGAAATTTTCATTTATCGCTCTCCTTCGACTACCTGGAATAAACACCGATTTCGTCATTTTTTCAGATGGGAATAAAATGTCCAAAGCCGAAACGTTCGATTTAATGGGAAGCATTGATTAACTTTCATCTGATTTTTAGTGCATGAGCAAACATATTTTTTCCAACCTTAAGTACGACCTACCCGCTGGACTAGTAGTTTTTTTAGTCGCTGTCCCTCTTTGTTTGGGTATAGCACTAGCTTCAGGGGCACCCTTATTTTCAGGGATTATTGCCGGGATGGTTGGTGGTATTATCGTAACCGCCTTCAGCGGCTCTCAATTAGGGGTTAGTGGACCTGCTGCGGGATTAGCTGTAATCGTTTTTGCCGCAATAGAGGAACTCGGAGCTTTCGATGCCTTTTTATTAGCTGTAGTACTTTCGGGAGTGATTCAATTCGTGCTGGGCATGCTCAGAGCGGGTATCATCGGCTATTACTTTCCCAGCTCGGTGATCAAAGGCATGTTAGCAGCCATTGGTATCATCATCTTTTTAAAGCAGATCCCCCATGCCTTTGGTTACGACGCGGACCCTGAAGGTGACATGGAATTCATACAACCCGATGGGCAAAACACTTTTTCTGAATTGTGGAATATGCTTGACTATATGACGCCTGGTGCACTCACTGTCTCCATTCTTTCCCTTGTCATCTTGATTTTGTGGGAACGGCCGTTCATGAAAAAGATTAGGATATTTCAGGTTGTTCAAGGCCCATTAATAGTTGTGGGCTTTGGTATCGCAATGGGTTTAATCTTAGACGACACCCCTTATGGCATCAGCAGAGAACACATGGTCAATATACCTGTGGCGGAAAACCTTAGTGGCTTCATCGGTCAATTTACCACACCTGACTTCAGCCAGATCGGTAATCCCAGAATCTGGATCATAGCCGTGACCATTGCCATTGTCGCTTCGCTTGAAACCTTACTGTGTGTTGAGGCTACAGACAAATTAGACCCACTGAAACGGGTTACCCCTACTAACCAAGAATTGAGAGCTCAAGGGATTGGTAATTTGGTCGTTGGGCTTATCGGCGGCCTCCCTGTCACTCAGGTGATCGTCAGGAGTTCGGCAAACATTCAATCCGGTGGAAGAACGAGCATGGCTGCATTCATCCATGGCTTTTTGATCTTGTTTTCAGCTTTGTTCATTCCCAACATACTGAATATGATTCCTTTAGCGAGTTTAGCTGCTATTTTGTTGCTCGTGGGATACAAACTAGCAAAGCCTTCTCTTTTCAAAAAGATGTATCGAATGGGCAGGAAGCAATTTTTCCCATTCATTGTGACCGTGGTCGCCATCGTATTTTCAGACCTCTTGATTGGTATAGGAATTGGTTTGGGTGTTGCTTTTTTCCAGATCTTGTTCAGTAACCTAAAAAACCCCTATGTATTAAAAGAAACACACGACCTTTCAAATACACATTTTCGGCTTGTGTTATCCGAACAAGTTAGCTTTCTAAATAAGGCACAAATACTTAAGCAATTGGATGATATTCCTCACCATGCCGAAGTGCTTATCGATGGGGCAAAAACCATCAGTATTGAGCAGGATGTACTTGAAATTTTTGACGACTTCAAGCATGGTGCAGCGTACAAAGATATTTCCATTAAACTCACCAATATGGACCACCTCGATTTTGGAGTCTATGAAGATTCTCTGAGGGCGCTTGTGGTTACAGCAGACGAATTAGAAACCATGCCAAATGAGCATGACCTGATCACCACCTATGCCAAAGGATCGAAAAGTAAGCCCACGACCTCTTCTAACTAACAATTATCCCTTAAATAATTTTCTCTTATCAATAAGATTTTCATACCTTTGCAGTCCTGAAATTTGACCTGGTCCATGAAAGCGCTTAGAGACTTTGACATTCACATTTTCAAGCTTTCGAATGGGCAACATGACTACCAGTTCGAAATTAAGGATTCGTTCTTTGAGTTGTTTACAAATGAGATTTTGCAGAAAGGAAACTTGACAGCAACGATCTCACTTGACAAAACAGACCGTATGATTCAAGTTCATGCTGCGATTGATGGGCTAATCACACTTACATGTGACCGAAGCCTTGAAACGTTTGAAGAACCTGTTCATACTGAAAAAACAATGCTCTATAAATTTGGAGAGGAAGAGCAGGAGCTTGCAGATGATGTAATGGTTATCCATAAAGACAGCCAGACGATCAACATTGCCTCCATTCTTTTTGAATTTATTTTGTTGGAAGTTCCAATGAAGAAAATTCACCCAAACTATAGAGATGATTTCGATGAGGACGACGATTCGGAATTACTTGTGGTCTATACTTCTGAAGCTGAAGAGTCGGAAGAAGATGAAACAACAAATGAAGAAGCGATTGACCCCAGATGGGAGAAACTAAAGAATTTAAAAAAATAAGGGCTCGGCCCACAAACGGTTAAGATATGGCGCATCCTAAAAGAAAGACCTCTAGAACAAGAAGAGACAAAGGTAGAACTCATAAAAAACTTAGTGCAAAGCAACTAGTTGTATGTCCTACTACTGGTGAATTGCACATGCCACACAGAGCTTTCTGGCATGAAGGTAAGCTTTACTACAAAGGTAAAGTGGTCATGGAAAAAGAGGTTCTTGCTTAAGAGCTCTTTGATTCAAGATATTGCTCCTGTACCTTAGGTTCAGGAGCTTTTATTTTTTAAAGCTACTTGATTGCCCTGCAATCAGAACGAATTATGATTCTGAACGCATTAAGCTTATATTGGAAAGCAATTTTGCATAAGGGCTTAACCCCCCTCCTTTTATAATGACGAAACTAAGAGCTCAGATCAGCGGTGTAAATGGATATCTTCCTGATTACATCTTGACGAATAAAGAACTAGAAACTATTGTAGATACCACCGACGAATGGATCACCTCTCGGACAGGCATCAGAGAGCGAAGAATCCTGAAAGGTGAAGATCAAGGCACCTCTGTCATTGGCATTCACGCGGTAGAAGGTCTTCTAGAAAAAACAAATACAAAGGCCGAAGAAATTGACCTGATCATTTGCGCAACCACTACTCCTGATATGTTATTCCCGGCCACGGCTAATATCATTGGAGATGCGATTGGGGCAAAAAATGCATTCGGATACGACCTTCAAGCGGCTTGCTCAGGTTTTTTATATGCCTTGGCTACAGGAAGTCAGTTCATAGAAACGGGTAAGTACAAAAAAGTTGTCGTCGTAGGTGCTGATAAAATGTCTTCCATCATTGATTACTCGGATAGAACAACCTGTATCATCTTTGGTGATGGTGGAGGTGCCGCACTCCTTGAACCAACGACAGAAGACGTCGGAATAATGGATTCTATTCTGCACTCTGATGGCTCTGGTGCCAAGCATTTACACATGAAGGCTGGCGGTAGTAGAAGACCTGCAAGCTTAGATACTATCAAAAACAAAGAACATTTCGTTTATCAAGAAGGATCAGCCGTATTCAAGTTTGCCGTAACCAATATGGCCGACGTGGCTGCTGAAGTCATGGAAAGAAATGGACTGAAAGGAGATGACATCAAATACCTCGTCCCACATCAAGCGAATAAGCGCATCATTGATGCGACAGCCAATCGCATGAATGTCGGCGACGATAAAGTAATGCTGAACATCCACAAATACGGAAACACCACCAGTGGTACCATTCCTCTTTGTTTGTGGGATTATGAGTCTGAGCTTCGCAAAGGAGATAATTTGATATTAGCTGCTTTTGGCGGTGGATTCACATGGGGATCGGTATACGTCAAATGGGCATATGACCCGAAATAATTGACTTTAGATAAAACATTAGGATATGGCAACTACTGCAGATATTAAAAACGGACTTTGCATAGTTTATAACCATGGATTATACATGGTTACGGAGTTTCAACACGTAAAACCCGGCAAAGGTCCTGCCTTTGTGCGTACGAAACTAAAAAATGTAAAAACTGGCAAAGTGGTAGACAACACCTTCTCAGCGGGACACAAAATTGAAACTGCCCGTGTAGAAAAAAGACCGCATCAGTTTCTATATAAGGATGATTTCGGCTTTCATTTCATGAATTCCGACACCTATGAACAAATAATGATCGAAGAGGCGATGATTGAAAACGCAGATTTGATCAAAGATGGCCAAACAGCGGATATTCTATTTCATGCAGAAACTGAGTCCCCATTGACCTGTGAATTGCCTGCTTACGTTGAATTAGAGATCACCTATACCGAACCTGGAATAAAAGGTGACACAGCAACCAATGCGACCAAACCAGCAACATTAGAGACAGGTGCTGAAATTCAAGTGCCTTTATTTATTAACTTAGGTGATAAAATCAAAGTAGACACCAGAAACCGCTCCTATGGAGAGCGTATCAAATAAATCAAGCTCAACATGAACCCGAAAGAAATTAAAAACATGATCGACTTTATCGCCAAATCTGGTTTGGCTGAAGTCAACATCGAAACGGAAGAATTCAAAATTGAAGTTAAGCGAGAAGCTAACACTAAAGTAGTCAGCAGTGCACCTGTTGCCGCTTCTGCGCCAGCTCCTAGTCTAGCACCGGCTGCAGCTGCAGCCCCTACTCCTTCAACTGAAGCAGCAAAACCTGCTGCAGATGACACTTCTAAGTATGTCGAGATCAAATCACCTATGATCGGAACCTTCTATAGATCGCCAAAGCCAGAGGACCCTGCTTTTGTTAATGTAGGCGACTCCATTTCTAGCGGAGATCGTGTGTGCATCGTGGAAGCGATGAAACTCTTTAATGAAATAGAATCAGAGGTTTCAGGTACCATCGTAAAGGTGCTTGTTGATAATGCTTCACCAGTTGAATACGATCAACCATTGTTCTTGGTAGATCCTTCTTAATTGCTGAGCACAGCCATTAGTGTTTCACATTTAACAAGAAGCTTATGTTCAAAAAAATATTGATCGCCAATAGAGGTGAGATCGCACTACGTGTGATCAGAACCTGTAAAGAAATGGGCATTAAAACAGTAGCCGTTTACTCTACTGCCGATAAAGATAGCTTGCATGTGCGATTTGCAGATGAAGCAGTTAACATCGGTCCTGCCCCTTCTAATCAATCCTACTTAAAAATACCTCATATCATTTCTGCTGCAGAAATCACCAATGCAGATGCAATTCACCCAGGTTACGGATTCTTATCGGAGAATGCAGAATTCTCCAGAGTCTGTGCAGAATATGGCATCAAATACATTGGTGCCAGTCCGAATATGATCGATAAAATGGGTGACAAAGCTACGGCTAAAGCCACCATGAAAGCAGCTGGTGTACCGACAATACCTGGTTCGGACGGCTTATTAGATTCTGTCGCTCAGGGTATCAAAATCGCAAATAAGATGAAATACCCAGTCATCTTAAAAGCAACAGCAGGTGGTGGTGGTCGTGGAATGAGAATCGTGCATAATGATTCTGAATTTCAAAAAGCTTGGGATGACGCGAAAATGGAATCCGCAGCAGCCTTTGGTAACGACGGTCTTTATTTGGAGAAATTCATTGAAGAGCCTCGACATGTGGAAATTCAAATTGTCGGTGATAGCCGAGGACGGGCTTGTCACCTTTCTGAACGAGATTGCTCCATCCAACGCAGGCACCAAAAGCTTGTAGAAGAAACCCCTTCGCCAGCGGTTAACCAAGAGCTGAGAGACAAAATGGGAGATGCGGCCGTTAAAGCAGCAGAAGCCATTGCCTACGAAGGAGCAGGTACCGTAGAGTTCTTGTTAGACAAACATGGAGACTTTTATTTCATGGAAATGAATACCAGGATCCAAGTGGAACACCCGATTACCGAAGAGGTTACCGACTTTGATTTGATCAAAGAACAAATTAAAGTTGCGGCAGGTGAGCCAGTTTCAGGTGTAAATTACTATCCAAAGCTATTTGCTATGGAGTGTAGAATCAACGCGGAAGACCCAGCTCATGGGTTCAGACCTTCCCCTGGTAAAATCACCAACCTCCATCTACCTGGTGGTCATGGGGTACGGATTGATAGCCACGTGTATGCGGGGTATACCATTCCACCGAATTACGATTCTATGATCGCTAAATTGATCGTTAGTGGTCAATCGCGAGAAGAAGTGATTGTTCGAATGAAAAGAGCATTGGAAGAATTTGTTATTGAAGGAATAAAAACGACTATCCCATTCCATATTAAGTTGATGGATGACAAAGGGTTTCAATCTGGCAATTTTACAACTGCCTTCTTAGAAAGTTTTGATTTTTCAGATCTATAAATAGTAAAAGCCGGCAAGTCCGGCTTTTTTATTTCCCCTCTATTTCTTGGCAGAGTTCCTGATACCAAGCTTCCCCATATTTTCTGATCAAGGCATCTTTCAGAAATTTATAAATGGGAACACCTAATTTCTCACCTAGTGTACAGGCCGCAGAACAAATCGACCATCGATCATAGTTCAGGGCTTCGTAATGGTCGTATTTGGTTACTCTAATGGGATACAATTCGCAGGAAATAGGTTTTTTAAAACTAGTTTTGCCATCTCGGTAAGCTTGTTCTACTCCACATTTCAGGATTCCTTTATCGTCATAGATGGCAAACGCACATTCTTTACCACCAATGGTGGTCGTTGAATAATCTCCTTCAAAGTCTTTGATGTAAAGCCCCTCCTTTTCGATTGCCTTTAGGCCTTCCTCTGACAAATAAGGTTTAACCGCTTCGAACGCATCCTCTAATTCCTTCAATTCATGTTCTTCAAGTGGAGCGCCTAAGTCTCCTTCAACACAACAGGCCCCTTTACATGCATCTAGGTCGCATACAAAGAAGTTCTCTTTGATATCATCACTTAATACGGCATTATCTACTAATATCATTTCTTCTCTTTCTGTATTTTTTCCCCTGCCAATATCCTCGTAATCTTGAGTCCACGAATGTATACATCATAGGCACTCAAAGCGGCGATATGAAATCCGACCTTACCATCTAAAAACCCTAATTGAATCACATATTGCCTAAAAAATCGCCAAAATGGCTTAAGAATAATCAGCAAGAAAAAATTATCAGAGGCACCTTTTTCCACTTTATCGAAAGCCTTCCAGGTTGAATACCATCTGATTCGTTCAATCGATTTGTCTATGCCCTTGTAGGTGAAATGAAGAATACGGTGTTTGGTTAGACCAACAGGGCCATTGGCAATGACCTCCGCATGTACATTGCTTTCTTCATAGCGGCAGTGCTCTCTCATAAACAACCTGATCACCTTGTCTCGTTGCCAGCCACTGAATCGCACCTTCTTACCCATGAAAAAACTGGTTCTTCTGATCCAAAAGGCCACATGACCCTTGGGGTCTGTCAGTAGTTCATCAACCTCCCTGATCAAATCATCAGTTGCCTCTTCATCGGCATCGAGTAAAAATATCCATTCGTGCTTTGCCTGAGGAATAGTCCAATTCTTTTGTGCTGCTGAATTGACATATTCATGTTGAAGCAGGGTAACATCAAACTGCTTTACAATATCTAAGGTCCCATCAGTGCTAAATGAATCAACAACAATGATCTCATCCGCCCATAAAACAGACTGTATCGCCCTAGCGATATTTTCCTCTTCATTGTAGGTAGGTATAATTGCAGTGACAGGTTTTTTCATCATACCTAATTG
>ENA-OUOG01000092-OUOG01000092.1-marine-metagenome-genome-assembly--contig:-NODE-92-length-103759-cov-11.823325_pt1 | contig 103759 bp, 113 predicted proteins | sample MGYA00248635_ERZ508505 | MGnify/ENA primary metagenome ERZ508505 (study PRJEB26176, sample SAMN06267871) | marine metagenome | isolation source: Saanich Inlet, British Columbia, Canada | place: Pacific... | reverse complement strand
GCATCATTCAATGTCGGATAAAACACAAAGGTTTCATTTGCAAAATTTGTAGAAATATCTGTTGCAGCTTCGTTTAAGTTAAAGTTAGAAAAACCGTCAATATCATCATCACATTGGCGAAGCTCTACCATATTGTTGACAATAGGTAATGGTTCTACGGTTAATGTAATTTCGTTAGAAGTATCGTCACAACTATTTCCGGCTCTTTGTAAGAAAACCCGATATTGATTCGTATCAAAAGATAATTGTAAGTTGGTAATTTGTAATGACGGGGTGCTAGCACCACTATAAGTAGCATCATCAATAACATTAGACCAATTTGCACCACCATCAACACTTACTTCCCATTGAAAAGTGTCAGCTGTAGCATCTATGGTAATTGTTGAGGTTGATTCTTCACAAAAAGCAACGTCGACAAAAGGAGTATTTAATAAAATTGGAGCTCCCAAACTATAATCAGAATTTGGAATGGTATATCCATCAGGGATTCCAGTAACTTTACCTTCAGAATCTACAGATACTGGCGAAGTTCCAATAATAGCATCGTTGTCTGGGTCTAAAAACCCAGCTTCTATAACATCTGGACAAGAATCTCCATCACGATCTGAATCTATAGAATTAAAAGCACCATCATTATCTGAATCTAAATCAGTTATTTGATAATTTAAAACGAAATTATCTGGTGAAGTTTCTAAAGCATCTAATAGTCCATTGAGACCAACATTTCCGATCGCATTATCTATTCTACCATCTAAATCTGTATCCGCTAGTCCGTGAGGTGCTTCAAAAATATCATATACACCGTCATTGTCAGCATCTAAATCTAAATAATCAAAAACTCCATCATTATCAGAATCTACAGGTGTTAATCCAGTACCAAAAGCATCATCTAAACCGTCTAAATTTGCATCAACTCCAGAAAGCAATGTATTTGTGCCAAGTACTTCAAGGATATCAGGAATTCCATCATTATCTGCATCTGCATCCATTGAGTTTGGAATCCCATCATTATCGCTATCTAAAGTAAAACATGTAAGTTGAATGTTTCCTTCAAATAATGATCCATCAACTGTATTGCTAAGCGAATGAATAAATGTAACTTCATCAACACTGTTGGCAACCATTCTAAAAGGAGTGTTTCCGTTGGGATTTGGATTGAATCTAAAACGAATATCGGATGATGAGAAATTGTCTATTCCAGATTCGTAAATACCATCAAAATCTGTATCAATTAATAAAATATTATCAGGATCTATAAGCGTAATGTTTTTACTATTTGGTGCAATTGTTAATCTAAATGATTCACCATCCGTAATAGTATGTGTTGCCCCTGTTGTTTGCGTAAATTGAATATTGGAAGCTTCGTTGAAACTTAAGTTATAGGATATCTCTCCATTGATACCTGGATCTATAGATGTTGTAATATTACTATTATTATCACCAGAAATTGAAGCTGCTCCAGAAGGAGTAGTGGTCGCGGTTGTAAAAGTATTATCAGTTGAACTATCAGAAAAATTTAAAAGGGGTTGGTTTGTATCAGTGAAATCTAAAATGACATTTCCACGTGATTCCTCACAATTTAAAATTCCATCATTGTCTAAATCTATATCTACATTGTCTATGATTAAGTCATTATCTAAGTCATCTGGACATAAACTAACAGGAATGATAACCGATTCAAAGGTAGCTCCAGAACATACTAAGGTTCCTATTAATCTATAATTTCCTGGCTGAGTAGGTATAAATGTCCCTGTTGAGTTTCCGGTAGATATAAATCCACCACCAAGTCCATCATCAAAAAACCATTCTACAGAGTCAAATAAATCTGTATTTAATGATTGAAGCGTTACGTTAGGAATACAATTTCCTAGAGTAGCTACATTAGTGTCAAAATTAATTTCTGGAGGTGAAGGAAACCCTGAATAAAAACTACCTGATGTTGCAAAGCCATTATAATTAAAGTAAGCACAATACAACTCCTCGCTACTTTCTACAGAAACATTCCCCGTTAAACCGCTTAGACGATAGGTTACATAACCTGGATTACCATCTACATTAAATGGTCCTTCTGCACCACTAATTACTCTAGGAACTCCATCCTCAAATACAGCAACTGTTGCACCATCATTTGTGACAATAGTAACTCCTCCATTAAAATTATCTGCATTATTTGTTCCAGGTTGCATTCTATTTATTTGAGCAATATTATCTACATTACCACGATTTTCACAACTTAAGGGTGGAACAAAAAACATTCCTTGATTTGCTTGAGAAGGGTTTCCATTTCCGTTAAGTCCTCCAATACCTTGAAAGGCATAAGAAGGTTTAGATGTTTCTACATATAAGTTTCCTGCGGCATTGAAACCATTACCATTATTTCCAATTCCATTCCCTTCAATAACAACCCAGTCACCTGCATTTAATTGAGCTTCAGCTGTTGCATTTCCATTTACAAATACTTCTGTGTTATCTTCATGAGCAATGATTAATATGTTTTCTATTTCGTTATCACCTTCACCTCTCACAAAAATATATTCTGTTCCAACTTTAGAAGCATCTACAATTTGATCAATACCATAATCACTATTATTATTAATAGTTCCAAAAGAACTTGATGCAGATCCAGAATTTGCGACAATAGGTTTATCAGAACTAACTAAGCTTCCTATTAAATCATTCGGATTTCCACCATCATTAGGTGCTGTGGTAATTATATATGTCTGACCTTCGTTTAGAGTTTGAGTTATGGGACCCGTAATACCTGCACCAAAGTTAAAGTTTGATATTACTGTTCCTGATGGAATATTAAAAGTTACACTGGTATTATCCTCAGTAGCCATTACAGAAACAAAAGTTCTACGACCTCCTGTTGGAGTTCCTTCTGGTACAAAACCACCAACTCTAAATTGTGTACCCAGTGCTGATAATCCTTTACTAACTAAGGCGCCAGCATGAAATTGACCTTCTTGTCTTACCCTTACAGAAACATAGACTAAATCCTCTGATTCTATAATAAAGCCTTTGTTTGTAGTTATTGTACTAGTTTGATTTGATAATTGGTGTAGCTGAGAGTCGTTACCATTACCTTGAGCATTAATTTCATATGCAAAAGGAGTAGTACTTGAAACAACACCTGTAAAAACCATATTTGAGGGTTGACCCACAGGAGTTATTGTAAAACCAACATTAGATGAGTTTGGAGTTGATATGTAGATATATTGAATACCTATGTTGTCACCAGTAGTGATGGGTGGTATATAATGTTTTCTACTTAATTGAGCAAAATTAGTCTGAAATGCTACTATGAATAATATAAGAACTAGTAGGTATTTTGTACGCATGTAATTGACGCTAAGGTTTTATGAATAGGCATCAAATATAACTGAAAAGTATTACAAATCTCTCTTTTTTAACAACCTAAAAGAACCGTAAATAAAGATAGACGTCCAGATACATACAATTAGAACATCTAAGATTTGAACATCATAACTTTTCGTAAATTGTTCACCTACAGTATTGGCAACAGAACGAACTGCACCAAGTCTTGAGAAGGGTTCTTTAATTAAATTAGACATGGCTTCAAAAGGAAGAAATCTCATAATACTGTTAACACTCTCAAAAATATTATCAGCACCTCTAAATGCATAGAATAAATACCCTTTTAAAATACTTTCAACAATTAACCAAACAACCATAGCACCAACTGCAAACGCAGATCTTTTTACTAGAATTCCGAAAAACAAACCCATTGAGAAGAACCCGACTAATTTGATAAAAAAGGCAAGAATGTATTCTAAGTCAGAAAAGATGATAGCAAATTCGTTATAGTCAGAATAAATCAATCCTAAAACTAGTGAAACGATAAATACAAATAATGTAGAAACCCCAGCAAATGTAACAACTGTATAGAATTTTGAAAGAATAAATTCTTTTTTGCTCAAACCATCAATTAAATTTTGTTTTAAGGTTTTATAACTGTACTCATTAGCCATCATAGAAACAATAACTAAAAGTAGAAAAAACTTTAAAAGTGATGCCATAAATGTATTGAAGTGCCAGATATATGGGAAATTAAAAATTCCCATATCTGCTAAATGGAATTCTATAGGGCCAATATCAAATTTTATTGCTGCTATTAAAGCGATACAAGTAAGTAGTCCAAAGTAAATAAGAGAAAGGACTTTACTTGCTCTATTATGTCTTAATTTATGAAATTCTATGGTAAGTAGTCTTAACATGACTGTAGGTTTTGTAATTAGTTATTGTTGGTTAGGTCTAAGAATTGTTGTTCTAAACTTGGTTTACGTTTAACCAAATGAGAAACTGAAATTCCATTTTTAAATAAGAAAGCGTTAATCTCAGTTGCTTTCATTTGATCATTCAAATAAGCAAAAATAAGCTCTCCTTCTTTTTTTACAGAACCAATACTTTTATGTGCTTCTAAAAGAGATATTAATTTCTCTTCATCACCATCAACCTTTAACTCAAATAAACCATTTGAAGCTGTCATTTCATCAACTCTACCACTGTACAGTTTTATTCCTTTTCTAATAACAACCACATGGCTACAAACTTTTTCTACTTCATCTAATAAATGTGATGCTAGTAAAATAGTCGTCCCAGTTTTTGCAATATCTTGTATAATTTGTCGTATTTCATGAATACCCTGAGGATCTAAACCGTTTGTAGGTTCATCTAGGATTAAAACTTCAGGGTCATTTAATAATGCAGAAGCAATTGCTAAACGTTGTTTCATTCCAAGAGAAAACGTTCTGAACTTACTATTTCTTCTTTCGTATAAGTTTACAGCCTTTAATTTCTCATCTATCTTATCAATAGAAACCCCTTTGATTTTACAAATCAAGGATAAATTTTGAATCGCTGTCATGTAAGGGTAAAAGTTAGGTCTTTCAATGATAGCCCCCACTTTTTTTAGTGCTTCATGCGTGGATAAATTACCGTTAAACCAACTAAACTCGCCAGATGTTCTATTGACAACATTTAAAATGATTCCTAATGTAGTAGATTTTCCGCTTCCGTTTGGACCTAAGATTCCGTAAATATTTCCTTTTTGGATATCAAAAGAAAGATTATTTACTGCGTGAACTCGACCATATTTCTTGTCGAGGTTTTTGAGAGATAAGATTGTTTCCAAGAATGTTTCTATTGGTTAATTGTATGTATGACGAGCAATATTCAAATATGTTACAAGAAACAATAGTCAAAAGTGATATGAAAAATTAGTAATTATCTAAATCGATATCATCTAAACTTTCAAATTCACTTTCAAATTCACTTTTAAATTCGTCTTCAAACTCATCACCCAAATTTTCTGCAACAAACTCTTTTTCAGGAGCTTCTTCCGGAATTTCACCAACAGATAAAATAGTTTTTGGCAAGTCGTCTTGAGATTCTTTAGAGATTTCTATGGCTTCAACATAGAAAGTCCACATGTGCAAAAAGTCATACACATATATTAACTTATCATTTACATCGGGTAATGTTTTTCTGATAAAGCAGTTTTGCATAGAAATACCTTCACCAGCTTCAGACATATTAAAAAGAGGAATTTCTTCACCTTGATTCCATTCGTTGTCTGATCTATAAAACGAGGCCATTTCTAACCCATTAAATCCAAAAGATTTGGCAATAGTAAAATGAAGGGTTTCTAAATTTACAGAGTTATCAACTAATATCGTTCTAATAACATCTTCTTTTGTATCTAAAATAACGCTGATTTTGTACATTTTTCTTGATAGTTTTCAATGGCAAATTTACAATATTTTATATGTATTTTTGTACAACAAATGAAATAGCATGGATAAAAATGAGATTTTAAAAGGTTTTAATCTTCTTTGTAAAAACACATTAATGGAAACTCTTGATATAGAGTATGTTGATGTTGGCGAAGATTTTATAACTGCAAAAATGCCTGTTACATCTAAAGTTCATCAGCCTTATGGTCAGTTACATGGAGGTGCAACTGCTGCTTTGGCGGAAACTGTTGGCAGTATGGCATCTCATTTTTTTATGGATAGTAATAATAAATTGGTGAATGGAATTGAGTTGACCATTAATCATATTAAAAGCAAAAGAGAAGGAGTAGTTTTTGCTACAGCTAGAAATATTCACATAGGAAGATCTACACATTTATGGGAAGTTAGAATAGTTGATGAAAACAATCAACTAATTTCTATTTGTAAAATGACAAACATCATTCTAGATAAAAAGTAAGATGAAAATTTTTAAAAAAGTTCTAAAGATTTTAGGAATTATTTCTTTGGTACTTTTCATAGGTTTTTACGGTCTATTCTATTGGGGAACATCGCCAAAATCTAATGAGAAAGTTTTTAACACTTTTTCCAAGGCAGGAATTATCCCTAAAATTTCTAAAGAGGCATATAAAAATTTCGACTATAGAAAAGTTTCTATTGTAAAAGATACATTAGCACCTACTATTGTTTTTGTTCACGGAACTATTGGTTCTGTAGTAGATTTTTCAGCATATATTACAGACAGTTTGTTGTTTGATAATGCTAATTTTATTAAGTATGACAGAATTGGGTATAATTATCAAGAAGAAAATGAGGTACAAAAATCCATCGCTTTTGAAAGAGACATGCTAGAAGATATAATCAAAGATCTTAATCCTCAAAAAACAATTTTAGTAGGTTATTCATATGGGGGTTCTATAGCCTTAGCTTCTTATAAAAAATACAGAAAAGTTATTTTATTTGCGCCGGCGGTTTACAGCAAAGTTGAGCCCATGACTTGGATGCTAAATTTATACAAATTGAATTTAACTCGCTGGATGATTCCTCCAATCTGGAAACAAGCCTCTAAAGAGAAATTGACGCATCGACAGGATTTAGAAAAATTTGAACAAAACTGGAGTCAAAACCCAAACCAAATTGTAAGTATTCATGGGAATGAAGATTGGATTGTACCCTATACTAATTCTGAATATTTACAAAGCCAATTTCCGAAAAGTCAATTTGAATTGATACCGATAGATGGAGCAGGTCATGGTTTGATTTGGTCAAATTTTGAAGAAATAAAATCACAACTTTTAAAACATTTAGATTGAGTTTACTTTTTAATAAAATAACAGCCTCTTATAAAGATAATTTGCCTTTTGTTTGTTTTAATAAACCAAATTCAGATACCCTTAAAGGATATTTTGAAAAAACAGATGCATTAAATTTTTCAGGTTCTTTTATAGAAAAAGGTTTTGTTTTTGCCCCTTTTAATAATGAATATCCTGCAGTTGTATTTTTAAATGAAACATCAGAAATTCTTGAAGAAACTTTTATTAAAAACTCACAAATCAATTCAAATAAAGAGCATCAAATTATTTTTTCTGATAAGCAAAATCATTTGAATTTAGTGCAAAAAGGAATTAATGCAATAAAAAATGGTGCATTTAAAAAAGTGGTATTATCAAGAAAAGAAATATTAAAATTTTCTTCTTTAGATATTATTCAAACTTTCAAAAGACTACTTCAAAAATACGATAATGCATTTGTTTATGTTTGGTTTCATCCAAAAGTAGGTTTGTGGATGGGCGCAACACCTGAAAGGTTAGTCACGCTTAGTAATGGAACTTTTCATACGATGGCATTGGCTAGTACTCAAAAATTTGAGGGAAATATGAATCCGATTTGGGAAGAAAAAGAAAAGAATGAACATCAATATGTGGTAGATTATATTGTTTCTCAAATTAAAGATCAGCAAAATGGAATTATTTTAAAAAAGTTTACGGTTTCTGATACCTATACTGTAAAAGCAGGAAATCTATTGCATTTGAAAGCTGATATTAAAGGTGAGATAGGAGAGTTTAATCTAAATAATTTATTGGATACTTTACACCCAACTCCAGCTGTTTGTGGTTTACCTAAAGAAGCTGCCAAATCCTTTATTCTTTCAAATGAAAATTACAATAGAACTTATTACACTGGTTTTTTAGGTGAAATAAATATAAATTCTAACACAGAGTTATTTGTGAATTTACGTTGTGTAGAAATTATTGACGGAAAAGCAGTGATTTATGTTGGAGGGGGTATTACAAAAGATAGTAATGCTGCAAAAGAATGGTTAGAAACTTGTAATAAAAGTCAAACTATTAAAAGTGTTATATAAAAAAACCATCAAAAATAAATTGATGGCTTTCTTGTGTAAATTGAATTTGAATTTCAGTTGTTAAATATCATCGAAACTAACATCTGTAAAGCTTTCTGTTGTTTTGTCTTCTGTAAGATTTTCTTCTTTCTTATAATCTTTTTGATGACGTTCACTTATTACTTCTGAACCTTTTTCATTTAAAATATAATCGGTTGCTTTTGATAACATTTCTTGAAAATCACTAAAATCTTCTTTATATAGATAGATTTTGTGTTTTTGATAATGGAAAGAACCATCATCATGTGTAAATTTCTTACTTTCAGTAACTGTTAGATAATAATCATCTGCTTTTGTAGATCTAACATCAAAAAAGTACGTTCTTCTTCCTGCTCTTAATACTTGTGAAAATATCTCTTCTTGCTCAACTCTTTCCGCCATAATTTTGTTAATAGGTGTAATGTATGTTTTTATAATAAAGGAACAAAACTAGCAAAATATTTTACTTGGCAAAATATCCGTCTAACTTTCTTTCTCTAGAAGTTGCTGTTCGTACAATTCTTTATAATATCCTTCTTGATTTATTAATTGATTATGAGAACCTTGCTGAATAATTTCGCCATTTTCTAAAATGATAATTTTATCCGCATTTTTTGCTGATGAAACTCGATGACTGATGATAAATGTTGTTTTATTCTTAGAAACTTCTTCAAGATTTGCTAATATTCTTTCTTCAGTTTCTGTATCAACAGCAGATAAACAATCATCAAAAATTAATATTTGTGGGTTTTTTATAATTGCTCTTGCAATAGAAACTCGTTGTTTTTGACCACCAGATAAAGTAACTCCTCGTTCTCCAAGAATAGTTTGATAACCATTTTTAAAATCAATAATATTTTCGTGAACTACGGCCTTTTTTGCTGCGATAATAATTTCTTCTTCCGTGGCATCCTCTTTACCAAATTTAATATTGTTTGAGATCGAATCAGAAAACAAAAATGGATCTTGAGGAACAAAACCTATATCTTTTCTCAAATCAATTAAATTGATGTCTTTTACAGGAATATTATCAATAGTAACAATACCTTCACCTACATCATATAATCTTGAGATTAGATTTATAATACTAGATTTTCCAGAACCTGTTTTTCCAAGTATCGCAATTGTTTCTCCAGGCTTTACTGAAAAGCTAACATTTTTTAACGCTTGTATATTTGTATCATCATAGGTTAGAGATACATTATTAAAAGCTACATTTCCTTCCGCTTTAAAAGGTTTTGTAGAATTGTTTTGAATATCGGGCACTTCTTGTAGAAATTCGTTTATTCTTTTTTGAGAAGCATCGGCTTGTTGTACCATAGAAGTAACCCAACCAACAACAGCCACTGGCCAAGTAAGCATGTTTACATATAAAATAAATTCTGCGATAACTCCAATAGGTATTTCACCATTAATGTATTGTTTTCCTCCAATATAAATTACTGTTAAATTACTAATCCCAATTAATAAAATCATCAATGGAAAAAAGAGTGCTTGTACTTTATATAAACTGATATTTTTTTCTTTGCTTTTATCAGCTAACTCATCAAATCCTGCGATAACCATAGGTTCTATACCGTAGGATTTTACAACATTTATTCCAGAAAAGAACTCTTGATTGTAGGTTGTTAGTTTTGATAAATACTCTTGTACAACTGTACTTCGTTGATTGATTATTTTGCTGATATAAAAGATTGAAATTGATAAAATTGGAAAAGGAATTAACGTGTACATTGTTAAAACAGGGTCAATTTTTATCATTTGCGTAAAACCAACGATAAATAAAAAAATCATATTCATTGTGTACATCACAGCAGGTCCAAAATACATTCTCACTTTAGAAACATCTTCACTAATGCGATTCATTAAATCACCCGTTCTATTTTTCTTATAAAAGTTGATAGATAATTTTTGGTATTGTTCGTAAATCTCATTTTTGAGATCAAATTCTATCAATCTAGAAGTTACAATAATCATTTGACGCATCAAAAAGGTTAAAAAACCAGCTAAAATAGCTACGCCAACAATAATTAATATATTCCAAAGAAGTTGTTCTTTTACAGCAGCTTTATCAATTAATTCCCCTTTCATATAACTCTCAACAGCGTTGAGCGATTTTCCTATAATTCTTGGAATTTGCAGGGATAATATTTTGGAGAGTATCGTAATAAAGATACCAACTAATAATCGCCACTTATACTTCAAAAAATACTTATCTAAATATCTTAAGGCTTTCATTAATGAGTTTTGTTATTGTTTTTTAGTTAATTAACATCTAAAAGCAATTGATTTGTTGAAACTTGAGGAATTATAAATTAAAACAAGAATATTTTAAGGAATAACAAATCGTTTTTTGCAGCAACGAAGATACGGGTTTAAAAGCAATAATTATCAACTATATGAAGGTTTTGAGTGCTATTTAGTTTTGTAATTTCAGAGGTTTAAAAATTTATATTTTTAAAAATAGAAGCTTCATTTGTAAAAAAGAAAGAAACTCTTAAGGCACCTAAAGAAATAATTATATTTTTGCAAGGCGGTTGATTTTTTATCTTTCGCTATTTTTTATAAAAAACACGTTCTTTAAATGATCAATAGAAGACATATACGAGTTAAGGTAATGCAATCTGTCTATGCGATGATTCAGTCTCATAACGATGATATCGTTAAAGAAGAAAAATTTGTAAAACATAGTATCAAAAAAATGTTTGATTTATATGTTTTACTTCTACAACTTTTAGTTGAAGTTCAGAAATTGGCTGAACAGAAACTAGAAATCTCAAAGAAAAAATATTTAGCAACCAAAGAAGATTTATCTCCAAATAGAAAATTTGTTGAGAATAAATTGATTAAGAAATTAGCAGAGAGTAATTCATTATTAATTTATGTTGAAGCTCATAAATTAAACAATTGGTTATTAGATGATGAATATGTGAAGATCATATGGGAGAAGCTACAGAAAAGCGATTTATTTTCTAGATATTTAAATACTATTGAAGATTCTTATAAAGTAGATAAAAGCTTTGTGATTGAATTTTTTAGAGATATTATTGCTCCAAATCAAAAGCTTTCAGATTATTTTGAAGATCAAAACATTACTTGGGTAGACGACATTCCATTTGTTAATACTTGGGTCATTAGATCTTTAAATAATCAGAATTCTAACGGAAACTTTATGTTGGGAAGTTTGTATAAAAATGAAGACGATGAAAACTTTGTTTCAGAACTGTTTAAAAAGGTTATTTTAAATCACCATACTTTTGAAAACGATATTAAAACGCATACTCCAAACTGGGAATCTGATAGAATTGCAGGCATGGATATGATTTTAATTAAGATGGGAATTAGTGAGTTTTTATATTTCCCATCCATACCAACTAGAGTTACTATTAATGAGTATATAGAAATAGCCAAAGATTATTCTACCCAAAAAAGCGGTTATTTTGTAAATGGAGTTTTAGATAAACTCTCTAAAGAATTTGAAAAAGAGAAAAGATTAGTTAAAGTTGGTAGAGGATTATTATAATTTATTATTTTTACAAAAATTTTTAAATCATGAAAAAAATATTTATAACAACAGTATTGGCATTATCAACTATGATTTTCATTTCTTGTAACGAAGGAAATGCATCATCAAAAGTTAAAAAAGAAAATGTAAAAGAGGCTAAAAAAAGAGATGTAGAAATTAGTAAAGGCGCTGCAGAGATTCAATTTGATAGAACCGAGTTTCAATTCGGGACTGTTAATGAAGGAGATGTTGTAGAAGCCAAATTTGTTGTTATTAATTCTGGGAAAACAGATTTAATTATCACAAAAGTTCAACCATCTTGTGGATGTACAGTTCCAGAATGGCCAAGAACACCAATTAAACCAGGTGAATCTGGGGAGATATTGGCTAAATTTAATACAGCTGGTAAACCAAACAGACAATCTAAAACTTTAACCTTGTATACAAATACAGCTAAAGGAAGAGAAATATTAAAACTTACAGGTTCTGTAACACCTAAAGCTAAATAATGATATTTCAAACCATAGCATTACAAGCGGCTCCTTCTGGAGGTTTTGGAGGAATGATGCTTCCAATGTTAGCACTTCTTGTTGTATTTTATCTTTTTATGTTTTTACCTCAAAATAAAAAACGTAAAAAAGAAAAGAAGTTTTTAGCAGAACTAAAAAAAGGAACCAAAGTTGTTACTTCTAGTGGAATCCATGGTAAGTTAATAGACATTAACGAAACTGAAGGAACTGTAACCATAGAAACTGGTGCAGGAAAAATACGATTTGAACGAGCAGCGATATCAGTTGAGTTGAGTCAAAAATATTTGACACCAGCTCCAGCTAAAAAGTAAAATAAAAAGTAAATAAAAAAAGTGAGCATTTAGCTCACTTTTTTTTTGCAGTAAATTTTGACTTTCCTAAGGGATTAAGTAGCTTGCAGATAATTAGAAATATATGAACCCAAAAAAACTAACTCAAAAAAAAATGTATCATAAGTTTATCTTATTCATACTTTTATCTTTTGTTTTTTGGTGTATGACGAAGCTATCTAAAGAATATGACACTACGATAAAATATCCTATATCTTATCAGAATTTACCCAATGATAAATTATTGCAAGAAGACCCTTTAAGTGAAATTGATGTTCATATTAAAGCTACAGGTTTTAAATTGATTTCTGCTGAAATTTTCCCTAAAAGCCTACTTATTGATGCTTCAAATATTTATAGTAAATCTATTAATGATTACTATTTGTTACTTTCTCAGCAAAGATTATCATTGCAAAAACAAATGAGAACTGGTGTACAGATAGATCATTTTATAAATGATTCGATTAAGTTTAATTTAGGCTTATTAAAAGTTAAAAAAGTTCCTGTTAAAGTTGCAACAGATATAACATATTCTTCCGGATATGAGTTAAATGGAGTTTTGCAAGTCTCACCCGATTCAATAACGATCAATGGTCCAGAATTTATTTTAGACACCATCCACTTTGTTTCTACAACACTTCTTCAAAAAAAGGGCATTAATAATTCTATAGATCAAGAATTAATGATCAAAAATTTTGATGCAAGCTCTAATGTAAAGTTTAACCAAAAGAAAGTCGCAGTAAAAGCTCTGGTAGAAAAGTATACAGAAGGAACTTTTGAAGTTCCTTTTGAAATTGTTAACCTCCCAGAAGGAATGACTATTAATACCTTTCCAAAGTTGGTGAAAATAACTTTTAGAGTGGCGCTTTCTAACTTTAATAAAGTTGATGCTTCCTCTTTTGTGATAGAATGCAATTATAAGATGTCTAATGAAAATAGTTTATCATATTTAATCCCTAGGCTTGTAGAAAAATCTTCACTTGTTAAAAACACTAAGATTTCTCCTTTAAAAATTGATTATATAATTAATAAATAAGATGGTTGTTGGTATAACAGGTGGTATTGGAAGCGGAAAATCTTTGGTTGCAAAGGCTTTTTGTTCATTTCAAAATACTGTTTATTATCATGCAGATGAAGAAGCTAAAAACTTAATGAATACTTCTGCTTCTATTCAACAAGAAATAATTTTAGAATTTGGTAAAAAGAGTTATCAGGACAATCAATTAAATAGAACTTATATTTCCTCGATGGTATTTAAAAATCCTGAACTTTTAAAAAAATTAAATAGCATAGTGCATCCTGCTGTAAAAGCCCATTTTAAAAATTTCATCAACAGCTATAATCCAAATACCTTAATTATTTACGAAAATGCAATTCTTTTTGAAACTGGAAGCGACCTGGTTTGTGATGTTGTAATTTCGGTTTGTGCTCCATTAAAAGAAAGAATTAAAAGAGTTGTTGAAAGAGACCATATTAATGAAGAGAAAGTAATCGATAGAATAATGAATCAATGGCCAGATTCTATGAGGAATTTACTCTCAAATTACCTTGTTATTAATATCGATAAAAAAGAAACATTGTTAAAAATTAAAAATATCTACAATATTTTAACAAAAAACCTAACTTTCTTTTAGGATAATCCATCTTTTTTGTTAAAATTTACTTAAAAATATAGCAGTAGTGTTAATCTACGTTAAAATAAAAAACGAACTTATTTTATCGTCTACTTTTGAGTAATGGGTAAGAAAATTTTTGTCCTTATTGTTGTACTGATGAGTATCTCTCTTATTGGTATTATTTCTGTTCAATTGTATTGGATTAACAATGCTATTGAAAGTAAAGACTTGCAATTTAATGGCGATGTAAAAAAAGCATTGGCAAGAGTTTCAGAACGACTAGAAATAAAAGAAGAAGATCTTTATTACAATAAAATCCAGAGTCTCATAGAAACTAAAAGTCTCTTGAATAAAGCACAAATAAAAAACTTTTTAATTCAACAAATAGATACCACAGCAAAAAGCCGTTTTTCTTTTGGAACTACAATTATTGAAGAAGATTTTAAAATTCCTGTCTTAGATATTTTAGATAAAAACGGATTTTACGATAATGACTCCATTGTAGTTAAAAGATTTTCAAAAAAAACAGACTACTTCAAAGGAACGTTTATTACAGGGAAAAATGATTTCAAATCTACTTTTGATGAAAAGAAATTTTCTAATATAGATTTAGAGGGCGAATTAGATAGAAAACTATTTTCAGATGTTTATAAAGATTTTTACAAGAAAACATTCTCTATTGAAGAAAGAATAAATAACAGAGAAATAAATTTTATTTTAAAAGAAGAATTAGAGAGAAATAATATCAATATAGATTATAAATATGGTGTTTATAATAATGGATTAGCAACAAAATTAAAATCAGGATATTACACCATAGATCCAGATAAAAGCTTTAACTATCCTTTATTTATTGACAATGAAGGTATGAGTGATTATACACTCTACATAGATTTTCCGGAAAAAAATAAACATATTTTATCAGACATCTCTTACATATTATTGCTGTCACTATTCTTCATTTTTATCATCATAGTTGCCTTTTCAAGCTCTCTATATCAATTGGTAAAACAAAAGAAAATATCAGAAATAAAGACTGATTTTATCAATAATATGACACATGAATTTAAGACACCAATTGCTACAATAAATTTGGCCTTAGATTCTATTAAAAACCCTAAAATCATTAATGATAAAGAAAAAGTTCTTCGTTATATTAAAATGATTAGGGATGAAAACAAAAGAATGCATGGTCAGGTTGAAAATGTTTTACGTATTTCAAGATTGGAGAAAAATCAGATAGAAATGACCAAAGAAGCATCAGATATGCATGACATAATTGATGATGCAATATCACACATCAGTCTTTTAGCCATCGATAAGGAAGGAACCATCAGCACACATTTTCAAGCGATACAATCAGAGGTTTTAGTTAATCCTTTTCACATGACGAATGTTTTAGTGAATATTTTGGAAAATGCTTTAAAATACTCTGAAGGCAAACCTAAAATTGATGTTTATACAGAAAGTACAAATAAAAATTTAATCATAAAAATAAAAGACGAAGGTATAGGAATGGGTAAAAACGCTCAAAAATATGTCTTCGACAAATTCTACAGAGAACAGAAAGGGAATATTCATGATGTTAAAGGTCATGGATTAGGATTAGCTTACGTGAAAGAAATCCTAGAGAATCATCACGGAACGGTTTTTGTAGATAGCGAGAAAGGAAAAGGAAGCACATTTACAGTTAAGTTGCCATTAATTTAAATTAAAACACATGGGAAGTAAAAAGATTTTATTAGTTGAAGACGATCCTAATTTTGGAACAGTCTTAAAAGATTATTTAGCATTAAATGATTATAATGTAACGCATGCTAAAGACGGAATTGAAGGATTAATCATGTTTAAAAACAATGATTTTGACCTTTGTATTTTAGATGTAATGATGCCACGTAAAGATGGTTTTTCATTAGCACAAGACATACGTTCTACGAACAAAGAAGTGCCAATCATTTTCTTAACTGCTAAAACAATGAAAGAAGATGTTTTAAGAGGGTATCAAGTTGGAGCAGATGATTATTTAAACAAACCATTTGATTCTGAAGTATTGCTCTTTAAAATTAAAGCTATCTTGCAAAGAAAAGAGTCTGATACTACTGCAGAAAACGAGCAATTTGAGTTTACTATTGGTAGTTTTTTCTTTAATTCTAAATTACGTCATTTATCAATTGGAGAAGGTGAACCTCAAAAATTATCTCCAAAAGAGAGTAAATTGTTACGTATGCTAGCCTTGCACAAAAATGATTTGATGCCCAGAGAATTAGCACTGACTAAAATTTGGAGAGACGACAATTATTTTACATCAAGAAGTATGGATGTTTATATCGCTAAATTGCGTAAATATTTAAAGCTTGATGAAAATGTTGAAATTTTAAATATACACGGAGAAGGTTTTAGATTAGTAGATAAAAACTAACAAAAAAACTTCCCTAAAAATAGAAGCTCTATCTGAATATCAGATTGAGCTTTTTTGTATCTTTATAAGATGGCGATATTTATCAAAATTTATAATGACAACCCAAATTCAAAGGAAATCAAAAAAGTAGTTGATATTCTTAAAAATGGAGGAATTGTTATCTATCCTACAGATACTGTTTACGGTTTAGGCTGTGATATTACCAATACAAAGGCACTAGAAAAGATTGCCAGAATTAAAGGAGTTAAATTAGATAAAGCGAATTTCTCCTTTATATGTAATAATTTAAGCAATCTTTCAGATTATGTAAAACAAATCGATACACCAACCTATAAAATACTTAAAAGAGCCTTGCCAGGACCTTATACGTTTGTATTGCCAAGAAGTAATTCGTTACCAAAAGTATTTAAGAAGAAAACAACAGTTGGAATCCGTGTTCCTAATAATAATATAGCAAGAGCAATTGTCGCAGAATTAGGAAATCCAATTATTTCTACCTCTATTCATGATGAAGATGATGTCTTAGAATATACGACTGATCCAGAATTAATTTTTGAAAAATGGCAAAATTTAGTAGATGCTGTTATCGATGGAGGTTATGGTGATAATCATGCATCAACTGTAATAGATTTAACAAATTCTATTCCTGAAGTGATTAGAGAAGGAAAAGGAAGTTTAGACATTTTGTAAATTTTAACGAAGACTTTTAAAGTACCTTCTTTTTAAAATAAAGTATTGCCAAACTACACTTGTATGTGGGTTATACACATATTTTTTTTGCAATTTTTTTCTTTTTTGTAAGAATTTATAAAAGTTTTTATAAACACTTAAGTGTGCTTTTAAGATTGCGAAGGTATGAATAGGTCTTAATTCTACTAAAAATTTAACCCCTGCAATGCCATCCAAAATAAAACGAGTAAAAACAACAAATAAGAACCATTGTTTTGGTACGTTTTTAATTACGTTTAACAAACTATTTCTAAAGTTTAAAAATGTTTTATGTGGATTTGTTTCTTGTAAAGTTGCGCCACCAACATGATATACTGTTGAAGTTCCTACATATTTTACCTGAAAACCTTCATTTTGTGCTCTCCAGCATAAGTCTACTTCTTCTTGATGTGCAAAATAATCTTCATCAAAACCACTTAATTGATGGTATACTTTAGCTCGAATAAAGAAACATGCTCCTGAAGCCCAAAAAATTTCAGTAACATCATTATACTGATTAGTATCTTCTTCTAAATGATTAAAAACGCGTCCTCTACAGTAAGGATACCCATATAAATCAACAAAGCCACCAGCAGCACCAGCATATTCGAATTTGTTTTTATCTTTAAAATCTAAAAGTTTTGGCTGTATAATCGCTGTATTGTCTTCATCTTTAAAAACTTCTAAAATAGGCGGAATCCAGTTTTCTGTAACTTCTACATCAGAATTTATTAAGCAATAAATATCAGCTTCAATACTATTAAGAGCGTCATTATAACCTTTTGCATAACCACCGTTGGTTGCATTCTCTATAATTTGTACTAAAGGAAATTGTTCTTTTACAAATTTGATAGAATGATCGGTACTTGCATTGTCTGCAACATAAATGGTTGCTAATTCTGAACTAAAATTAACAATAGAAGGTAAGAATTGTTCTAACAATTTTTCTCCATTCCAATTTAATATGACGATTGCTATTTTCAAAAATTTACAACTAACAAATTGATGTTTTAACGCTTCTTTTCGCTAAGGTAGATTCAGTTTTTGTATTATCTACTAGTGAAAGTTTCAAGATTGCAAACATAGCATTTATAACGGAATACAAACTGTAAAGATTTCCTAAAATTAGTAGTTAGGAATTTCTTTTAAAAAAACATAGGTTTCATTTTCTTTATCAATTTGACAGAAATAATGGTTCAATCCATTGCTGACCATTAAGTAATTTGACTGAGCTGTTAGATTATATCTTGCAATTTGATCAAATGTAGCTTGAGAAATGGCAACAGAAGGTGCTTTACATTCAATTAAAATCTCGGGAGTCCCCTTAGTATTAAACACCACAATATCAGTTCTTTTTAATAAAGAGTTTATTTTCAGTTGTTTTTCAACAGCTATTAAAGAAATTGGATATTTTTTTTCTTCTATCAAAAATAAAACAACGTGCTGACGAACCCATTCTTCAGGAGTTAAGACTACATATTTTTTTCTAATAATATCAAAAATAAGTGTCTTATTTTCGCTAGATTTGAGTCGGAATGAATACGATGGAAAATTCAGTTTTTGCATTATTCAAATGTAATGAAATCTTCTATTTTGTCATTCTTCTAAAAGCAGATTATAATTTTCATGAACGAAATCAATCAAATCGTTTCAGATATTAAAAGTGGACTTATCAAACCTATCTATTTTTTGATGGGAGAGGAGCCTTATTATATTGATAAAATCTCTGATTTTATTGAAGAAAATATTTTAGATGAAGCAGAAAAAGGTTTTAACCAAACTGTCATGTATGGGAGAGATGTTTCTATAGAAGACATTATAGGTTCGGCTAAACGTTTTCCTATGATGGCAGAACGTCAAGTAATTATTATTAAAGAAGCGCAAGATTTAAGTAGAACGGTTGAGAAACTGACTTCCTACGCAGAAAACCCGCAACCTTCAACTGTTTTAGTAATCAATTACAAGTATAAAAAACTAGACAAACGAAAAAAATTATATAAAGCTATTGATAAAATTGGGTTGATATATGATAGTAAGCGTTTGTATGAAAATCAGGTTTCTGATTGGATTAGAAGAGTTTTAGGTGGAAAAAAATATCAAGTAGAACCAAAAGCGGCTCAAATGCTGGTTGAGTTTTTAGGAACAGATTTAAGTAAAATTAATAACGAATTAGAAAAACTAACTACCATACTTCCAGCCGGATCTATTATCACACCAGAACATATAGAAGAGAATATTGGAATTTCTAAAGATTTTAACAACTTTGAATTAAGAAAAGCCATAGGAGAGAAGGATGTATTCAAAGCAAATCAAATTATCAATTATTTTGCTCAAAATCCAAAGAACAATCCTCTAGTAATGACAATTTCTTTGCTTAATAGCTTTTTTACGCAAGTATTAATGTATTATGGTTTGCAAAATAAATCTAGAGATCATGTTGCAAAAGCATTAGGAATTAGACCATTTTTTGTAACGGATTATATTACTGCATCTAAAAATTACCCAATGCCTAAAGTCGCACAAATTATCGCTTTATTACGAGATGCTGATTTGAAAAGTAAAGGAGTTGGTGCAAGCCAATCTAGTGGAGATATTTTAAAAGAGTTACTTTTTAAAATTTTGCATTAATTTTTTTATCGCGATAATAATTAATTTTTCTTAATAATAAATTGTTCTATGGAGGCATTAAAATTTACAATATCAGAGGGAAATAAAGCGTTAAAAGAATCCTTAGCAATTAATTCATTTTTGGTTCCACAAATCACATTATTTTCAGTTAATAAAATAAGTTGATCTGCAGCATTAATCGCTAAATTTACTTCATGAGTAGTAATGATAATGGTCTTTTCAGTTTCTTTAGAAAGCTTTTTTAATAATTGAAAAACTTTAATGGTATGATGCATGTCTAGATGAGCGGTGGGTTCATCTAACATAATTATTTTGGTGTCTTGGGCCAAAGCTCTAGCTATTAAAACACGTTGTAACTGACCATCACTCAATTCGTGAAAATGTTTTTGCGCCAAATCATCTGTTTCGGTCAGTTTAAGAGCAGAAGTAATTCGTTCAATATCATTCTCCTGTAGCTTACCAATCCAATTGGTGTAGGGTTGTCTTCCTAAAGCCACAAGCTCAAAAACAGTTAATTGACTTTCAGGTAGTTTTTCTGTTAAAACCAAACTGATGGTCGTTGATAACTCTTTTAAACTATACGATTGTATCTTTTTTTGTTGTAAGAACACATCACCAGAAATTTGCTCTTGTACTTTGGTAAGTGTCCTTAGTAGTGTAGATTTTCCAATTCCGTTTTTCCCTAATATGGTTACAAATTCCCCAGCTAATAATTGAAGATTAATATCCTGTTGAATAATAGTAACTGATTTCTTTTGCTGATATCCAACAGCAAGACTTTTAGTTTTAAGTATGTATTTTTTTGTAGACATACTTATATATAAATTTTCTTTTTTCGAATAAGTAACCAAATAACAACCGGTGCTCCAAATAATGAAGTTACGGCGTTTATAGGCAGTGTAAATTCACTGGTTGGTAGTTGTGCTATTAAATCACAAACTAATAAAACAATTGCTCCTAAAATAGCGACTGCCGGAAGTAGTGTTTTATGATTAGAAGTTTTGAAAACTAATTTGGTAATATGAGGAACAGCCAAGCCAATAAAAGCAATCGGACCAGCAAATGCTGTAATTACACCAGTTAATAAACTTGTGATTAGTAAAATTATAATTCGACTTTTCTTAATATCAATTCCCAAGCTTTTTGAGTAGTTCTCTCCTAAAAGAAAGGTATTTAAAGGCTTAATAACTTTCAATAAACCTAAAATTCCAAGCAAATAAATAATAAAGAAAACAAGTACTTCGTTCCAAGATAAATTTCCAAGACTCCCAAAACTCCAAAATATAAATTGCTGAATTTTTTCAGCATCACTAAAAAAGGTGAGTACACTAATAATTGCAGAAGTAACGGTACCAAACATTAGTCCAATAATTAAGATGGACATGGTGTTTCGTACTTTGTTAGCGGTAACTAAAATTGCCATTAAAACCAATGCAGCTCCTAAACTAGATGCAATTGCTAAACCCCAGTTAGAAAAAGCGATAATAGCTAAAACTCCTCCAAAAATACCTGATCCTAAAATTAATAAAGCAACACCTAAACTTGCACCAGAAGAGATTCCTAATACAAAGGGTCCGGCGAGAGGGTTTCTAAATAAAGTTTGCATTAATAAACCACTAATAGCCAATCCAGATCCTACTAAAATAGTTGTGATAGCTTTTGGTAATCTAAAATGTAGGATGATTAATTCCCAACTAGATTTAGAACTATTTCCGCCGAATAAAATGTCAATAATTTCATTAAAAGGAATAGAAACAGAACCAAAACTTATGTTAAGAATCAGCAAAAAAACCAACACAATGGAAAGTGCAATAAATTGTTTTGTATATGATTTTTGTTGAATCAATTTATAAGGAGTTTAAAAATTGAACTAATTTTTTAATCGCAATACCACGATGACTTATCTTATTTTTTTCTTCAGAATTCATTTCCGCAAAAGAGGTTGAAAACCCACTTGGTTTAAAAATAGGATCATAACCAAAACCCCCATTTCCAGATTTTTCTCTTAAAATTTCTCCTTTACAAATTCCTTCAAAAACATATTGCTGATGATCTAAATTTAAAACAATAGCCGTTCTAAATTGTGCTTTTCTGTCTGTTTTATCATCAAGTTCATTTAAAAGTTTGCTCATATTCTTTTCAGAATTACCATGTTCTCCTCCATATCTAGCAGAATAAACTCCTGGTTCTCCATTTAAAACATCCACTTCTAAGCCTGTATCATCTGCAAAACAATCATAACCATATTTTTCAGTAATATGATTTGCTTTTAATTTGGCATTTCCTTCTAAAGTAGCTTCGGTTTCTTCCACATCTTCAAAACAACCAATCTCTTTTAAAGACAAAACTTCTATAGAATCAGAAAGAATTTCTTGAACTTCTTTAAGTTTATTAAGATTGTTTGTGGCAAAGACTAATTTCATTATTTCTGATTAGAATTCTGTATTATTTGGTAAAAGTAAGGAAATAAACTTGGTTGTTTTATGGAATAAAAAGTAAAAAAAATCAAAAAAATAACTATTTTGAATTTGATAATTAGAAACAGTAAGCCCTTATTAATATTGACTTGTCGTTTAAATGTTGGGTAAATGTAAGTCATAATAATTTGAGTAAAACACAAACACACGTAACATTGTATGGAATTTAAAAATGTATTTACGATGAAACAACCAGATTTAGGTAAAAGATCTTAGAGTTAAGAAAACAAAAAGGCTTAACTCAAGAAGAATTGGTAGAAATATGTAATATCAATGTAAGAACCATACAGTGAATTGAAACTGGTGACGTAACGCCCAGAAGTTTTACGGTGAAAACGATCTTATAGGCTTTAGGGATAGATGCAGGAACTTTCTTTGAAGAAAGTATTCATGAAGAAAATAAAATTCAATTTTCAGCTTCTGATAAAAGTGTACTAAGAGTAAGCTGTATTTCAGGAATCTTTGTTTCAATTACTTCTATAATTGGAATGATTATAGAATTTATATTAATTTCTGATGGAGATTTTTATAACAATGGATTGTTTTTGAGATTAGGATGGGGAATTCCATTTCTAATTTCTTTGTTTTTCTTTCTAAACGGATATAAGAAGCTTGGAAATATTTTAAATAATAAAACAATTGTCTCAGCTTCTTATGTTTATTTTATCATTGAGCTTTTAATAGTACTGATGACGATTTCTTTTTCAATCTTTAACCTTAGTGATTATACAACAGAACTTTTATCAAGTGTTATAATTTTGATTTTGTTTGGTACTGCTCAGTTAATTCTTGGACTAGGTATTATGAAACTAAAAGATTATTTAGGTTTTTTTGCGCAAATTATTGGGATTTTAAAGATTGTAAATAGAGCTATGTTTATTAGTATTATTTTATCTCCTTTATCCTCTTTTTTATTGGTGCCAGTATTGATTATGGAAATTATTCTTATCTATAATGCAGCTCAAAAAATAGGAGAATAGCTACTCGTGATGGTAAGGTTCATTTTTTAGAATGGTATAACCTCTATATAATTGTTCAACAATAAATAAACGAATCATTTGATGGGAAAAAGTCATTTTAGACAATGATATTTTTCCCGTTGCTTTTTTATAAACAGTTTCAGAAAACCCATAAGGTCCACCGATTACTAAAACCAATTGTTTGATTCCAGAGTTCATTTTTTTTTGTAAAAAATTAGCAAAATCTAATGATCTAAATTCTTTTCCTTTTTCATCTAACAAAACCAATTGATCTGTGTTTTGAAGTTTAGCGAGAATCAATTCTCCTTCTTTTTCTTTTTGTTGAATTTCACTCAAATTCTTAACATTTTTAATGTCAGGAATCACCTCTAACTGAAAACCAATATAGTGTTGCAATCTTTTTTGATAATTCTCAATCAATTGATTTAGATTTTTATCATCTGTTTTGCCAATAACTAGAAGTCTTATTTTCATTCTTCAAAATTACAATTATTGTCATAATTTTTCTCTTTTAATCGTATTTTAGCTTCATTAATACCAAAGAATGATCTCACCAGAACAATTTGAAAACGAATTAAATCTTATAATAAAAAACGCTTTTAGGGAAGATGTTGGCGAAGGTGATCATACCTCACTATCTTGTATTCCATACAACGCCCTAGGAAAAGCAAAGCTTTTAGTAAAAGATACTGGTATTATTGCTGGTGTAGAATTTGCCAAAAGAGTATTTCAATACATTGACAAAGATTTAGAAATAGAAACATTAATTGAAGACGGCTCTTCTGTAAAATATGGAGATATTGTTTTTTATGTTTCAGGAAAATCTCAATCTATTTTACAAGCAGAACGTTTGGTGTTAAATGCAATGCAGCGTATGAGTGCCATTGCTACTAAAACTTCTTTCTTTGTTGATCTATTAAAAGGGACCAATACCAAAATTTTAGATACTAGAAAAACAACACCCGGAATTAGAGCTATAGAAAAATGGGCTGTAAAAATAGGAGGAGGAGTAAACCACCGCTTTGCCTTATATGATATGGTAATGATTAAAGATAATCATATTGATTTTGCAGGCGGAATTACCCAAGCAATTACAAAAACAAAAACGTATTTAAAGGAAAAAGGATTGGATATCAAGATTATTGTAGAAGCTAGAAGTTTAAATGAAATTGAAGAGATTCTACAAAATGACGGTGTGTATCGAATACTAATCGATAACTTTTCATTTGATGATACAAGAACTGCTGTCAAATTAATCAATGGAAAATGTCTCTCAGAATCATCCGGTGGAATCAACGAAGAAACCATCAGAAAATATGCAGAATGTGGAGTTGACTATATTTCATCAGGCGCATTAACGCACTCGGTGTATAATATGGATTTGAGTTTAAAGGCCTTAGAATGAAGAGAATATTATTTATTTACATTATCATAGTATTTTTTTCTTCATGTAATTCAAAAACAAAATTTCTAAAAAAAGATTCACAAATATTTGTATACGGACCAAATAGTAATAGTAAATTGATGCAAACCCTAACGGTGAATGACTTATTTATTTCGTATAAATATTTTAACGAAAAGGATTCTTTAAAAAACTTAGAGATATTTTTTCATAAAAAAGATTCTACCTTGATTTGGGAAAATGATGTTTATAAAGAGTCTAGATTGACTTATTTTAATGATAAATTGAAATTTAAACATTATACTAATCCTAATAATCTAAACACATCTCATGCAATTGGATTAATCTTTAATAAAGAATATGGCTTACTCTGTATCTTACATGATAGATATTTCTTATTTTTAAAAGATTCTGTTTTAAGAGAAAAATCAGAAGCATTATTAAGAGATATTATTTACAAATATGTTGACAAAAGTCATGAGTAAAGAAATAGAAGACAAACTAGAAAAAATACCCGTAATTAATTTACTGGTTAGATTTGGAAAGAACATAAAAATTCCAGGTCTAGAAGGGATGTCGCTCTATGACGTCATAGAAATGTACATCATCGGTATTGTTGAAGGAGCTTTAACAACACGTGCTGGTGGAATTGCGTACAGTTTTTTTATGGCAATTTTCCCTTTTATGCTGTTTGTTTTAACCTTAATTCCATGGATTCCAATTGATGGTTTTCAAGAAGGTTTAATGACCCTAATTTCAGAAATATTACCACCACAAACTTTTGAAGCGGTAGATGCTGTTTTATTGGACATTATTAATAACAAACAAGCAGGCTTATTATCTTTTGGATTTTTAGTTTCCATTTTTTTAATGACCAACGGTGTTAACGCCATTTTTGGAGGGTTCGAATATTCGTATCATGTAAAAGAAATCAGAAATGTATTTAGAGCCTATTTTTTATCAATGTTAGTGTCGTTAATTATGGCGTTTTTTTTATTAGTAACTGTTGCTTTAACAGTTTTCTATAAATTAATGTTAGATGCAATGATTAAGAAAGAATGGATAGAAAACGAAACACTTTGGTTGCAATTTGGTAGAGGTGCCATATTTCTATTCATGATTTTTACTATTGTTTCCATCTTATATAAATATGGTACTAAAAGTGGAAAACATTCAGGATTTTTATCACCCGGATTAATTTTCACAACCATACTTTCGATACTTACTTTTTATCTTTTTGGTTATTACGTTAATGAGTTTTCTAAATACAACGAATTGTATGGTTCCATTGGAACACTTTTAATTCTAATGTTATTCATTTGGTTAAATGCCATTATTCTCTTATTGGGCTTCGAATTAAACGCTAGCATTTATTCTTTGCGAAGAAAAAATAAAACGAATAAGACAGAATAGTACTTCGCAAGATTTTTCGGATATTTGTCCTCATCAATGAACTGCTAACTATAAACAGTTAACAATAGGTCATTGATCAATGATAATTGATAACAGATAATTCTTTTATGAAACCAAGCATCCCAAAAGGAACTAGAGATTTTTCATCTACTGAAGTAGCCAATCGTACCTATATCATGGATACGATAAAAGCCGCTTTTGAAACCTATGGATTTCAACCTATTGAAACTCCAAGTTTTGAAAATTCATCCACATTAATGGGGAAATATGGTGATGAAGGTGATCGTTTGATTTTTAAGATTTTGAATTCAGGAGATTTTTTAAAGAAAGCAGATCAAGGATTGTTAAGTGATAAAGACAGTTTAAAAGTAACTTCTCAAATCTCTGAAAAAGCACTGCGTTACGATTTAACCGTACCGTTTGCACGATACGTCGTACAACACCAAAACGAAATTACCTTTCCTTTTAAACGTTATCAAATTCAGCCTGTCTGGAGAGCTGATCGCCCTCAAAAAGGACGTTTTAGAGAGTTTTTTCAGTGTGATGCAGATGTAGTTGGAAGTGATTCTTTATTGCAAGAAGTAGATTTTGTGCAATTATATGATACAGTTTTTACCAATTTAAAACTGTCAGGTAGTACCATTAAAATAAACAACAGAAAGATTTTATCTGGAATTGCTGATGTAATTGGTGCAAAAGATAAATTAATTGATTTTACCGTTGCTTTAGATAAATTAGATAAGATAGGTGAAGTTGGTGTTGAAAAAGAAATGTTAGAAAAAGGAATTTCTCAGGAAGCGATTAATAAAGTAACACCACTTTTTAAACTTTCTGGCTCAAATACAGAACAATTAGCAGTTTTAGAAGAGTTGTTGTCAACATCCGATGAAGGAAAAAAAGGAGTAGAAGAGTTACGTTTTGTAATCGATTCAATCAGTGAATTGGGATTACAAACAGCTATTCTAGAAATTGATGTCACTTTAGCTCGTGGATTAAATTATTATACAGGAGCTATTTTTGAAGTTTCAGCACCAAAAGGTGTTCAAATGGGATCTATTGGTGGCGGTGGAAGATATGACGATTTAACAGGGATCTTCGGATTAAAAGATGTGAGTGGAGTAGGAATCTCTTTTGGATTAGATAGAATCTATTTAGTACTAGAAGAACTTGGATTGTTTGATTCTGTTGCATTGCCAAAACCTAAGGTGTTGTTTTTAAACTTTAAGGAAGAAGATAACCTAACTCAATTAAAGGCGATTAAAGCGCTGAGAAAAGTAGGAGTCAAATCTGAAATTTATCCAGATACAGCTGCCAGTAATAAGCAGCAAAAGAAACAATGGAAATATGTTTCAACTCGAGAAATAGCATTTGTAATTTCTGAAATTCAGAACGACCAATTCTTTTTAAAAGATATGAGCGACAGTTCTCAAACGGTTTGTACTTTAGAAGAATTGATTGCAAAAATGCAATAAACATATACGTTAAAGTCGTAAATTTGCAAACTAATTTTAATACTCAGAAAGCAACTGATGAAAATAAATGAAGATAGATTAGAAGAGTTGGGAGAGAACCATGTAGGAACCTCTGCTAAAACCCCGTTACGTGCTGATGCATTTGATATTTCTGATGCTGAAAAAATTGAAAGAATTCAAGAAAGTGTTAAAGATATTTTAACCACTTTAGGAATGGATTTAGAAGACGATAGTTTAAAAGGAACTCCGAAAAGAGTTGCTAAATCTTTTGTGAACGAATTGTTTATGGGATTGAATCCTGCAAACAAGCCTAGCGCTTCTACATTTGATAATAATTATAAATATGGTGAAATGCTTGTTGAGAAGAATATCGTTGTGTATTCTACTTGTGAACATCATTTATTGCCAATAGTTGGTAGAGCACATGTTGCTTATATTTCAGATGGAAAAGTAATTGGTTTGTCTAAAATGAATCGTATTGTAGAATATTATGCGAAACGTCCACAAGTTCAAGAACGTTTAACCATGCAAGTGGTACAATCAATGCAAGAAGCTTTAGGAACAGAAAATGTTGCCTGTGTGATTGATGCAAAACACTTATGTGTCAATTCAAGAGGAATTAAAGACATTGAAAGTAGTACGGTAACTGCTGAGTTTGGAGGGAAATTTAAAAATAAAGATACTAAACAAGAATTTTTAGATTATTTGAAAATGGATTCAGATTTTCAAGGATTGTAAAAATCTATCGTATATAAAATAAAAAAGCCGCTCAAAAGCGGCTTTTTTATTTTAAGTATTCTTTACTTTATTCTTTATTTATTAAGACCCATTCACCTTTTTCTATTAAGGGAATTGCTTGTTTAAACTTGACTTCTTTTTCTTCACCACTCATGATGTTTTTAATAGTAACACGTTCGTTTCTACCAATCTTTGGTTGTTCTCTTACTATGGTTTCAACAGGTTCTGTTTGTTGTTGACGAGACTGACTAATAGCTTGTTCCGTTGTGTTTTGAACATCGGCTTTACTTAAGTTTAATTTTTGTCTCGTTTTTTGACGTTCTTCAGAAATTTGTTCGTTTGCTTGGTTAGGTAGTTCTCCTTTAAATAAGAATGATAACACCTCACGATTTACTTTATCAATGGTTACTTTAAACAATTCAAAAGCTTCGAACTTATAAATTAACAAGGGATCTTTTTGCTCGTAAGAAGCATTTTGAACCGATTGTTTTAAATCATCCATTTTACGTAAATGATCTTTCCAGTTTTCATCAATAATTGCCAACGTAATATTTTTCTCAAAATCTGTAGCTAATGATTTTCCTTTGGTTTCATATGCTTCTTTTAGATTGGTAACAACTTGAAGCGTTTTAATTCCGTCTGAAAAAGGAACCACAATACGCTCATATTTATCACCCTCATTTTCATAAACGTTTTTAATTACAGGATAGGTAAGAAGGGCATTTCTTTCAACTTTCTCTTTGTAATGTTGTGTAATTACATCGTATAGCTTGTTTGCTAATTCTTGCTCAGATAAAGAATTGAATTCGTCTTCACTAAACGGAGAGTTCATCGAAGTAAATCGAATTAACTCAAACTCGAAATTCTGAAAATCTTTGGCGGCTTTATTTTGATTAACAATCGCTTCACATGTTTCAAAAATCATATTTGCAATATCTATTTGCAAACGGTTTCCGTCTAAAGCATGTCTTCTTCGTTGATATACAAACTCACGTTGTGCGTTCATAATATCATCGTATTCTAACAATCGTTTACGAATTCCGAAGTTATTTTCTTCAACTTTCTTTTGTGCTCTTTCAATAGATTTAGAAATCATAGAATGCTGAATTACTTCACCTTCTTTTAATCCCATTCTATCCATCATTTTAGCGATTCTATCAGATCCAAACAAACGCATTAAATTATCATCTAATGCGACATAGAATTGAGAAGAACCAACATCACCTTGTCTTCCAGCTCTACCACGCAATTGTCTATCTACACGACGAGAATCATGTCTTTCTGTACCAATAATAGCTAACCCTCCTGAAGCTTTTACTTCATCGGACAGTTTAATATCTGTCCCACGACCGGCCATGTTTGTTGCGATGGTCACAACTCCAGGGTTACCAGCTTCTGCAACTACATCTGCTTCACGTTTGTGTAATTTTGCATTTAAGATATTGTGTTTAATCTTACGCATTTGTAACATTCTTCCCAATAATTCAGAAATTTCAACAGAAGTTGTTCCGACTAAAACAGGTCTTCCTTGCTCAACTAATTGAACTATGTCTTCAATTACAGCATTGTATTTTTCACGCGTAGTCTTATAAATGAAATCTTGTTTGTCGTCTCTTAATAAAGGTCTGTTTGTTGGGATTTCTACAACGTCTAACTTGTAAATTTCCCAAAGTTCTCCAGCTTCAGTAATCGCAGTTCCTGTCATTCCAGATAACTTACGATACATTCTAAAGTAGTTTTGTAAAGTTACTGTTGCGAAAGTTTGTGTAGCATCTTCAATTTTTACATTTTCTTTTGCTTCAATTGCTTGATGTAATCCGTCTGAATAACGACGACCGTCCATAATACGACCTGTCTGTTCATCAACAATCATTACTTTATTTTCTACAACGACGTATTCTACATCTTTTTCAAATAAACTATAGGCTTTAAGCAATTGATTCATGGTGTGAATACGTTCACTTTTTACACTAAAATCTTTGTATAGACTTTCTTTTAGTTCTGCTTTTTTCTCAGGAGTTTCTTCTAAAGCATCAATAGTTCCTATTTCTACCCCTAAATCTGGTAAAACAAAGAAATCCTCATCACTAGTATTAGTAGATAAAGCAGCGATTCCTTTATCTGATAAATCAATAGAGTTACTTTTCTCTTCTATTACATACCATAATTCAGCATCTACTTCTGGCATCAATTTATTATTATCAGCCATGTACATATTCTCTGTCTTCTGTAAGATTTGTTTGATACCTTCTTGAGATAAGAATTTGATTAATGCTTTATTTTTTGGAATTCCTCTGTAAACTCTTAATAATAAGAATCCACCATCTTTTGTGTTTCCTTCAGCAATTAATTTTTTAGCTTCTGCTAAAACACCCACTAAATATTTGTTTTGTTGCGTAACTAAATCACTTACTAAAGGTTTTAGCTCAGTAAATTCGTGACGATCTCCTTGTGGAACTGGTCCTGAAATAATTAATGGCGTTCTAGCATCATCAATTAATACTGAATCTACTTCATCAATAATTGCATAATTAGGTGCTCTTTGAACTAAATCTTCTTTTGAGCTAGCCATGTTATCACGCAAATAATCAAAACCAAATTCATTATTGGTTCCGTAGGTGATATCTGCGTTATAGGCTTTTCTTCTTTCTTCAGAATTTGGTTGATGAAAATCGATACAATCGGTACTTAATCCGTGAAACTCAAACATTGGAGCCATCCAAGCTCTATCTCTTTTTGCTAAGTAATCATTTACGGTAACTAAATGAACTCCTTTGCCTGTTAGAGCGTTTAAATAAACAGGTAGGGTAGAAACCAATGTTTTTCCTTCTCCCGTCATCATCTCTGCAATTTTACCTTGATGTAAAACAGATCCACCTATTAATTGTACATCATAGTGAATCATATCCCAGGTTACCGGTTTTCCAGCAGCATCCCAAGAATTCTGCCAAAATGCTTTATCACCTTCTAAAACTACATGTTCTCTAGTTGCTGAAATTTCTCTATCAAATGCAGTTGCAGTTACTTCAACTTCTTCGTTATTTACAAAACGTTTAGCAGTTTCTTTTACAACAGCAAAAGCTTCTGGCATAATTTCGTTTAAAACAGCTTCAGAAGCTTCATATGCTTGATCTTTCAATGAATCTATTTCTGTAAAAATATCTTCTTGTCTATCAATTTCTGCATTTTCAGCTTCTGTTTCTAGTTCTGAAATTTTATCATTAAAGGCTTTTGTTGCTTCTGCTATTTTTAGTTTGAATTCGCTAGTTTTTGCTCTTAGTGCATCATTAGATAAATCAGCTAATGAAGCTTCAAAAGCATTTACTTGTGCTACAATTGGTTGTAGTATTTTTAAATCTTTTTGTTGTTTGTCTCCAACAAATATTTTAATTACTGAATTTAAGATACTCATTCTTTTTGGTGTGTTTTATCTTTACTTTTTATACTAAACTAAAGGGCTCTAAAAGTAAACAAAAAAAAAGCCTCGATAGAGACTTTTTTTGGTTGATTTATTGTATTTTTTCAATATTCATCTTCATTCCAAAGATAATCTTCTTCGGTCGGATAATCTGGCCAAATCTCTATGATGGAATCATACGCATCACCTTCATCTTCAATTTCTTGTAAATTTTCAGCTACTTCAAGAGGAGCTCCGGTTCTAATAGCATAGTCTATCAACTCATCTTTTGTTGCCGGCCAAGGTGCATCTGCTAAATAAGATGCTAATTCTAAAGTCCAATACATTTCTATTAGGATTTAATTTTCTGCAAAAATAAATTTTTTACTGAAAAAAGCAAGTTTTTTTCGAAATATATATCAATAAAAAAAGAACTTAATTATAATTTCTCTGGAATCCATTTAACTTCCTGAGCTGATAAGTCTTGTGACAACTTCCGTGCCAGTACAAAAAGGTAGTCAGAAAGTCGGTTTAAGTAGGTTAAAACGTTTGGATTTATTTCTTCTTCTTCACTTAAAGAAACCGCTAATCGCTCGGCTCTTCTGCATACGCATCTTGCAATATGACAGAATGACACCGTTGTATGTCCTCCAGGAAGAATAAAATGAGTCATTAGAGGAAGTACAGTATTCATTAAATCGATTTGATTTTCTAAAAACTGAACAGAGTCCTCATTAATTTTGGGAATATTTAAACGTTCTTTTCCACTTTTTAAAGTTTCTTTTTCAATCGGTGTAGCCAACATGGACCCTAAAGTAAATAAATCATGTTGAATTTTTATTAGAATGTTTTTAGTATTCTTATCAATTGCTTGATCTTTTACTAATCCGATGTATGAATTTAGTTCATCAATTGTTCCGTATGATTCTATTCTTAAATGATGTTTAGGGACTCTAGTTCCTCCAAATAAAGCTGTTGTGCCTTTATCGCCTGTTTTTGTATAAATCTTCATAGGGCAAATTTACATCTTTATACTCTGATGATAAAATGTTCTTTTTGTTGTTCTTTTCTAAAAAAAACAAATCCCCATTGATAAGTATCAATGGTTACTCTTACTTTTGGGTGATTTTTAATTTCTTCCCAAGCTTCTTCCATTTCTTTATTCCAATGGATATCATTAAATAATAAAACTGAATTGTTATTTATGGAATTTAGACTTAATTCAAAATATTTTAGTGTCCCTTTTTTGGTGTGATTTCCATCAAAATAAATAAAATCGAAGACCTTATTTTTGAGTACTTTTGGTAAAGTGGCTTCGAAATTTCCAATCACTAATTCAATATTATTAAAGTTATGTTTTTGAAACATCTCATAAGCAACTTCAGCGGTTTGCTTACAACCTTCTAATGTGGTTATTTTAGCGCTTGAATTGCCTATGGATAATATTGAAGTACTTAAGCCTAGTGATGTGCCAATTTCTAATATATTATTGGGTTTGAAGTACTGAATTAGCTTTAATAATAACCTAGCTCTTTTATTTGAAATCCCAGCATGTCTAGCAATTTTAGATATATATCTTTTGTTAGAGGAAAATATTTTTGATCCTGAACCTAAATCTGTAACCTCAATTTTTGAGTTATTTAAAACGAGTTCTTTTTTGTAAGAATTAAATTTTTTTAACTTAGTTTTAAATAGTTTTTTATTGAAGCATTTGGTGACTAAATCAAATACAAAAGGAGAGTGAATTCCATGCTTATTTTTGGAATTCAAAATAAATCGTAAAAGGGATAAAAGTTTAGAATACAATTTGTTTGGAATTAGTTTTACGAAATTAATAGAAAATTTATTGGGTTTCACTTATAAAATTTATGTTTGTGTCTAATAATTTTATTTGTTCCTATGAGAAAAATAATTTTTTCTTCTATTTTTACTGTCATTTTTATCCTCATGTGTTCCGAATAAAAATTTAATTTATTTACAAGGAGAACCATTCGCTAAGAAAGAAATTCATAAAATTAATGATGCACCTTATAAATTACAAGTTGGAGATAATATTGTAATTGATGTAAGATCAGATAATGAAGAGTTAATAAAAATATTTACTAGTGGAGGTGGTATTCAAGCAGCTGGTGTTATTGTTTATAATATTGATAGACATGGAAACAATAGAATGCCAAGATTTGGAGAGATTAATGTTTTGGGATACACCACTAAAGAAGTTAGACTAAAAGTTGAAGAAGAGATTTCTAAATACCTAACAGAAGATGTTGCTTATTTTGTAAGCGTAGCTTTAAATGGAATAAAATATACCATAATAGGAGAAATAGGAAGCCCTGGTCCCAAAGTAGTGTTAGAAAACCAGTTAAGTATTATTGATGCTATTTGTTATGTAATTAGACAAAACTATTCTGAAAAAGGAATGATGAAAATGATTGATAGTAAGTCTATTAATGAAGAGGTTACAAATATTAGTTACATATTTAATGACTTTAGTATTAAAAGTAAATATGGATATGGCTATGGCTACGGCTATGGTAAATACGGTAATGGTTATCATAAAAATGAAGAACCGGAAACTTTATTAGGTAGAATAATAAGCTTTATCAAACCAAAGAGATAAAATTGGGTTAGTTAATTTCTTTACCGTTCAAAAAAACGCTTTCTATATGAGCTTGACCAAAACTATAAGGTAAAAAACAATAGGATTTTATTGGTTTAGTAATCATAAAATTTGCTAGTTTTCCTTTTGAAATACTTCCTGTTTTGTCAGAGATATTTAATGCAAAAGCACCATTTATAGTTGCAGCATTGATTGCCTCTTCTGGAGATATTTTCATTTGAATACATGCTAATGATACCACAAAATTCATGTTTCCAGAAGGTGTAGAGCCAGGGTTGTAATCAGATGCCAAAGCTAATGGTAAATTTGCATCGATTATTTTTCTAGCATTCGTATACGGAATTCCTAAGAAGAATGAACAGGAGGGAAGTGAAACAGGAATCGTATTCGAATTCTTCAATATCTCTAAATCTTGATCAGTTAAAACTTCTAAATGATCTACAGATAAGGCATTATTTTCTACACTAACTTTAATTCCACCAATAGAATTAAACTGATTCACATGAACTTTTGGAATTAGTCCGTGTTTTCTGCCTGCTTTTAAAATTTGATCTGTTTCTTCAACAGTATAATATCCTTTTTCACAAAACACATCAATATAATCTGCAAGTTTTTCGAATGCGATTTTAGGAAGCATTTCATTGATAAGTAACGAAATATAGTCTTCTCTTTTATTTTTAAATTTTTCAGGAATTGCATGCGCGCCTAAAAAAGTCGCTTTAATAGGAAGTGAAAAGTTTTCTTTCAATCTTTTTACAACTCGAAGCATTTTAAGTTCACTTTCTACCGTTAAGCCATATCCAGATTTAATTTCAATAGCTCCAGTTCCCATTTTAATAAGATCTAATAATCTTTTAGCAGCATCATCATACAATTTATCTTCTGACTTGTTTTGAAGCTTCTTCGCTGAGTTTAATATCCCTCCACCTTTCTGTGCAATTTCTTCGTACGTCAATCCATTAATTCTATCGACAAATTCTTCCTCTCTTGAATCTGCAAAAACCAAATGAGTATGACTGTCGCACCAAGTTGGTAAAATTGATCTATCTTTTATGTCAATTGTTTTATCAGCTGATATATCTCCAAGTGATTTCATCGACCCGAAATCGACAATATGATCATCCTCTATCAATAAAAAAGCATTTTTAATTACGGGTAAAATACTCATTTCTCGTCCAGAAACTTTTAATATAGATTTGTCTCTAATCTGAATAAGCTCTTTAATATTGATGAATAAAGTTGTCATAAGAATTGATTACTTTCGTGAGACAAACTTACATTAAAAAAAGAAAACTTTATGTTGCCAGAAAATGAATACCATCCTTATTTTAAGACCTACATAGATCCTTTGGTAAGTAATGGTAAATCAATTATAGAAAATTTAATAGAAACAGGGAGTTTTTTAGAAGCAATTGTTTCTAATTTACCCAAAGAGAAAGAACTATATATTTATGCTGAGGGTAAATGGACCATTAAAGAACTGTTGGTTCATATTATTGATACCGAACGTATTTTTATCTACAGAGCTTTGCGTTTTGCAAGAAATGATAAAACTGATTTACAGGGGTTTGATCAAGATGATTATAATGATAACGTTGATGCTAATGGAAGAGCACTTAAAGATATTTTAGAGGAATTTAGAACTGTAAGAGCTAGTTCAATATCCTTATTTAAAAGCTTTTCTGATGAGGCTTTATTAAGAACAGGAACAGCCTCTGGCAATTCAATATCTGTAGGAGCTATTGGTTATTTAATGTCTGGTCATCAACTACATCATATTAAAATTTTTAAGGAAAGATATTTATAATACAAAAGCGAAACTAATGTTCCGGCTTTTTAATTAATATTCAATCTTATCTTGTTTTTCAGACCATTTTTGAAAAGGTTCTAAAGCGATGTCTCTTCCAACTTGCACAAAAGGAATGCTTCTTTTTTCATAAGGTAACGGAATTTCCTTGTAAATAAATTCATCATCAAAACCAATATTAGCTGCATCTTGTTGATTGCTTCCATAATAGACTTTGTCTGGTCTTGCCCAATAAATTGCACCTAAACACATGGGGCAAGGTTCACAAGATGTATATACAACACATCCATCTAATTGAAAAGAACCTATGTTTTTACAAGCATCTCTAATCGCTGTTACTTCTGCATGTGCTGTTGGGTCATTTGTAGAAGTAACTTTGTTATTTCCTTTCCCTTTAATTTTTCCATCTTTTACAACAATACATCCAAAAGGACCACCTTTATTATTACTCATTCCTTTTAAAGCAGCTTTTACAGCTTCACTCATAAACCCTTCGTGTTTGTTCATCTTTAGGATAATTTATTGGATAAAAAAAGCCGCAATGTAAATTGCAGCTTTTATATTTTTTTGCAATTTTATTTATTTTAAACCCCCAATCATGTCTTCAGGTTTTACCCATTCGTCATATTGTTCTGGAGTTATATACCCTAATCTTACAGCTTCTTCTTTTAAAGTAGTTCCGTTTGCATGAGCAGTATTTGCAATTTCTGCAGCCTTGTAATAACCTATTTTGGTATTCAATGCAGTTACTAACATCAAAGAATTATTTAACAATTCATTTATCCTTTTTTGATTTGGTTCAATTCCAGCAGCACAATTAACATCAAAAGACACACATGCATCTCCAATTAATTGAGCAGATTGTAAAACGTTTGCAGCCATCATTGGTTTAAAAACATTGAGTTCATAATGACCTTGAGTTCCACCTACAGTAACTGCAACATCATTCCCCATTACTTGTGCACAAACCATAGTAATTGCTTCTGCTTGTGTAGGATTCACTTTACCAGGCATGATAGAACTTCCTGGCTCGTTGGCAGGAATCATGATTTCTCCAATTCCAGAACGTGGTCCAGAAGCCATCATACGAATATCATTGGCAATTTTATTTAAAGAAACTGCTAATTGTTTTAACGCTCCATGAGTTTCAACCAAAGCATCGTGAGCGGCTAAGGCTTCAAATTTATTTTCAGCTGTGATAAATGGCATTCCTGTAAATTCTGCAATATATTTTGCTACTAAAATGTCATATCCAGCAGGAGTATTTAAACCAGTACCAACTGCAGTTCCTCCTAAAGCTAACTGACTTAAATGTTCTAAAGAGTTATTTAGTGATTTTAGTCCGAAATTTAACTGAGCTACATAACCAGAAAATTCTTGACCCAAGGTTAGGGGAGTTGCATCCATTAAATGCGTTCGACCAATTTTTACCACGTTTTTAAACGTTTCAGATTTTTTCTTCAGAGTATCTCTTAACTGAGTTACACCTGGGATAGTCGTTTCTACAATCTTTTTGTATGCGGCAATGTGCATTCCTGTTGGAAAGGTATCATTAGATGATTGTGATTTGTTAACATCATCATTGGGTTGAATGGTTTTATCTCCTTCACCAATAACTTTTCCAGCAATTTCATGTGCTCTATTGGCAATCACTTCATTCACATTCATGTTAGATTGTGTTCCAGAACCTGTTTGCCAGATTACTAATGGAAATTGATCGTCTAATTTTCCAGCGAGTATTTCATCACAAACTTGAGCAATTAAATCGCGTTTCTCTGCAGCTAAAACACCTAATTCAGCATTGGTATATGCGGCAGCTTTTTTTAGATAAGCAAAACCATAGACAACTTCTAATGGCATTGATGCAGCTGGACCAATTTTAAAATTATTTCTAGATCTTTCTGTTTGTGCTCCCCAATACTTATCGGCAGGAACTTCAACATTACCCATGGTATCTTTTTCGATTCTAAACTTCATGATTTGTGCTTTAGTTTTAGAATGCAAAATTACAAAATCCTCAACAATCAGTTATTAACATTTACGAGTAATTTCTTGTTGAAATATTTGATGAAATGTTAGTTACAATTAAAATTATCTGTTATTTTTGCAATATTAATTAAAGAAACAATATAAAATGTTAGATTTTTCTCAGTTTTCAGGATTTGTTTTATTCATGTTTATTTTTACAACCGGATTTTGGTTGTTAATTTTCTTATTAACGTTTGTTGTTCCTTACTGGATTGGTGGAACTATTTGGGAAAATATTAAATTAAAGAGAGAAGCAAAGAAAGCTGCTGAAGGAAAGTAGTTTTAAAAATATATCAATAAAAAAGGCTCGCAATTTGCGAGCCTTTTTTATTGTGTTTAATTCAGATTAAGGAGTTCCAAAATCTTCTCCACCATCAAAGTTGTCACCGTTTTTTCCATCACGTCCTTTTTTCTTCTTTTGATTAAATCGGTAAACAAAGTTTACTGATACTTGTCGTTGTCTCCATTGGAATTCGCTGTATTGTTCAAATACTCCAGGAACAGTAGTAGTTTGAATTCTTTTTCTGCTATTAAATACATCACTAACATTTAAACTTATGGAGGCTTTTTCTTTAAAAAGATCTTTACTTGCTGCAAAATTCATACTAAAAATACCTTCTCTTTTTGATTGAGCATTTCTATTAGGTCCTCGATAATTAGAATTTATTTGCATATCTACCTTACCAGGTAATGTTAACTTTTGATTTAATCGAATTGAAAATGCCGTATTTTCAAAATCAAAATTTTGAGATACCATAGAAACTGGATCAACATAATCACCATCTGTTGTTACACGAAACAAATTAAAGTCACTGTTAATGTTCCACATTTTAAATGGTCTATAACTTAAGGTAAATTCAAAACCAATTCGCTCCTGAGTTGATAAGTTTATAGGAAATCTTCTAATAATAGGGTCTCCGTTATCAGTAATTTCTCCAGTATCTTGCTGAATAAATTCCCAGTTATCTGCACTTCTATTATAGTATACCGATGTCCCCAGAGTTACTTTTCCCCATCTTTTTAAATATCCTAAATCAAAAGCATCAGATATAACAGGATTTAAACCTACATTACCACTAAAGATATTACTTTCACTAGAACGGCTTGGAAAAGGGTTTAAAAATCTACCACGTGGTCGTCTGATTCTTCTGTTGTATCCAAGGGTAAAACTTTCACCATCTTTTACTTCTAGTCCGATATTAACTGTTGGAAATAATTTACCATAAGATTTTGAATCTACTGATGTAGAAGTTTGTTGCTCAATTTCTATAGCAGTGTGTTCGTAACGAAGTCCTGCTAACAAAGATATTTTTCCAAATTTTTGACCGTATTGAAAATAAGCAGCATTTACTAATTCTTTATAATTAAAGGTATTGTTAAGTCCAGCATCGGGAATTAAATCCCCGTTAGGGAAATCTTGTCGTTCTGCTAAGAAGAAGCTGTTAAAAATATCTCTATAATTTCCTCGATATCCAAGTTCATATTGAATATCTTCTCCAACAGGTAGTACATAGTCTATTTGTAATAGACCTCTTTTTTCATCTTGATTCTCTATAACAAGTTCTAAATCGTTCAATATATTCGTTTGTGTATCAAACTCTGTAATATTATTTAAAACATCTTCAAATTCAGTAGAATATTGTGCGTTGATGGTTAATTTTTTACCATTTCCATCGAAATTATTGATATAATCTAATGTATATTGAATTCTATCTTCGTCTTCACCTTCTTGCTCTGTTCTTAACGTCGCTTCATTTATAAACCCTAAATCATTTAAACGTTCAATATCATTTGAATTAGTGTCATCATCATTTCCTTTGTTTATAATGATGTTACCTATGATACTAGAATAGTCACTGATGTAGTATTCCGTTCCAAAACTGGTAAAGAGTGATCTTCCTAATCTATCAAATTTTCTAGCTTCAATTGCACGAGCATTTTGAGCAGAAGCAGAGAAGAATTGAGTATCACTAAATGAGTTTCCAGGTGTTGCTCTGTATCTCCAGCCTGTATTCGTAAAGAAGTTCCATTTTTTGTTTCTCAAGTTAGCATTGAATGCAGCACCATATCTTTCTGGAGATCCTAAATCAAATTGCAATGATCCGTTAAAACCAATTAATTTATTTTTTCTTAAAATTATATTGATAATTCCTGCAGTACCTTCAGCGTCATATCTTGCAGATGGGGAAGTGATTACTTCTATTTTTTCAATGGCTTCAGCGGGTATTTGTCTCAATGCATCTGCACCGTTAATTCCAACCAAAGCACTTGGTCTACCGTCAATTAAGATAGTAACACTTTCGTTTCCACGTAAACTTACAGCTCCTTCAACATCAACTTGAACAGATGGTACATTTCCCAAAACATCACTGGCGTTACCACCACGAACTGACAAATCTTTTCCAATACTATAGATTTTCTTATCTAAACGAATATCTACCGTAGTTTTTTCAGCAACGATGACTATTTCATCTAATTTTTTTGAATCTTCTGCTAATTTGATAATTCCAAAATTAATTGATTTGTCAATTAATTTATTTGGCATTGTACCTGTTTTAAAAGAGATATATTCAAAACTTACATCATAAGTTCCTTTGGGTATATTTATATTGAAGTTTCCTTTTTCGTCAGTAATACCACCACTTAATTGTTTTGTTTTTACATCTTTTAAAATAACAGTAGCATATTCAAGAGGTTGATTGGTTTTTGTATCAACAATTTTTCCTGAAATAGTTACTTGAGCTGTTTTAGTGGTTTGTGCAAAGAGTGTACTAGTGATAAATAATAACAAGAGTGAAAATAGTGTAGTTTTCTTCATTTGAATCGATAGTTTTTTACTTCGACTGCAAATGTCTTATTAAGTTTAACGAATGCTTGTTAACATTCTGTTAAACAAAAATTGATTTTTGATAAACAAAACAATATCAGAGTATTCGTTTAATGTTTTCTGCTGGCCTACCTACAATTGCTTTGTTATTATTTACGACAATAGGTCTTTCAATTAGCTTTGGATTATTAATCATAGCAGCAATAATTTCTGAATTAGAAAGTGTTTTTCCTTTGTAATTTTCTTTCCAAATAGCTTCATTTTTCCGAACCAAATCAATTGGAGAGATACCTAATAATTTAATTAAAGAAGCTAATTCATCAGTTGAAGGAATTTCTTTTAAATATTCTTTAATTTCAAACGCTTGACCAGAGTTTTGTAAAATCTCTAAACCTTCTCTAGATTTTCTACAACGAGGATTGTGGTATATTTTTATCATTTGCTTAGTTTGTATAAATCAAAAATATCTCCAGTATTATATAATGAATCTAGAGTGTTTTGAAAATAATAGTAGGTTTCCGCATTGTAAAAATCTGAATATTTTTCTTTATCTGTTAAATAAAGATCTTCATCAGGGCTTCCACCTTCAAAGACATAGTTACTAAAATTAAAGAAAAGGGTATCTGCAGAAATTGTAATGACCTTTCCATAGGAATAGGTATTGTCATCATTTTCAAATACTAGAACATCATTGGGTTCCAAATTTTTGAGATTATCTGCAATTTCTTTATCATGTTCAAAGCTAGTATAAATACCATATAAAATGATACAAGCAATAATAATTAATCCAGAAAATAGATAGAATGGTATTTTAAAAGATTTCTTTTCTAAGTTTATTTTATTTGCGGTTCTTTTATCAATATCTTTTTTATCAATGACTAAATCACAATTTGTACAAACAGGATGTACCTTTTTAGAATAAGGGAACATAGGAATCCAAAAAACATCAAAATACTTAGCAATTCCAACAATACTTACATTCTTAGATTCACAACTTGGACAAATTGCGCTAGGTATTTTTTTTGAGCCTAAATCTTTTGCTCCAGTTCCATAAATAATCATAAATTATTTAATTTTGGTTAGTATCTTTTTGACCGTTTAGCATTAAAAATGCTTTTAAAAATGAATTGATGTTTCCGTCCATTACAGCATCTACATTACCCGTTTCATGAGCTGTTCTTACATCTTTCACCAATTTATAAGGATGCATCACATAGTTTCTAATCTGACTTCCCCATTCGTTTTTCATTTTACCAGCTTCAATTTCACTTCTTGCTTCTTGTTGTTTTTGTAACTCAATTTCGTACAATTGAGATTTTAGCATTTGCAAGGCAGTAGCTCTATTGTCGTGTTGTGATCTTGAATTAGAACAGGAAATCTGAATTCCTGTTGGTTTATGAGTCAACTGAACTTTAGTTTCTACTTTGTTTACATTTTGTCCTCCAGCACCACTAGATCTGGCTGTCGTAATTTCTATATCAGCAGGATTAATATCTATTTCTATAGAATCATCGGCAACAGGATACACATAAACAGACGCAAAAGAAGTATGTCGTTTTGCATTGCTGTCAAAAGGTGAAATTCTCACCAAACGATGTACTCCATTTTCTCCTTTTAACCAACCAAAAGCATAATCTCCATCTACTTCTACAGTTACAGTTTTTATTCCCGCAGAATCTCCCGATTGATAATTAAGTGTTTTTAATTTAAAACCTTGTTTTTCTGACCACATGCTATACATGCGAAACAACATTTCTGCCCAGTCGCAACTTTCAGTTCCACCAGCTCCAGCGGTAATTTGAATTACAGCACTTAAACTATCACCCTCTTCAGAAAGCATGTTTTTAAACTCAATATCTTCTAAAAACTCAATAGTTTTCTCATATTGATTGTTAATTTCTACCTCATCAATTTCTCCTTCCTTATAAAAATCATATAAAACTTGTAAATCTTCATCAAGAGAAACAGACTTGTTATAATCTTCTACCCATTTTTTCTTAAAACGTAATGATTTCATTAAAGCTTCCGCTTCTTTTGGGTCATTCCAAAAATCTGGATTTACAGTTTTTTCTTCTTCATTGGAAATTTCAATCAATTTTTTATCAATTTCTAAATAGTTTTTTAATTTAGAAACTCGATTTGAAATGTCTTTTAGCTGTTCTTGTGTTACCATAAGTGAAGCAAAAATAACTTAAAAAATCATAAAATAACTTTTTGATTTATTATTGTAAATTTACGCTTCCTCAAAATTAACTAACAATGAAAAAAATAGTACTTACAATCCTTTTTTTAAGCTTTATATCACAAATTTCGGCTCAATTTTTTAAAGACAATAAAACCGTCAAAAAATATGAAGGGTATTATACCTTTTATTATGATGAGAGTAAAGACAAACTATTTTTGGAAGTTGAAAAATTAGATCAAGAGTTTCTATATGTTCATTCACTTTCAGAAGGAATCGGTTCCAATGATATTGGTTTGGATAGAGGTCAGCTAGGAGGTGAGCGTGTTGTGAAATTTATCAAAGCAGGAAATAAATTATTATTAGTACAACCAAATCTAGATTACAGAGCCATCACAGAAAATATAGAAGAAAAAAAATCTGTAAAAGAAGCCTTTGCAAAATCTATTTTGTACGGATTTATAATTGAAAAAACTGAAAATGGTAAATATTTGTTAGATGCAACTTCATTTTTTATGAGAGATGCACATGGAGTAAAAGAACGTTTATCTGCTGGAGGTCAAGGAAACTATAGTTTGGATAAAAGTAAAAGTGCCTTTAATCTAGAAAGAACCAAAGCGTTTCCTAAAAATGTTGAATTCGATTTAATGTTAACATTTAAAGGAACGCCAAAAAGTTACACCATAGCAAGTGTAACGCCAACTTCTTCTTTAGTAACAGTAAACCAACATCATTCTTTTGTAGAGTTGCCTAATAATAAATACAAACCAAGAAAATTTGATCCTAGATCAGGTTCTTTTTCAATGTCGTATTTAGATTATGCAACACCCGTAAACGAATCGATCACAAAACAATTTATCTATCGTCATAGATTAGAAAAGAAAAACCCAAATGCGGCAACAAGTGAAGCAGTAGAACCCATTATTTATTATTTAGATAGAGGGACTCCAGAGCCTGTAAGATCTGCTTTGTTAGACGGAGCAAGATGGTGGAATCAAGCGTTTGAAGCAATTGGCTATACAAATGCTTTTCAGGTAAAAATGTTACCAGCAGACGTAGATCCTTTAGATGTTCGTTATAATGTGATTCAATGGGTGCATCGATCTACAAGAGGTTGGAGTTATGGTGGTTCTGTTTCAGATCCTAGAACGGGTGAAATTATTAAAGGTCATGTAAGTTTAGGTTCGTTAAGAATCCGTCAAGATTTTTTAATTGCTCAAGCTTTACAAGCTCCATATGCAAATAATGATACAGATGATCAGTTTGCTTTAGAAATGGCTTTGGCAAGAATCAGGCAATTATCAGCTCATGAAGTTGGACATACCATTGGTTTGGCTCATAATTTTGCAGCCAGTACCAAAGGAAGAGCTTCAGTAATGGATTATCCACATCCAATGTTGTCTTTAAAGGATGGAAAAGTAGATTTTTCTGATGCTTATGATACTAAAATAGGAGATTGGGATAAAGTAGCGATTGCATATTCTTACACTGAATTTGAAGAGAATGAAGAAATGAACTTAAATAAATTGCTAAATAATGCATTTAAAAATGGAGCTCGTTTTATTTCTGATCAAGATGCAAGGCCAGCAGGAAGTGCTCATGCTTATGCGCACTTGTGGGATAATGGAGCAGATGTGAGTTCAGAGTTAGACAATGTTTTAGCTATTAGAAAACAAGCAATTTTAAATTTTTCTAAAGACAATATTAAATCAAATCAACCGTATTCTGTTTTAGAAGATGTATTTGTTCCTTTATATTTTTTTCATAGATATCAAGTTGAGGCCGTTTCAAAGATTATTGGAGGCTTAGATTATACCTATGCTATAAAAGGTGATGGAAATACAATTGTAAAAAGAATCGATGGAAAAATAGAACGAAAAGCATTAGCATCCGTTTTAAGAACTTTGGATGTTGAAGAGCTTGCCATTCCTAAGAAATTATTGAACCTGTTTCCACCAAGAGCAGTGGGTTATGGAAGGAGTAGAGAATCTTTTAAAAGTAAAACAGGTGTAGGTTTTGATCCATTTGGAGCAGTAGAAACCGCATCAGATGCAACTTTGTATTTTTTATTACATCCAGAAAGAGTTACAAGATTGGTTCAACATAAAAGTTTAGACAAAAATCAATTAGGATTGGTGGAAGTTTTAGATAATTTGATTGATCATACCCTTAAAAAATCGCACAAAGATACCTATCATCAAGAGTTGCAAAATGTTGTAAATGTTCAGGTTTTGAATCATTTGTTTTCATTATCTGCAAATGATAAAATGTACAAGCAAGTCAATGCTATAGTAAATTCGAAAATTTATGAGATTCATGAAATCTTAAAAAACTCAAAAGCTAAAGGAGTACAGCAACTCTATCATAAAGAAATGATTAGAATGATTGCTGATTTTAAAAAGAATCCAACGAAGTTTAAAAAACAAAATACACCTAAAATACCTGATGGATCACCTATTGGAAACGAATAAATTATGATTATAGATTTAATTTCAGATACAGTTACAAGACCAACCAAAGGAATGTTGGATGCAATGATGAATGCTCAAGTAGGAGACGATGTTTTTAAAAGTGATCCTACAATTAATTTGTTGCAAAAAAAAGCGGCAGAAATGTTCGGAATGGAAGATGCATTATTTTTTCCTTCAGGAACCATGGCAAATCAAACTGCTATAAAATTACATACACAACCTGGCGATAAATTATTTTGTGATAAATGGGCACATGTGTATCAATATGAAGGAGGAGGGGCTGCCTTTAATTCGGGCGTTACATGCAAATTAATTGATGGTGATCGAGGAATGTTTACTGCAGAACAATTACAAGTTGCAGCTGCCGGTAGATCAGATATTCACGTACCATATTCTAGATTGGTGTGCATTGAAAATACAACGAATAAGGGAGGTGGAGCTTGTTGGGATTTTGAAGAGTTGATAAAAATAAAACAAGTTTGTGTAGAAAACAACTTAGATTATCATTTAGATGGAGCAAGGTTGTTTAATGCCCTGGTGGCAAAGAACGAATCTCCAGCACAGTATGGAGAATTATTTGACACCATTTCTATTTGTTTATCAAAAGGATTGGGAGCACCAATTGGTTCTATTTTATTAGGATCAAAAGAACATATTGAAAAAGCATTACGAATTCGAAAACTATTTGGAGGAGCGATGCGTCAAGCAGGATTTTTAGCCGCTGCGGCAATTTATGCTTTAGATCATCATGTAGATCGTTTGGCAGAAGATCATAAAAAAGCGAAGCAAATTGAAACAGTTCTAAATACACTTTCTTACGTCAAAAAAGTAGAGCCAGTAGAAACTAATATTATTATTTTTTATGTGAGAGATGAAATGAATCCTGATACTTTTATTTCAAAAATGTCAGAGAAAAACATCTTATTAACGCCCATGGGAGATGGGAAAATTAGAATTGTTACACATTTAGATTTTAATGATGGTATGTTAGAAATTTTGTTAAAAGAATTAAAATTATTTCATTTCTAAATCAGATAAACTCTTATAGTTTTTGTTTAGTTTTCTCAATAGAATTCCATACAAAAGTTGATAAAATAACCAAAAAACTAGTACCATTATTCCCGTAAGAATAACCATAAAAACTAAAAATATAGCTGATTCTTTTGTGCTAAAGTGAGTGTATTCAGTTCTTAAAGAACCTACAGAAATCATGATTGAAATAAATACTAAATAGGTTAAGTTAAAAATTACATAGTTTCTTACTGTTTTTCTAGTTTTTAAAATTTTAGTCATCAAACTTTTTGTATTCTCAATTACAGAAATATCTCGGTAATTCTTGTAAAACATAATCAAGAAGTAAAATAGAATGATATAAGCAATAATTTGAGAAACTAATAAAACATTGGTCATGCCATAAGTTTCCATCATTTCTTTTTGAGAAGTATCGTCAAATAGAAAATAAAAAGAATTCATGACTACAAATTCTAATATGCCTATGATAAAAATCCACTTAACAATAGAAGTAGATTTGGATTGTGTCATTTTATAAATCTCATTCTGTGAGATTTTGTTATTTTCTTCTGGCTGGTTCTTCCAAGCCTTTTTATAGTGTGATAAATCCATATTATTTAGTGTAACCATTCCTTTCTAGAAGGTGTTTTATGGGTTTAATATTTTCTTTAATTTGTCTTTGGCTCTATTCATTTTTACTCTTGCATTTACTTCAGAAATACCAAGAGCTATTGCAATTTCTTTATAAGGTTTATCCTCTAAATAAAGAAAAATAAGTGCTTTATCTATATCATTTAAATTTCTAATGGCATTATATAATGCCGTTAATTGCTGATCTTGTGTGTCATCATAATCATTAGAAGCGATTTTAAAACTAACATCGCTAAAATCTTGAGTTTTTACAGTTCTAATGGATTTTCTGTATAACGAAATTGCTGTATTTAGAGCAACACGATACATCCAAGTACTAAATTTAGCTTCACCTCTAAATTTTGAATAATTTTTCCAGAGTTGAATTGCAATTTCTTGAAACAAATCATTGTGCTGATCTTGATTTGTAGTATATATCCTACAAACCTTGTGAACAATATTTTGATTATTGTCAAAGTCATCCAAAAATTTCTTCTCCAGTTCTTTATGCACTATTTAGTTAGTTTATAGATAAGTCTGCAATTTGTTAAAAAAGTTACAAATATTAAAGCTTAAATTTTTTTTAACTTATAAATAAGTATCTTTGTTTAAGCAAAATGTAATTACTTTGAACAGCATTAAGAAAGATTTTACAATAAAAGATCTTGAAAATATTTCCGGAATTAAAGCCCACACTATCCGCATATGGGAGAAACGCTACAATTTACTCTCTCCAGAAAGAAGCGAATCCAACATAAGACATTATTCTCATCAAAATTTACAAAAACTTTTAAATATTGTATTGTTAAATAATAATGATCACAAAATTTCAAAAATAGCTGAAATGAGTGAAGATTCAATTATTGTCAATGCAAGAGAGTTAGCTTTTCAAAAAGCTGTAAATGATGAGGCTATCAACTCGTTCAAACTCTCTATGTTTCAGTTTGATAAAATTCTATTTAATAATACTTATAATAAGCTTCTTCATAAAAAAACCTTTAGAGATATCTTTAAAGAAGTTTTTATTCCTTTTTTAGAGCACATTGGTTTATTATGGCAGACAGATACTTTATTGCCAGCACATGAACATTTTATTTCAAATTTAATTTCGCAAAAGATTCAGATTAATACAGAGAAACTACAATACAGTGTTTGTGAAACAGGCAAGACGTATGTGCTATTTCTGCCAGAAAATGAAATTCACGATTTAGGATTACTGTATTTAAATTATGAATTAGTTTTACGTGGACATCATACAGTTTATTTAGGTCAAAGCTTGCCTTTAAATAATTTAAATTATTTTTTTGATGGAAATCAAGAGATATGCTTTGTGACTTCAATGACAGTGCAGCCTTACGATGATAAGGTTTTGGAGTATTTTAATGAAATTGACGAAATTTTAAAGGAGTCAAAACATTCTTTAATAGCCATTGGTAAAAAAGCAATAGACGTTAGAGGGCATAAATTTCAATCAAAAATATCACTTCACCCTACGGTTACTGAACTGTTAAAAGTATTATAATTTTTTTTTAAAACCTTCTTTTGTTAACTAATAATTATATTTGTTTAACAAAACAATCAATGAGTAAAAATATTCACATTATAGGATCTGGATTTTCGTCTTTAGCAGCTTCATGCTACATGGCAAAAATGGGATATCAAGTTACTGTATTTGAAAAAAATAGTACAGTAGGAGGTAGAGCTAGACAATTAAAAAAAGAGGGATTTACCTTTGATATTGGACCGTCTTGGTATTGGATGCCTGGTGTCTTTGAACGTTTTTTTGCTGATTTTGGTAGAAAACCTTCTGATTATTATGAATTAGAAAAGTTAGATCCTGCATATGAAGTATATTTTGGAAAAAATGATTCCTTAATTGTAGATGGTAATTTAGATGACATCTACAAAATGTTTGAAAAAGAAGAGACGGGAAGTTCAGAACATTTGAAAAAATTTTTAAAATCTGCCAAGGATAATTACGAAACAGCCATTGAAGATTTAGTATACAAACCTGGAGTATCGCCTCTAGAATTAGTAACTCCAACTACCGTAGCAAGAGTATCTCAGTTTTTTTCTACAGTTAGTAAAGAGGTTCGGAAAAAAATTAAAAGTCAGCGTCTTATTAAAATTCTTGAGTTTCCAGTATTATTTTTAGGAGCAAAACCAAGCAATACACCCGCGTTCTATAATTTTATGAATTATGCAGATTTTGGTTTGGGAACTTGGCATCCTAAAGGAGGAATGTATAGTGTAGTAGAAGGGATGAAAAAATTGGCTGAGGAACTTGGAGTGCATTTTCAAACTAATAGTAATGTTGAAAAAATATTTGCAGAAAATGGGAAAGTATCCGGATTGAGAGTAAATGGTGAAAATATAGTATCTGATTTAGTATTGAGTGGTGCCGATTACCATCATACTGAAACTTTGTTAGATGAAACATATAAACAGTATTCAGAATCTTATTGGTCTAAGAAAACTTTTGCACCATCTTCTTTACTTTTTTATGTAGGATTTGATAAGAAATTAAAAAATGTACATCATCATACACTATTCTTTGATACGGATTTTGAAGAACATGCCGTAGAAATATATGATGATCCAAAATGGCCTACAGCTCCTTTGTTTTATGCTAATTTCACATCATTAACTGATCCTAATTCTGCTCCAGAAGGAAAAGAAAATGGTTTCTTTTTAATTCCATTAGCTCCCGATTTAGAAGACACAGAAGAACTTAGAAATAAGTATTTTGAATTAATAATGGATCGATTTGAAAAAATTACTAACCAAGAAGTAAAAAATAGTATTATCTTTAAAGAGTCCTTTTGTGTAAACGATTTTAAAAAAGAATATAATTCTTATAAAGGAAACGCATATGGAATGGCAAACACCTTGTTACAAACGGCATTTTTAAGGCCTAAATTGAAAAGTAAAAAAGTAAAAAATTTATATTTTACAGGTCAACTAACTGTTCCAGGTCCAGGTGTACCACCTTCTTTAATTTCCGGAAAGATAACATCTGAGTTAATTAAAAAAACGAGATTGTAAATGAAAGAATTATTTGATCAAGTTAGTTTTGACACTAGCAAATTAGTTACAAAAAAATACAGCACTTCCTTTTCGTTGGCTGTAAAAATGTTATCACCCACTATAAGATCAGCTATTTATAATATTTATGGTTTTGTCCGTTTTGCAGATGAAATTGTAGATACTTTCCATGATTACAAAAAAGAAGAATTACTTAACGATTTTGAAAAAGAATATTATAAAGCATTAGAAAACGGAATTAGTTTAAATCCTATTTTAAATTCTTTTCAAGCCACAGTAAAAAGATATAATATTACAGATGATCTTGTTTCAGCTTTTCTAAAAAGTATGCGAGCAGATTTATCAAAAACCACTTATCAGACGAAAGAAGAATATGACGAATATATTTATGGATCTGCTGATGTCGTTGGTTTGATGTGTTTAAAAGTTTTCGTTGATGGTGATGATGAAAAATATGAAGAGCTAAAAGTTGCTGCAATGCGTTTAGGTTCTGCATTTCAAAAAGTGAATTTTTTAAGAGATTTAAAAGATGATTTTGAATTGTTAAATAGAACGTATTTTCCTAATGTAGATTTAGCGTCTTTAGATGCAGCATCAAAGCAGTTAATAATTGATGAAATTGAAAACGATTTTCAGTATGCATTTACTCATGGTGTTATAAAATTACCACCAGAAGCAAAGTTTGGTGTTTATATGGCTTACAGGTACTACAGAAGATTATTAAAAAAATTAAGCAATGTTCCTTCTTCTGAGATTATAGAAACTAGAGTTAGAATTTCTGATCCAATGAAAATAAATTTACTGGCCAGAAGTTATGTGAAATATAAATTAAATATGATTTAATGTTGCTTTTAATTCTTACAACACTTGCTACTTTTTTATTGATGGAAGGAGTTACTTGGTGTACTCATAAGTTTGTGATGCATGGTTTTTTATGGTATTTGCATGAAGATCATCATCAGCCAAAGTATCAAAACCTGTTTGAAAAAAATGATTTGTTTTTTATCATTTTTGCTCTGCCAAGTTCTTATTCAATTTATTACGGATTTGAAGAGCAGATATATTATATCTCAGCAATTGGATTTGGTATCATGTTATATGGGATTGCTTATTTTTTAGTTCATGATGTGTTAATACATCAACGATTTAAGTGGTTTAAAAACACAAAAAATAGCTATTTAGTTGGTTTAAGAAAAGCACACAAAATTCATCACAAAAAGTTAATGAAGCATGATGGTGAATGTTTTGGAATGCTATTTGTCCCATTCAAATATTTTAAAAAACCAAAATTATAGTCCAAATTGAAGGAAAAAATCCAAAAGAAAGCAATTGTAATAGGTGCTGGAATTGCAGGATTATCTTCAGCTATTCGTCTTCAAAATGCAGGATTACAAGTTGCAGTTTTTGAAATGAATGACTATCCTGGCGGTAAATTAACAGAGTTTACAAACAAAGGGTTCCGATTTGATATGGGTCCTTCTTTATTTACCATGCCTCAGTTTTTAGAGGAGTTATTTATCAATTCAAATAAAAATATAGAAGAGTATTTTTCTTACAAAAGAAAAGAGACTGTTTGCCATTATTTTTTTGAAGACGGAACAACTTTTCAGGCCCCATCAAAAGAACAAGATTTTGCTAAAAGAGCATCTCAAACATTTAATGTAGCAGAAGAAAACATTCTTAATTATTTTCAAAAAAGTAAAACAAAGTACGATTTAACGTCTTCTTTATTTTTAGAAAACTCATTACATAAATTAACAACCTATTTATCTAAAGATACCTTAAAAGCAATTTTTAAAGTAAGAAGTTTAGCTATTAACTCAACTTTACACGATTACAACGCTAATAATTTTAAAGATCCTAAATTAGTTCAGTTATTTGATCGGTTTGCAACCTATAATGGTTCATCTCCTTATCAAACTCCAGGAATTATGTCTATGATTCCTCATTTAGAACAACATTACGGTACTTTTTTCCCCAAAGGAGGTATGCATTCTATTACACAAAGTTTGTATCAATTAGCAATAGATTTAGGAGTTGAATTTAAATTTAATTCAAAAGTTGAAAAAATTATTGTTCAGAATAAAATTGCCCTAGGTATTCTATGTAACAACACAACATATTTTGGGGATTATATTATTTCTAATAGTGATGTTGTTCCAACCTATAGAGCATTACTAAAAGATCAAAAATCTCCTGAGAAAATTTTACAACAACCAAGGTCTAGTTCAGCTTTAATTTTCTATTGGGGAATAAAAAAAGAATTTCCGTCTTTAGATTTACACAATATCTTTTTTTCTGAAAACTATCAAAAAGAGTTCAAATATATTTTTGATAAAAAGAAAGTATCTGATGATCCAACAGTCTATATAAATATTTCTTCAAAGGAAAATAAATCCGATGCTCCGAAAGGATCTGAAAATTGGTTTGTGATGGTAAATGTCCCAAGTAATACGGGACAAGATTGGGATGCTATTATAAAAAAAGTGAGACGAGATGTTATTAATAAACTTTCTGATTCTCTTTCAGTAAACTTAGAAGATTTAATAGAATTTGAATCGGTGTTAGATCCTAGATTAATAGAATCTAAAACAATGTCTTATCAAGGAGCTCTTTATGGAGCTTCAAGTAATAACAAATTTGCTGCTTTTCTAAGACATCCTAACTTTAGTCAACTAATATCAAATCTATATTTTTGTGGAGGAAGTGTTCATCCAGGTGGTGGAATACCTCTTTGTTTGCTCTCTGGAAAAATTGTTTCAGAGTTAATTTTAAAAGATTCATGATAGTGAAAAACAAATTAGTTATTTCAATTTTTATTATTTGGCTCTTCAATATTTCAGGAATCATTGGAATATTATCTCCTTATTCTGAGTGGTTTTTGGGACTAACTCCTTTGAATTTGTTGATTTATATCTTAATGATTACATGGAATATAGAGGGACTTTCTAAACAATATATTTATGCATTTTCAATTCCATTTTTTTTAGGATTTATTACAGAATTTCTGGGAGTAAATTATGGATTACTATTTGGGTCTTATGCTTACGGAGAAAATTTAGGGTTTAAAATAGGTGGAGTGCCCTTAATGATATGTGTTAATTGGTCAGTATTAACAATCGTTACAGCAGATTTAAGTAGTTTGATTATAAAAAATATGATCTTACGTTCTTTACTAGGTGGATTCTTAATGATGATTTTAGACATTATTATTGAAATCTCAGCACCTAGATTTGATTTTTGGGAGTTCGATAACAATACAATTCCATTAAAAAATTACATTACATGGTTTGTAATTGGAAGTATCGCACATTATTTATATCATCAATTTAAGATTAAAACTGATAAGAAAATTTCAATTCATATATTTGTTGCAATAACAATTTTCTTTTTTACTTTTTTATTGTTTTAATGCAAGAACACGATTACATAATTACTGGTACTGGAGCTTCCGGACTTATGCTGGCATATAGAATGGCCAAAGACCCTTTTTTTGACCGCAAATCAATACTTATTATTGATAAAAAGAAAAAATCTTCTAACGATAGAACTTGGTGTTTTTGGGAGAATGGAACAGGGGAATGGGATGATATCCTTCATAAATCTTGGAAAAAAATATTATTTAATAGTAAATCATTTAAGAAAGAGTTTGAATTAGTTTCCTATTCCTATAAAATGATTAGAAGTGCATCATTTTATAAGAAGATGTGGGATTTTATAGATACCAAAGAAAATATCACATTTGTTGAAGATACTGTTATCAATATTAGTCATAAAACACATGGTGCCTCTGTTCTTACTTTAAAAACAGAATATCATACATTAAAATTAATCAATAGTATTGCTTTTGATAAGAATTATAAACAGCAAGTCAAATTCCCAGTGCTTCAACAACACTTTTTGGGTTGGTTTATTGAAACTAAAGAAGATACTTTTAATGACTCTGTAGCTACTTTTATGGATTTTACTGTAAATCAGAAAGACAATACAAGGTTTATGTATGTTTTACCCCAAACTCCAAAAAAAGCTTTATTTGAGTTTACATTATTCTCGACAAACCTGCTAGGGAAAGAAGAGTATGAAAGAGAAATTACTAAGTATTTAAAACAACGATCCATCACTGATTTTAAAATTATTGAAAAAGAATATGGAATCATTCCTATGACTTCCTACAGATTTTGGAGACAAAACTCTAAAAATGTTTTGTATATAGGAACTGTTGGTGGCTGGACAAAAGCCAGCACAGGTTTTACTTTTATGAATACTACTAAAAAAACAAAAAAAGTAATTGATTTTATTAAAACAGATAAAAGTTTTAGAAGTTTTAGAAGACCCTCTAGATTTTGGTATTACGACTTATTCTTAATAGATATTTTATCAAGACACAATCATATTGGAGCAAGTTTATTTTCTAAACTATTCAAAAGAAATTCAGTTCAGAATATATTTAAGTTTTTAGATGAAGAAACTAATTTTTTACAAGATTTAAAAATTATGCTAACCATGCCTTTCTATCGATTTACTTGGGCGTTTATCAGAAGACTTTTTAATTTTTAATTAAAATAGATCTTAACTTCCTTTAATACAAGTGCTTTTATGAAGCACTTTTTATTTTTATTTACAATTCATCCTAAAAAAAATACAACTCGGTAACATATTGTTTATTCAGTTCTATTGTCATTGCATATTCGTACTATAATTAACCATACAGAATTAAAGAAGTATCATAAATAACAATAAAATGAAAATTATAGTAACAATTTTAGCGACAGCAATGATGTTAACAGGAAGTTTAATATCATCAAAAAAGACAACAATTACAGCAACAGTTGTAAATGTTAGTAGCAGTAAAGGAAAAGTATCTTTTGCACTTCACAATAAAACAAGCTTTATGAAAGAACCGTTGCAAGCAAAAACTGCAGAAATTATTGATGGTAAAAGTACCGTTTTTTTTGAAGGTTTAGAACCAGGTGAATATGCAATTATTTGTTTGCATGATATAAACGAAAATAACAAAATGGATTTTGCACCAAGTGGAATGCCTTTAGAAGATTATGGAGCTTCTAATAATGTTATGAATTTTGGACCACCAACTTTTTCTGATTCAAAATTCACAGTAGCTGATAAAGATTTAACATTAGAAATTAAGTTTTAATATACTTAATTAGTTGTTAAAGAAGTTTCGTTAAATTTATAAACAGAATAAAGAACCATTCATATAAAGATGAACACTACAAAAGAAATATTTACTATCGGAAGTTTAAAGAAAGGATTTTTAGTTTGTTTAAAACTCTCGATAGCTTTTACGATCATCTTTAGTGTAATATTTCAACAATTTACTTTAGAAGATTTTGGAAAAACATTTTTAATATCTTCAATGTTCTCTTTTGGGATGGGTTTTGGTAATGGATTGTTAAATAGGTATTTAAGCACAAAGTGGGATTGGATTACGCAAACAAATCAACGTGTAACTGCTGGAATAATAGTTACTATAGTCTATACCGTGCCATTGGTTTTATCCATTGATTATTTAACAATGATAGTCTTAAATGAAGGAGATCCAACTTATTTTTTTAAAGGAGTTAACTTTTTTATTCACTTATTTTATATCATTCTTTCTTTAGGAATTTCAACTTTCCTACACGCTAAAAGTTTTATGAGTAATTGGAAAAAAGCCATGACACAAGAAAGTACGAAACAAGAGATAGTTGCTAAAACAGAAACAGCAAAGTTTGAGTCACTTAAAAGTCAGATAGATCCTCATTTCTTATTTAATAGTCTGAATGTTTTAACCTCATTGATAGGAGAAAACCCAAATCAAGCAGAAAAGTTTACAACAAAGCTTTCAAAAGTATATCGATATGTTTTAGAACAGAGAAATAAAGATTTAATTCCGTTAACAGAAGAAATAAAATTCGCTAAAAACTATATGGAATTATTGGGAATGCGATTTGAAGATGCTGTAAAATTCGAAATTCCTAATACAGTGAGTAATGAAAATTTAAAAATAGTACCACTATCGTTACAATTATTACTTGAAAATGCAGTAAAACACAATGTAGTTTCCTCATCAAAACCTTTAATAATCTGGATTTATGAGCAAGATAACTACCTAATTATAGAAAATAACATCAATCCAAAAGAAGCAATTGGAAAAAGCACCAAAGTAGGTCTTAGTAATATTGCAGATAGATATGGATTAATCACTACTAAAAGAGTGATGATAGAAAATGACAACAAAACATTTAAGGTAAGCTTACCGCTCCTTATAAAAATGAACAATATTATGTATTCAGAAGATTTAGAAAACAGCAAATATGTACGCGCCGTAGAACGTGTAGAAAAATTAAAAGAATTTTATCAAAATTTAACATCCTATGTAATAGTGATTCCTTTTTTGATATTTATAAACCTAAACTATTCACCAAGATTTCAATGGTTTTGGTTTCCAATGATTGGATGGGGAATTGGAATTATTTTTCATTGGTTGGAGGCTAACAATTATAATATTTTCTTAGGAAGTAATTGGGAGGAAAAGAAAATAAAAGAAATGATGGATAATAATAAAGATAGATTTTAAAGAATATGGAAACTATTAATAAAGAGCAATCTTTCATTAAAGCTCATAAAAGAGTAAAACAGATTAAAGGTTTTTATACTCAATTAATGATTTCTCCTTTTTTAATCACATTCTGGGTCGTGATAAATTTAAAAGAAGCTCCAGAGTTTCATTGGTTTTGGATTGCAATAGTAGCCTGGTTAGTAGGACTTTTTATTCATTGGTTAATAGTTTTTGGTTTCGCTAAGAATAACTTTAGAGAGAATTGGAAGCAAAATAAAATTAAAGAAATCATGAATGAGAGTAATGATATTGATTCTAATTATGAAGAGTCAAATTACTATCAAGAAATTGTTTATACTCAAACTAAAAAACGTGTAAGACAAATTAAAAGTTTTTATATTCTTATGGTAGTATTCTTAGTTTTAGCTCCTATAATAATTTATGTTAATTTAGAATTTTCACCTGGTTTTCATTTTTTCTGGTATGCAATCGTTGGGATGATCTTAACTATATTTTTTCATTGGATTGCAGTTTTTGGAATTGAAAAAATAGGTTTAGGTAATAAATGGGAGCAAAAAAAAATACAAGAGATCATAAATTTTAATACCACCAATATTTAATAATATGGTAGCAAATTATAGAAAAGAACAACAATATTTAAAAGCACAAAAAAGGATAAAGGATATTAAAGGGTTTTATTCTCACTTAATAGTAATGGTTTTTTTACTTCCTTTTATTGTATTTATTAACTTGAAATTCATTCCTCGATATCAATGGTTTTGGTGGGCATTATTTGGGAACTTATTCGGATTATTCTTTCACTGGCTAGGTGTATTTGGATTCGAAAACCTAGGATTGGGAAAAAAGTGGGAAGAAAAGAAAATTCAAGAGTACATCAATAAAGACAAGACTAATTTTTAAAGAATCATACAATGGACAAAGATTATATAAAAGAACAACAGTATCTAAAAGCTAAGAAAAGAGTCAAAGATATTAAAGGGTTTTACTCTCATTTATCAGTGTATGTTATTATCAATATTTTCATTAGCGGGATTATCATCTATGGATTAAGTTACGATGGTAATGAGAGAATTGAGAAAATATTTACAAATTTTGGAGTATATTCAACCTGGTTGTTTTGGGGAATAGGATTGTTTTTTCATTGGTTAGGAGTTTTTGGTTTTAAGAATATTCTTGGCAAATCTTGGGAAGACAAAAAAATAAAAGAACTAATTGAGTTAGATGACAAAAGAAGCGATAAAATTTTAAGAAAATAGATCATGGAAATAGATAATAACCACGTAGATAGAAAATATCTAAGAGCAAAAAAACGAGTAGAAGAATTTAAAAAATATTATAAACATTTATCTATTTATATTGTAATAAATACAATTCTTTCCATTTTTAAAATCGTTAATGATATTAGAGGAGGAGATAGTTTTGAAGAAGCAGTTTTAGATTATCATAACTACTCACTTTGGTTTTGGTGGGGAATTGGAATTGTATTTCATACCTACGGAGTTTTTGGCGCCAGATTTTTGTTTATGAATAAAGACTGGGAAGACAGAAAGATTAAAGAATACATGGATGAAAAATAATTGATCATCATATGAAAGTTGTCATTATAGAAGACGAAAAACCGGCTGCAAGAAGATTAAGTAGAATGTTTAAAGAACTTGGTATTGAAGCAGAAGTAATGCTGCATTCAGTAGAAGAATCTTTAAATTGGTTTCAAAATAATTCGCAACCTGATTTAATATTTCTAGACATCCAATTATCTGATGGTTTGTCTTTTGAAATTTTTGAAGAAGTAACTGTCGATAGTGCCATTATTTTTACCACTGCTTATGATGAATATGCATTAAAAGCTTTTAAACTTAACAGTGTAGATTATTTATTAAAACCCATAGATGAAGACGAATTAAAAACTGCAGTAGAAAAATATAAAAATCAACAGCCAAAAGAATCTAAGCTTCAAGTTAATATAGACGATATAAGAAAGTTACTCATCAACCCTATAGATAGAAAGTTTAAGAAACGTTTTACCATCAAAATTGGTCAGCATATAAAAATCATTCATGTAGATGAAATAGAATGTTTTTATAGCGAAAATAAGGCCACTTACATCCATACTACTAGTAATAGAAACTATTTAATTGATGGTTCTTTAGAACATTGGCAAGAACAATTAGACCCTGAATCTTTCTATAGAGTTAACAGAACTTTTATGGTGCATATTAATTCTATTAAAGACATTATTGCCTATTCTAACAGTAGATTAAAATTAATACTTCAAACTTTTTCTGACACTGAAATTATTGTCAGTAGAGAACGCGTTAAAGATTTTAAAAATTGGATTGATAGATAACACTAATTAACATTCATTAATTTGATTCTTTTCATATCTTTACTAAAGATATTTTAACAAACGAATAACATTTATTCAATTTAATCGTTTTAATTACGGTTTCACAATAAAAAAAATGATGAAAAAATACTTACTTACTTCTCTAGTTGCCTTATTAATAGTATCGATTTCAAGCTGTACAGATAGTGAGAGATTTGAAATTGAAAAAGGTAAAATAGGCCATCTTACAACGAATACAAAAATTCAAGAACTTTCAAAAATTTTCAAGAACGATTCTATTGTTACCAATTTAAGTGAAGGCTCGCTTGGAGATAATTATTTTCAAGATGATGATGAGTATTTAATTTATGATAAAGAAGGAAAACACTTATTAACAATTATACCTAAAGAACAGTTAGATTCTACTTCTACGATTAAAAGTGTAGAAATTTATGATGATCGTTATAAAACAATAACAGGATTAAATATTAGAACAACCTTTGCAGATATAAGAGCCAATAATAATATCAATAAAATTGAATCTTCATTTTCTTCTGCGACCTTGTTTATAGATGATTTGAATGCTACAATAGCAATAGATAAAGAAGAGTTAGGTTTAAAAGCATTTAGTAATCAGAAAGTAAGATTAGATCAAATTCCAGATTTGGCTAAAATGAAAACCCTTATCGTTTGGTTTAATTAAATGGCTAAAAAGTTTATCATACAAAATAAACCATTTGTAGTTCCAACTACCGATGGAAAACTAATTGAAGAACATTTTGGTAATGCTACTGACGGAAATTCACAAATAAGTATTGCTCATATGATTGCTCCTTCTGGATGGAGTGAACCTTTTCAAACACCAGAATTTGATGAATTCACGTATATCGTTAGAGGGAAAAAGCTGTTTATTATTGAAGGAGAAACTATTATTTTAGAAGCTGGCCAATCGATTAAAATTGAAAAAAATACAAGAATTCAATATTCAAACCCTTTTGATGCTGAGTGCGAGTATATTGCTATTTGCTTGCCTGCTTTTTCTATGGATTTAGTAAATAGAGAAGATTAATTACTTCTTTTACAAGCCAATAAAGTATTCTTTAATAACATTGCAATTGTCATAGGCCCAACACCTCCAGGGACAGGAGTAATAAAAGCTGATTTTTTAGAGACTTCATCAAAAGCTACATCGCCTAACAAACGATAACCACTTTTTTTAGAGCTATCTTCAACTCTTGTAATTCCAACATCTATTACAGTTACATTGTCTTTTACCATATCTGCTGTTAAAAACTCAGGAATTCCCAAGGCAGCAACTATAATATCTGCTTGTAAAGTAATTTCTTTTAAATTAGTAGTTCTACTGTGGGTGATGGTTACCGTAGCATTACCAACAGTTCTTTTTTGAGAGAGTAAAATACTCATTGGACTACCAACTATATGACTTCTACCAATAACTACTACATGTTTTCCAGAGGTTTCAACGTTATATCTTTCTAATAATTCTAAAATCCCGAAAGGGGTAGCAGAAATAAAAGTAGGCAGATTTAAAGCCATTTTACCAACATTGGTTGGATGGAAACCATCAACATCTTTATTAGGATTCACAGCCATGATTACTTTCTGTTCATCGATATGTTTTGGCAATGGTAATTGCACAATAAATCCATCAATATCATCATTGTTATTTAGTTCTTCAATCTGAGCTAATAGAGTTTCTTCTGTAGTTTCTTCAGGTAATTCAATTAAAGTTGATTCAAATCCAACACGGTTGCATGCTTTTACTTTTGCACCTACATATGTTTTGCTGGCACCGTCGTTTCCAACAATAACAGCCGCTAAATGGGGAGTTTTCTTTCCTTCGTTTTTAAGTTGTGAAACTTCTAATGCGATTTCATCTTTAATATCAGATGAGGTTTTTCTACCATCAAGTAAAATCATTGTGTTGTATTATATTATTAAACAAAAAGGCTACTTTTAAAGCAGCCCAAGTTTTTTATTTCATTCCTTTCATCATTTGCATCATCTTTTTTCCACCACCACCTTGCATCATCTTCATCATTTTGCTCATCTGATTAAATTGCTTCATTAACTGGTTTACTTCTTGTACTGAAGTTCCAGAACCTTTTGCTATTCTTTTCTTTCTACTTGCGTTAATGGTTGTTGGTGTACTTCTTTCAGAAGGAGTCATAGAATGTATGATAGCTTCTATACCTTTAAAAGCATCATCATCTATATCTACATCTTTCATTGCTTTACCAGCCCCAGGAATCATTCCGACTAAGTCTTTCATGCTTCCCATTTTCTTTATTTGCTGAATTTGAGATAAAAAGTCGTCAAAACCAAACTGATCTTTTGCAATTTTCTTTTGAAGTTTTCTTGCTTCTTCTTCGTCGTATTGTTCTTGAGCTCTTTCAACAAGAGATATTACGTCTCCCATTCCTAAAATACGATCTGCCATACGATCTGGATAGAATACATCTATGGCATCCATTTTTTCTCCAGTTCCAATAAACTTGATAGGTTTATCTACGACAGATTTAATTGATAAAGCAGCTCCACCACGGGTATCACCATCTAGTTTGGTAAGAATTACACCATCAAAATTTAAAACATCATTAAAGGCTTTTGCTGTATTAACAGCATCTTGCCCAGTCATAGAATCTACAACAAATAATGTTTCTTGTGGATTTACAGCTTTGTGAATATTAGAAATCTCAGTCATCATCGCTTCATCAACAGCTAAACGACCAGCGGTATCAATAATAACAACATTTTTACCGTATGCTTTTGCATGTTTAATAGCATTGATAGAAATTTCAACAGGATTTTGATTACCAACTTCTGCATATACTTCAACTCCAACTTGTTCTCCAACTACTTGTAATTGATTAATGGCAGCAGGTCTGTAAACATCACAACCTACTAATAATACTTCTTTTGCTTTTTTTGTTTTTAAGAAATTTGCCAGTTTTCCAGAAAAAGTAGTTTTTCCAGAACCTTGTAAACCTGAGATTAAAATAACAGTTGGGTTACCACTTAAGTTAACACCAACAGTTTCTCCACCCATCAAATCAGTTAGCTCATCTTTAACCAATTTAACCATTAACTGACCTGGATTTAAGGTAGTTAATACATCTTGCCCTAAAGCTTTTTCTTGAACGCTCTTGGTGAAGGTTTTAGCAATCTTAAAATTAACATCGGCATCCAACAATGCTCTTCGTACTTCTTTTAAAGTTTCTGCTACATTTACCTCTGTTATTTTACCGTGACCTTTAAGAGTGTGTAAGGCTTTATCTAATTTTTCGCTTAAATTACTAAACATAGGATTCTTTTGCTTTTTTGGAAGTTACAAATATAGAAAATACATGCATTTTACTCAAGGAAAAGAGTACTTAATCTTTCTTCGCTACTAAGCTTGTAGCAAAATTAATTAAGTGAATAAGTGTTGCGAGAATAAAAACAGCAAAAGCGAGTATAAGAATACTATTCATGATGGTAATTTCTTCATAGGTTTTTGATGAATTTGAAGTAATAGTGAAATAAATTAATGGAACAATTGCTATAATTTGAATAAGAATGTGGGTAATAGTTAGGCCCTTTTTAGCTTGTTTTTGCGTAATTGTCAAAGAAGCATAATTTACTGCTATCAAGATAAAAAATAACGCAGAAAATAAATTAAGAATCCAAATATCTAAATCAATGATACCACCATAGAATGCGAGTTCAATAGAATTTTCTTTATAGATGAACCCAATAATAAACATAATCAATGCTAGAAAGCTAAAGAAATATTGAGGTTTTGTAATAATTTTTTTCATATTAATAATTTTTCTTCAGGATGTCTAAATGATGATCTGTATGGTACGCAGACCACATAATTATTTCTCTTACTGTCATTTTTCCCATTAAAGGATGTGGTAGTAATAAAGTGTCTAAATCTTTGTCTTTTAATTTATTTGTTTTGTATTGTAATTTTTTATTTAAAATTTGCAGCTTAGAGATGAGTTGATATTTTTTTTCAATATCAGGAGTCTTTAAATCTTGATTAAATTTTTTCGTCTTTTCTTGATTTTCAGCTAATCGTTCGTTGTATTTCTTTGCAACCTCTTCATAAGTCCTAGAAGTTCTATTTGAAGTACCAAATTTATATTTTAAAAGAAACTTAGGCATACTCAAAGCTTTGTTAAGCAATTTGGCACTGTTTTCTAGATGCAATATATGTTGCCCAGTAGTCCATTTTTGATGTGGTCCATCCATCCATTTTTGATATGGATGATTTTCTAACCAAAGAAATAATTCTTTATGCTTCTCTTCAAGTACTTCAATTATCTGCTGTTTTTTCATTTTTTCATCAAAAATCTAATGAACAAGATACAAAAGTAACTGGATATTACAATTCACTACAATATTAAAACAGTTCATTACATCTAGTTTTTTTAAAGACGATTACACCAATACATTTGTTTCAATTTTTTTAAAAATGCTTTGAGGGTTATTAAATTCTCTTCATTAAGTTTGATATTTACCTAGCTTGTTGTATTTTTCAGAATTATATAGGTTTATATGAAGAAAAACATCACAATTAAAGAATTATCTAAGATCTTAGAAGTATCTATATCTACTGTTTCCAAAGCTTTAAACGATAGTTATGAAATAAGTGAGAGCACTAAACAGCGAATTAAAGAAGCCGCTAAATTATACAATTATAAGCCCAATAAACTTGCAGTCAATTTAAAATCTGGTAAAACAAACACCATAGGTGTCGTATTGCCAAGTATTAAAAACTTTTTCTTAGCAAGAGTGTTAAGAGGTATAGAAAATGTAATTGCTAGTACTCAGTATAATATTATTATTAGCATTACCAATGAATCTTATGAGAAGGAAGTACAATCTGTACAAACGTTATCCAATGGTTTAGTTGATGCAATCATAATAGCTGTTTCTGAAGAGACACAAGTAAAACAAGATTTTTCTCACTTAAGTAGATTAGAAGATGAAATGCCTTTATTAATTGTTGATAGAGACGTAAAATCTATTAATTGTGATAAAGTTCTTGTTAATGACTATGAAGCTGTTTTAAATGCAGTGAATGGATTAATATCGGATGGAAGAAAAAGCATTGCTTTAGTGTCCTGTATTAATAACTCTTCAGTTGGAAAATTGAGAACAAAAGGATATATAGCTGCAGTTGAAAACACGCATGACCCTATAATTATTGAAGCTTCTGAAGAACATATAGAAAATGAATTATCATCGTTAATATCACAAAAAAAGATAGATGCCATCATGGCTTTAGATCAAGAATCTTCTCTTGCTGCCTTTAGAATAGGTAAAAAGAAAGAAGTTTTGCTTGATAAAACCATTGCATTAATCGGTTATTCAAGTACAGTAATTTCTGAACATTTAACACCTAGTTTAACTACTATAAATCAACATGGAAAAAATGTTGGAGTAACTTCAGCAAAGTTGATGTTAAAAAGATTAGAGAAGCCTCAAGAAAAACGAGAATCAATTATTATTAATTCAACTATTCAAAAAAAATTGACGAGCTAATTTTTTAAAAATTATTTTTTCTTTAAAGCACCTTTTTTAGCCTTAAATTTCAATGCAGCGCCATTAATACAGTGTCTTTCTCCAGTAGTTTCGCTGGGTCCATCATTAAATGAATGTCCCAAATGGCCACCACATGTTGAACATTTTAATTCTGTTCTAGCATATCCAATCTTATAATCTACATCAAGTTCAACATTATTTATAATAGCTCTATCAAACGATGGCCATCCTGTTCCAGAATCAAATTTATGATCAGACTTGTATAAAGGAGTTTCACAGGCAGCACAAACATATAAACCTTTTTCTTTGATATTATTTAATGGGCTTGTAAAAGCTCTTTCAGTACCAGCTTCTCTTAATACATAATATTGGATGCTAGTTAATTCTTTTTTCCATTGTTCTTCTGTTTTTACAATGTCATATTTTTTTTCTTTTTTCTTTTCAGGTTTTTGAGCAACCCCAGAACAACTAACTAGTAATGCGATCGTAAAAATTGATATTATTTTTCTCATGTGTTTTGTATTATAAACTCTATACTTTTATTTACTATTTCTTTATTTCTAAGGATTTTAGTGTGACCAAGACCATTTGTAATCAATAAAGAACCATTTGTTAAACTTTGACGAATTCTATAAGCACAACTTACAGGGACATCACCATCTTTTGTATCATGAACAACTAAAACAGGAATCTCTATTTTTTTAGAAACACTACTACTAGCAAAATCATCAACTTTTATGTCCCATTTTTTTTCTAATCCAGATTGTGTTTTTCTGGCTGATTTTTCGCTCAAAGATAAATTATCAGTAAAATTTCTAATAATATCAGAAACTTTATCACCGGAACCTATGGCTACAAAAGTTTTAATCTTTAAAAAATGGGAGGTAGCATTATACAAACTCATAGCTCCAAAAGAATGCCCAATTCCTGCAACAAAGGGTCCATATGCTGTATCAATCTTTTTTATAGTCGATAAAAATTCAGGCATTATCGTAGTTTTTCCAGAAGATTTTCCATGTGACGGTCCATCAAATGAAATCACCATATATCCTTTTTCTAATAACTTATCAGCAAAGGCAAATAATTGAGTACTTCTTCCAGACCATCCATGGACTAGCAATACTTTCTTTTTAGAATATCCGTAAGAAATAATTTCAATCTCTTTGTTAATTTCTTCAATAGCTAATCTTTTTATTTGAGCGCTTTTCAACATATATAATTCTCTTTTCGGTGTAGAGAATTTAAAGGGTGTTGTAAATATTCTTCTGGCTAATGTTGCTGCTAAAGAGCTAGAGAGTAATTCTATAGTTTTTGTAAAATAAATGACAAACTTTGGGATAGAAAGACTGGGCTGTAAAGTTTTATTTTTTTCTAAAAGATGCAAGAAATTATTTTTTTATGCTGATTAAGAATGTGTAATTTTAAACTACTCTAAAGTTATGTTGATTCTACATACAAAAATAAGGAATCATCTTTGTTAACTTCGTTAATATCATAAAAATGAAAAAAATAATTTCATTTATTGTTATAGTCCTTTTTTTTGTTCAGTGTACTACAGAACCTATAGAGGTGTTGCGGTTGCTTTAGAGACAATGGGTAAAGAAGAGGATACTCAGTTGATTTGGAATTTAGCATATGGTGTTGGGTCTAATGTTGGATGTTAGCATTTAGTAGAAAGCATGAAACAGAAGCAGATAAACTAGGATTAGTTTTTATGATCATGGCAGGATATGATGGAAAGGAAGCAGCAGAAGTTTGGGTAAGAATGAGTGAGAAAACTTCTGGGGAGGAGGGCCAAAAATTTTAAGAACTCATCCAACAAATGAAGATAGAATTACAACTCTATGAGCTTATTTATCAGAAGCAAATAGATTAGCTGCTAAATATAATGCTCAGAGTAAATAAAGAAAACGTTATCTAAACTAATTTTAAGTATCTTGTAAACCGATCTTATGTTTAAGAAAACATTGGATCGGTTTTTAATTTTAAAAAAGAAATAAATGTTAAAAATAGGGGACAAGAAGTTAATCAATGCATGGGCATTTTATGATTGGGCAAATTCTGTATATTCTTTAGTAATAAGTACAGCTGTTTTTCCAATTTACTATTCTAGTATGACTGAGTCATTTCAGAATATGGATAAAAAAGTTACTTTTTTAGGCACCCAATGGGATCCAACCACTTTGTATGATTATACGATGGCTTTTTCTTTTTTAATTGTAGCGCTTCTTTCTCCAATTTTATCAGGTATAGCAGATTATAAAGGAAATAAATTAGGTTTCTTAAAAGGCTTTTGTTTGCTGGGGTCAATTTCTGTAATGAGTTTGTTTTTCTTTGATGGAGAATCAACCTTATGGGTTGCTATCGTATTTACCATTTTAGCAAGTATAGGTTTTTGGGGAAGTATTGTATTTTATAATGCATATTTACCAGAAGTTGCTCACCCTGAAGATCAAGATAGAGTTAGTGCAAAAGGATTTATAAATGGTTATATAGGCTCTATTTTATTATTGATTTTATGTTTGGTTTTTGTAGAAATGCATGAAACTTTTGGAATGGAGAAAGGTTTTGCTACTCGACTTACTTTTGTTTTAGTTGGAATCTGGTGGCTAGGTTTTGCTCAGATTACTTATAGAAAATTACCAAACCACAAAAAAGAAAATAAAAGCGAAGACAAAGTGCTTTGGAAAGGAATTAGTGAGCTGAAATTAGTCTTAAAAGAATTAAAACACCAACCATTATTAAAGACATTTTTAGTGAGTTTTTTCTTATTTAGTATTGGTGTTCAAACGATTATTTTAATGGCAGGAATCTTTGGAAGTCTAGAATTAGGTTTAGAAACTACAAATTTAATTGGAGCGATTTTATTGGTTCAGTTTGTTGCTATAGCTGGTGCTTCTATTTTTTCTGGAGTATCAAAAAAATTCGGAAACATAACGGCTTTAAAAACGACTATTATCATTTGGGCATTGATTTGCTTAATCTGTTTCTTTTTAGATAAATATCAAGATAATGTAGAATATTATTTTTATGGTTTAGGTGGATTGATTGGTTTAGTATTAGGAGCGATTCAGTCTTTGGCACGTTCTACTTATTCGAAATTATTACCAGAAACTGACGATCATGCAACGTATTTTAGTTTTTATGATGTGACAGAAAAAATAGCTATAGTAATTGGGATGTTAACCTTTGGAATTTTAAATTCAGTAACTGGTTCTATGCAAGCTAGTGTGCTATTTTTAGCAATTTTCTTTGTAGCTTCTTTTGTAGCTTTAAGTTTCTTAAAGGAGACTAAGTATGTAAAGTAATAGTTTTTCTATGCTCTTGATGCTTTGTAAGCTTCCCAATCAAATTTATTTAAAAACTCTACAGCTTTTTTGGCTCCCAAATTGAAAAGATTAATTTGACTTTCCTCAGTCATATTAAAATCTAACCAGTTAAAAGTTTTGTCAGCATCAATTCTACAGATAAGTTGTTTGTAGTCTGGGTTCTTTATAAGGAAATCATAATCATGAATTTGACGCATTGTGCTTATCATAGCTCCATTCATTCCTAAAAAAGTGTCAGTATCACTAAAGTTTTCTCTGTACGTACTTAATCGTACTCCAAATGTTGGCATTCTTGGGATTCCTCCATCAGATCTATGAAAAATATTGATTGGGAAATTTGATAACATCCCACCATCTACAAACCGAACTGAAGAAGGAACTGGCCCTGAATATCTAGCATACTTATCCCAATTTGAATCATTTTCACTGCCTGTATTAGGTAAGTCATCAACTTTAAAAGGTTCAAAAAAGAAAGGAACCGACATGGAAGCTCTTACCATTTTTGCAGGAGCAACATCATCAGGATTTGACCAGTATAGTTCTGTCATTTTTGGAAATTCAACTTTTGTATGTGTGGTAATATCTGATGTAATAATTGCTAGTTTTGCTTCTATAGTATCAATAGCAGTGTTAGTTTGAACGTTTCTTAAATCTATAGGTAGTATTTTTCTTAAGGCTTTAAGATCTCTTAGGGTATGAACCCCATTTAATTTCAATTCTTTAGTAATCCAAGATTCAAAATAGGAACCAGGATTTAATCCTAATTTATTTTTCAGTGTTCTAAAGATTAATAAAGCAGACCACACTAACGACCATATCAATCCTTTTTCCTTTTTAACTGCTTTATTGATGAGTTTTTTTATTTTTTTATGACCATCTACCAAATCAAATAAATTTTGATTACTCAATATTGTCAATATTTTTTCTGACTTTTCCTCATCAATTCTTCCTAAACCAGCCATCATCATTGTATTTATTGCTCCTGCTGAAGTTCCTGCTAAACTCATAAAACGGATTCCTGCCTTTTCCAAGATATAAGTATATCCTACCAATGCTATTCCAAGTACACCACCACCTTCTTGTACCAGATCTATATACTGATTTCCGTGAGCATCTTCTATATCTGAATATCTTTTGTTGATTGGTATCTCATCAATTATTTTTAAAACAACATCGTTTTGTGTAAATTTTGTATTCATATTGAAAATATTTAATTGCGATAATTGGTATTTAGATTAGATTTTTTAATCCAGGAACTTTCTTAGCAATGTTTACTGCTACTTCACCCAATTCTTTAATATTATTTATTAGATCGGCTTGTTTTGTATTTTCTTTTGAGGCTTGTTCAACTATTTTAATAAGCGCTTTATAGGTATTTTTATTCTGGGTATCTGGTATTACAGATTCTAATTCTTCTTTTGATAAGCCTACCAAATCATTAAGTTCTTCAGAATAATCTCCATTAAATGCTTTGTCTGCTTCTTCGGCAAGTTTTGTGTATTTATTAGACATATATTACTTTTTATTGGTTAATTCTTTTATTTTTTTTATGAAATCATCTATTTGAGTTTTTGCATCATCAGTATTTTTTTCAATTCCTTTTCCTTTATCAATAGCTATATTTACAATATCAGATAGTTGTAATATTTTACTTCTAACAATACTGTCTGTATTTTTTACACCAGTTATAAGAGACATTGCTTCATTCTGAGCATCCTTTACTTTACGAATGGACTCTAAATAACCTGTCATTGTAGCGTTGGCATAAATAGTATTTGAATATGAATCGTTAATTGCTTTTAAAATTTCATCTTCTTGCTTTTCAATTGGATTCAATAGTTCATTTCTTTTCTTTTCGATTTGAGAGTTAGTAGCTTCTAAAAATTGAGACATATCATCTAAAGCAAGATCGGCTGTTTTTTTATCTGGTCTTTGTGCAGCATTATTAATAGAAGTAAGTAAAGAGGTATTTCCTTTTTTAAACTCTTCTAATTGATCCTTAAGCATATAATTAATGATGTATGGCTTATAGGTATCATCTATAAAATTGTTAATGTTAGATTTTATTCTTTGATAATATAGCTGAGTCATATTTACATGTGATTTCTGTAATATATTCAGATCACTTCCAATTACTTTTGATAAAGTGACGGTCTCTTTTGGTATAGATACACAGGATGTTAATAGAAGTGAAAGGATGATTAGTTTTAAAAAACCAAAGTAATTTTTATTACTTTTTTGAATTTTATTTAAATACATATATTATGATTATTAGTTAATTATAAACCTACCAATCTTCATTTGCAATAGCAATACGTATTTTTACGTGTTTTAATTAAGTTATTATAATTCATAAAAAAAGCGGAGCAATTGCTCCGCTTTTGTACTAAATTTATTTGATTTTTATTGAACTCCGATAGCAAAAGTTGCTTCTGCATCTGTTTCTCCACCGGCATTAGTAATATCACCTGAACTTACTCCTGCTGCATTTTTATTAGGTTCGTGAATTAACGTAACCGTTAGATTTCCAGAACTAGCATTTGTAGTTCTTAGTGTAAACTCAATTCCAATAGGATCTCCATTTATATCCATATCAGCATAAGCGACAGTAACTACATTATTGGTTGGTGTAAAAAAGAATTGATGTTCATCACCTTCTTCTTCTACTTCTTCTGTTATATTTTCTGCAGGCGTAACAGTCTCATTCAATACTTCAATTGCTCCAGAGTATGTTGTGTTTGGAGCTAAGTTTCCTGAAATAGTTATTACAGGATCATTTGGGCCATCTCCATCTAAATCTCTACTTTGTAAAGTAATTATAGTTCCTCCTCCAACTGGAGTCAAGGTAGCCGTTACTGTTGTAATTACTTCTTCTTCATTAATGATAATAGGATCATCATTGTCATTACATGATAGAACTGCAGCAAATGCTATAAACGATAAGTGAACTAATTTTAATCTCATAATTTTTTGTTTTTTTTTATTAATAATTGAACTTTAATTGAATCATAAAATTCCTTCCAAGTTCATCAGCAAAATATCTTAATCTGTTTAAGTACTCTCTATACGATGTATTGAGTACATTGTTTACTGTAAAAGCAACATTTACACTATTTTCTTTAAAAATCTTCAAGTCAAAATCACTTCTAAAGTTAAAGATGTGATAGGCTAGAGGAGGTGTGCTGATATCAACTAATACAAAAGAATCTGTTCTTGGAATGTAAGCTTCAAAGTTATTATTAGGGAATTCATTTTGTCTAAAAACCCATTCGCTTTGAAGTTCAGCATTAAAATTTGACCATTTTTCATTCTTGTATCGGATGATATTAACCGTTTTAAATGCTGGAATATCAATTAAAGCTCTATTTGAACTTACATCTTTTCCTTTGATAAAAGAAGATTTGTTTTGAATTGTAAATTGATGGTTGAGATAATGACTCATATTTAAGTCGACACCAAATAATGTTGCGTTAATTTGTTTGTGTTCCCAAACAGGGAAAGAACCTCTAATTGTAGTTTCTACTCCTGAAGGTTCTAAATAAATAAAATCTTTTATATGGTTAAAAAATCCTTCTATATTGATGCTCGCTTTTTCCCCTTTATAACTGTAGGTTCCTGAAATTCTATTAGATGTTTCTTTTTGAATACGTAAGTCACCTAATTCTATTCTCGCGGCCGAATGATGCAATCCATCACTAAATAATTCTGAAGCATTTGGAGCTCTGTTTGATAATCCATAGTTAAAAATTAAAGAACTATTATCATTCATAGAATAAGCGATTCCTGCAGAAACAGAAATATTGTGAAAATCAAAAACAGGATTTACAAGCAATTGTGTTCCAAAATCTTGAATAATAATGTCAGCAAAATCGACATTGTATCCACGTTCATTCCAACGAGAAGTTTGATAGAATTTTTTTGCATCAATCCTATTAAAATCATATCGAATTCCAGCATTTAAACTAAAATCATCATTGATTTTAAAATTACCCAAAGTAAAAAAACCGAAATCAAACTTTTCATAATCAGGAATCAAACGACGAACGCCAGTAGAAGGATTTGCAAAATTATCCTGCAAACCAACCATGATCCCTACTTTATAAGTATTCTCTGAATTAGAGTCTAATTTTAAAGTAGATTTAAATGTATGACTTTGCAATTGAAGGTTAATAGCCGGAGTATTTCGATCATCACCCACACGAATATCAAATTCAAATCGATGATTATTTTGATAGTCATATTGTATATCTAGCTTCCCAAAGTTCTTAAAGCGTTGGTAGAAAGTTCCTTTAAAAATCTGATGTGTAACTTCTTGCTTAGGTGCATTAATACCATAACTAAAAGGATTAATTACAATAGGTTGTTGAGAATTTATTCCATTAACCAAATCCTCGACATTTCCAATATGAGAAGAACGTAAAATAGCTATTTCATTTTTTAAATAACTATAATATAGTTCATAACCATATTCTAGTTTTTTACGTCCAGTGAATAAAGAAAAAGCTGTTGATTCGTTTCCTGTATTAGTTAATATGTAATCTGGCGAACTAAAATCTCCTGATCGTTTATAGGAAGCCTGACCACTAATATACCAACCTTCATCATAAGTTTTAGTCAGTGAAGAATTAATACCATAACCTCTTCCATTACTCTGTCCATTAACTGTAGTTTGTCCAAAAAGAGAATCTTTTGCGAAAATTCTAGTAGGATTCACAACAATGACACCTCCTATAGCATCGCCACCGTATTCTAAAGCATTGGCTCCTTTAATCAAAGAAACACTTCCAGCAGAATTGATATCAATATTTGGAGCATGTTCTATTCCCCATTCTTGATCTTGTAATCTGACATTGTTTGTCATCACAAGAACTCTACTACTATGTAAACCATTAATAACTGGTTTAACAATAGAATTACCTGTGTTGATTGAAGAAACACCTGGAATCTCTTTAATAGCATCACCTAAACTTAAAGCGCTATAACGAGCTAAGATGTTACCTTTAAGAACAGTTTCTTGAGAAGTTTTTGTTTTCTTATCTACTTCAGACCTTAAGGTTACTTCATTTAATTCTTCTATATGATGTTCTAATCGAATTTCATATAAAGACTTCTTCTTAAGATCTATCTGTATGATTCTTTCTTCACAAGATACATGTGCAACTTTAACAGTAAAAATAGAGTTACAAATATTATTTATTGTAAAATTCCCTTTACTGTCAGTAACAGCATAGGTTTTTAAGCCTTCTATTTGTATAGTCGCTCCAACAATTGGAGTACCGTCATGAAAGTCTTTGACTGCTCCTGTAAATTTCAGATTACAATTTTGCCCTATGAGTAAGTATGTAAAACACACAAATACATAAGTCAAATAATATTTTTTTGACATTGAGTTGATTTTTTAACTTGTGTAAGATTTTATAGTAAGTTAAAAATTGGGGGGGCCTCTTAAAGAGAAAGGTAATTGCTGATGATTAAAAAGAAATTGATAGTTTTTATTCTTTAGTAATTTTGCTTGTTTAGATCCTAGATAAAGTGTTACCTTAGGAAGAATAGCAGGAGTTTCTGCTTGTAAATGACATAATTCACATTCTAGATCATTTATGTGTATATGATTTTCTATTTCAGAAGTACAAATAGTTTGTTCATGTTGTTCAAACGCATGAACAATTTGAATACAAGCTGGTAAAATAAGCAAAAAAGCTAGTAATAAGATGCTATGTTTTCTAAGATTCTCTATGATTTTTTTCTTTTACGAATTTTCATATTTAATACTTCAACGCCTAATGAAAAAGCGATTGCAAAATACAAATAACCCTTTGGAATAACCCCTACATTTTTGTTAAAGATTTCTAAATGAGATAAATGTGCTCCTTCTGCAATTAGCATAAATCCAATCAGAATTAAGAAAGATAACGCCAACATTTGAATGGTAGGATTATTATTTACAAATGTGCTTACTGTATTGGCAAAAATCATCATGATAATCATTGAAATGATAACAGCTACCACCATAATTTTTAATGCACCATCAATACCATTTGTCATCCCTACCGCTGTTAATATGGAATCAAAAGAAAAAACAATATCAATTAAAATGATTTGTACAATAACTTTAGAAAAAGTACTTGTTCTTTTTGGTTCAGTATCGATTTCTTTATTTTCTGATAGTTCCATCTTATGATGAATCTCTTTGGTGCTCTTGTATAATAGAAACAAACCTCCGAGAAATAGAATTAAACTTTGTCCTGTAAATCCAACATTTAACCAAGAGGAATGAATTGACCAAAAAGGATCTTTTAAAGCGATTAAATAAGAGACACTAAGCAACAATAAAATTCGAGTGATCATTGCCAATGCTAGGCCTACAAAAGTTGCTTTTTTTCGCTCTCCTTCAGGTAATTTATTTGCAGAAATAGATATAAAAATAATATTATCGATTCCTAATATAATTTCTAAAAAGGTAAGAGTAAGTAATGCTACCCAGGTATCAATATGTAAAAATATTTCCATGTATTATTCTATTTTGTATAGGGTTCCCTTTTGTTTAAATTCTGAAAATCCAATCTTAGCAGTGAAATTATAAGAAGTATCGGTTACTTTGGTAATCTGTACAAAAATAGGATCGTTATCTAAATCATTCTTAGGAGACTTCATTTTTAAGGTATAAAAAAAGTTATTTTTCCATTTGATATACAAAGTATCTATCTTTTTTGTTTCTTTCTGAAATACTCCTGAATCTGTAGAAATTTCAGCAAATTTCACATATTCTTCTATTTGTAAACTATCAACTCTAGTTACAATTGTTTTGCTGTAACCTTTACCAGCAGGAATCTCAAAAACACCAGTTTTAAATCGTAATGCATCAATATCTTTTTCTGGTCCGCAGGAAGAAAGTAGTAAAACTCCAATAAAAATCAATATTAGTGATTGTCTTGTATTTTTAAAATTTGATTTCATTAAATTCCAGTATAGTTAGAAGGAGTGATTATTTTTAATTCTGCTTTAATTTCATCGGAAATTTCTAATGAATCTATAAAGTTAGCAATCGAATTCTGATTTATCTTTTCATTGGTTCTGGTTAAACCTTTTAAAGCTTCATACGGATTTGGATATCCTTCTCTTCTTAAAATAGTTTGAATTGCCTCAGCAACTACAGCCCAATTATTTTCTAACTCTTCTTTAAACTTCCCTTCATTTAATAACAACTTATTTAAACCTTTTAGAGTCGATGTGAAAGCAATTAAAGTATGTCCAAAAGGAACACCAACATTTCTTAAAACTGTACTGTCTGTAAGATCTCGTTGCATTCTAGATATAGGAAGTTTTGCAGATAAATGCTCAAAAAGTGCATTTGCAATCCCTAAATTTCCTTCTGAATTTTCAAAGTCAATAGGATTTACTTTGTGTGGCATTGCAGAAGAACCAACTTCCCCTTTTTTAATTTTTTGCTTAAAGTAATCCATGGCAACATAGGTCCAGATATCTCTATCTAAATCAATCAGTATGGTATTGATTCTTTTTAAGGCATCAAATAAAGACGCCATATGATCATAATGTTCAATTTGAGTCGTTGGAAAAGAATGGTATAAACCAAGTTTATTATTCACAAAATTTGATCCAAATTCTTTCCAGTCAATTGATGGATAAGCAACTTTGTGTGCATTATAATTACCGGTGGCTCCTCCAAACTTTGCAGCATTAGGAATCTTAGTTAAAAACTTCATTTGTTCTTCTAACCTCACAACAAAGACTTCGATTTCTTTCCCTAAGCGAGTAGGAGAAGCAGGTTGACCATGAGTTCTAGCTAACATAGAAATATGTGCCCAATCTGTAGCAAGTTCTTTTAATCTATTTAAAACAGCAGTAAGTTCTTCAATATAAACTTCAGAAACAGCATCTTTTATAGACAAAGGAATGGCAGTATTATTAATATCTTGAGAGGTTAATCCAAAGTGGATAAACTCTTTGTATTTCTGTAAACCCAGAGCATCGAATTTTTCTTTGATAAAATATTCAACCGCTTTTACATCATGATTGGTTACCTTTTCAATGTCTTTAATTTTCTGAGCATCTTCTGAAGAAAAGTTTTCATAGACTTCTTTTAAAGCTGGAAAAAGTGAAGAGTCAAAATCAGATAATTGTGGTAATGGGATTTCACAAAGCGCAATAAAATATTCAATTTCTACTAAAACTCTATACTTTATTAGAGCTCCTTCAGAAAAATAATTTGCTAATTGAGCGACTTTCCCGCGGTATCGACCATCAATAGGAGAGATGGCATTTAGTTGTGTAATGTTCATTTTCGGTATTGTGTTCTAATGCACAAAAATACTCAATTCCTTAGATTTACTGAGTGCTTTTTTGATGTTTTTCTATGGCTTCTAAAACATGTCTTCCTCTAGCTTTACAACCTTTGCTTTCATGAATGATTTTAGTGCTAATTAGGTGTTTTAGTTCAGGATGAACCCAGTCTTTTGAAAGCCCGAATAAATATAAAAAGTTCATAGTATAAGCTCTTACTGCAATTTTTTGTGGTGTAATTAACCAATCAAAACCAGTCTCAATGATTAATTGAATTTTTTTTTCTTTCAATTGTTGTTTAACTAAGTTTTCTTTTTTACTGGTAAATGCGATTGCTAAATGCTCACAAATTTTCGCGCAGGGTCTTATAGCACTATCAAACTTTAGGTGTTTAATATTGGATGTAAATTCATCTAAATACGGAAGAATTAGAATTAAATTATTGTGAGTGCAAATCCATTCTAGAATCCAAGCAGCTCTCACAGAAATTTTATCATCTACTTTAAAAGTAGTTTTTACAAGCAGACCAATTAATTCTGGCCTTTCAGATACAATATTTGCAACTCTTTGTCGGTTATCTCTTTTAGCGATCTCAATATTATTGAGTTCTTGTATTAAATACTCACTATCCATTTTTTTTGAATCAAATATGTATTTTTACAAAACAAATATTAATTTAATGCTAAAGATAAAAAGACTCGTTTTTCTATTTCTTTTATTTTCAGTTTTTTTTGGATTTACATCCATAAATGCTCAAAAAATAAATCAGTTTGATAAAAATAAAAAAAGAACAGGTGTTTGGAAAAAATACTATCCAAACAAAAGAATTAGATATGTTGGTAAATTTGCAAATGGAAAAGAAGTTGGAACTTTTAAATATTATGATATTACTACCTCGAAGCATCCAACTATAATTAAAGAATATTCTCCAAAATCTGACTCAGCAAAGGTTCGATACTTTAATTTAGACGGTAAGCTAATAACAAAAGGAAATATGGTTGGAAGGAATAGAGTAGGTAAATGGATCTATTACTTCCCAAATGGAAAACTTTTTTCTGAAGAGATTTATGTTGATGGTAAGTTAGAAGGTCAGTTAAAAAACTACTATAAAAACGGTAAAATTTTAGAGTTAACCACTTATTCTAATGGTATAAAAAATGGAGTCTCAAAAAAATATTCTGATCAAGGTGTTTTAATTGAAGAAGTACAATACCTCAATAACATTTTAGATGGATATGCTAAATACTTTGAACTTAATGGAGATTTAAAAGAAGAAGGTATTTATAAAAACGGAAAACGTTATGGTAAATGGGAGTTCTATATTGGAGGTAAGAAAGCTACCAAAAAGAAAAAAAAGGAAGGAAATAAATTCAATAAAAATGACATTAAAAAAGAGGATGATAATTGATTATACTAGAATTTAATTCATCCATTCTTTCCCTATAAACTTCAGAAGCATTTTTGTAAATTTGCAGTCGAATTAGAAGTAAATACATGAAACGAGTAATAGTAGGGCTTTCTGGAGGTGTAGATAGTAGTGTTACAGCCTATTTATTAAAAGAACAAGGATATGAAGTCATTGGTCTTTTTATGAAAAACTGGCATGATGATTCTGTAACCATCTCTAATGAATGTCCATGGCTAGAAGATAGTAACGACGCACTTATTGTTGCAGAAAAATTAGGAATTCCTTTTCAAGTAGTCGATTTAAGTGAACAATACAAAGAACGTATTGTAGATTATATGTTTGATGAATACGAAAAAGGAAGAACTCCAAATCCGGATGTTTTATGCAATAGAGAAATTAAGTTTGATGTCTTTATGGATATCGCTATGAATCTAGGAGCAGATTATGTTGCCACAGGTCACTATTGCAGAAAAGATTCAGTAATTGTCGATGGAAAACCAGTATACAAATTGTTAGCTGGAAAAGATATTAATAAAGATCAATCCTATTTTTTATGTCAGCTTTCTCAACAGCAATTAACAAAAGCATTATTTCCAATAGGGGAGTTAACAAAGCCTGAGGTTAGAGAAATCGCCAAAAAAGCAGACCTAATAACTGCAGAGAAAAAAGATTCACAAGGATTGTGTTTTATAGGAAAAGTTCGTTTACCAGAATTTTTGCAACAAAAATTACAAGCTAAAGACGGAGTTATTGTTCAGGTTGATCATAATTCTGACATTTATAAAAGAGAGCTTCCTGTTTTTTCATCAAAAGAAGAAGAATTAGATTTTTTTGCTACAAAATTTCAATATCAACAACAAGATGGGAAAATTGTAGGAAAACACCAAGGAGCGCATTTTTTCACCAAAGGTCAACGTAAAGGATTGGCAGTAGGAGGAACTAAAGAACCTTTATTTGTTATTGAAACTGATGTAAATGAGAATATTATTTATGCAGGAGAAGGTAAAAATCATAAAGGGTTGTACCGAAGTGTTTTATTTGTGTCGAACGAAGAAGAACATTGGATACGAGAGGATTTAAAATTACAACCACATCAAACGATGGAAGTGCAGGCAAGAATACGCTATAGACAACCTTTAGAAAAAGCCACTTTATATAAAGAAGATAACGGTATTTTTGTTGAGTTTCAAAATCCACAATCTGCCATTCAAGAAGGACAGTTTGTTGCATGGTATCAAGATGAAGAATTGTTAGGTTCTGGTGTAATCTCTTAAAAACAAGCACAATGATTAATAAAGTCACCCAACTTTTTAAAATACAATATCCAATTATTCAAGGTGGAATGATTTGGGTAAGTGGTTGGAAATTGGCTTCAGCTGTTTCTAATGCTGGAGGATTGGGTTTGATCGGTGCAGGTTCTATGTACCCTGATGTATTAAGAGAGCACATTCAAAAATGTAAAAAGGCTACTGATAAACCTTTTGGAGTTAATGTGCCAATGTTATATCCGCAGATTGATGAATTGATGAACATCATTGTAGAAGATGGTGTAAAAATTGTTTTTACATCGGCTGGTAATCCAAAAACTTGGACTGCATTTTTAAAAGAAAAAGGAATCATTGTTGTTCATGTAGTAAGTTCTGTAAAGTTTGCGTTAAAAGCCGAAGCTGCTGGAGTTGATGCAGTGGTTTGTGAAGGTTTTGAAGCTGGCGGACACAACGGCCGGGAAGAAAGCACCACATTTACCTTAATTTCGATGGTAAAAGAACAGGTGAAAATTCCTGTAATTGCGGCAGGTGGAATTGGAAGTGGTCGTGGAATGTTAGCAGCCATGGTGTTAGGAGCAGACGGAGTTCAAATTGGAAGTAGATTTGCGGCAACTCTAGAATCTTCTGCACATGCTAATTTTAAACAAACCATTGTTGATGTAAACGATGGCGATACGCATCTAACTTTAAAAGAATTAGCGCCTGTTCGTTTGATAAAAAACAAGTTCTATCAACAGATACAGGAACTCTATCAAAAAAATCCTACAATAGAAGAAATTAAAGAGTTGTTAGGAAGAGCAAGAGCTAAAAAAGGAATGTTTGAAGGTGATTTAGAAGATGGAGAGTTAGAAATTGGCCAGATTGCTGGAATTATACATGATATAAAACCTGCAAAAGTGGTTTTAGAAGATATTATACAAGAGTTTGAGGAGGTGAAGAAATCTTTATAGATCATAATAAAAAACAGCCAATATATTACTGGCTGTTTTTAGTTTTAGATTATTTTACCCTATAAAAATCAATTTCTTTTTGTTGAAACTGATAGTTCATGAAGTAATTTTAAATTATTTAAGTAAACGTTACATGTGGTACAAAAGCACCATCAAAGAAGTGGTGAGTGAACTAATGGCGTTGTTCAGCGTATTTTAACCAATTCAGCTACACATCCTCACGGTATAAAAGTGCAATTAACTTCTGGTGTGATAGGTAGGGTGAAACTAATCCTATAAAAATCAGTCTCTTAACTATAATTAAAAGAAATTCAATTAATTTGTGTTTTCTAAATTATTTACTGTAAATTTGCAGCTAATTTAATAACGTTGTCTGTAATAAAATAGATAACACAATAATATAATATTATGAGTAAAGGTACCGTAAAATTTTTCAACGAATCTAAAGGATTTGGATTTATCGTAGAAGAAGGAAACAACAGTGAACATTTTGTACATGTATCAGGTTTGATCGATGAAATTCGTGAAAATGATGAAGTAGAATTTGAATTACAAGATGGAAGAAAAGGATTAAACGCAGTAAACGTAAGAGTAATCTAATATATACTACAAGTTAATTTTTCAAAGAAAGCCTATCACTATGATAGGCTTTTTTTATGCAATGTATCTAAATTATTGTTTGTTTGCTTTTAACCTCCTTAAGCCCGCTAAAATTACTAAAATACCTACAATAGCTTTAAAAGCTAGATAATAATATTTGTTTTCGGTATTAAAACTTAAGAAAATATGGTAAACTTCTTCAGTTTGTATAAACTTAGTAATTCCATCAATAAGCCAAACAATCCCTACAACTAAGTAGATATAAGGTATAATTTTATTCATAATTTTTTATTTTACAGGAATTTTGATTTCGTATAACTTTCGACTTTTATTATTCAGTTTATTTTCTCGCAACCAAGCATTGTGTAACTTTAGTTCTTTATAATTTACATTGAATTGTTTTGCAAAAGATGCAATGTTTGTGATTACAGTATCAACTTTTACTGTTCTTGTTTTTGGTAAAGTATATAAATCTTCATCATCAAACTCAAAACCATATTTTTTAGGGTTTGATAAGACTTCTTTTAAAGCAACAATTCTAAATACATAACGAGATGTTTCAGAATTTAATAATAAATCGTAGTAATCATCGACTTGTTGTTTCTTTAAATTTCTAGAAATTCTTGCATTTCCTGCATTGTAAGCCGCAGCTGCCAATGTCCAAGTTCCAAAACGTTCTTTAGATTTTTTTAAATAATCTGCAGCAACTTTGGTTGCTTTTTCTAAATTATAACGTTCATCTACATTTCTATTTACTTCTAAACCATATTCTCTACCAGAAGATTTTAAGAAATGCCAAAAACCAGCGGCTCCAACTGAGGATGAATTATTTTCTAATCCACTTTCGGCAACAGCCAAGTATTTAAAGTCGTCTGGAAGTCCGTATTTCTTCAACATTGGTTCTATAATTGGAAAATATTTATGTGCTCGCTTAATCAATAATAAACCGTTTGATTGCCAATAGGTATTTACTAACAATTCTCGATCCATTCGTTCTTTGATGTCAAAACGTTCTGTAGGTACTTTCTCTCCTGCAAAGGTTAATCCATCAGGAATTTTTAAAGCTCTAATATTATAGGTTTCAGCAGTATTTTTAGATGCTACATTAGAAACGTAAACCGCGTTAAAAAAAGTAATTGAAAGTATGGTAATTGATAAAACGGATAAAAAACGAACTATTTTCTGCATTGTCATCTCTTTTAATTAGTAAACCTTAAAATTAAGGAATTAGAAAGCAAACATCAAGTTAAACTCTTGCTAATTATTTTAGAAATTGCTTTTGCTTTTAATAAAATCATTACGTGAGTTCCTGTATCAACTTGAATGAAATTTTTAATGTGTTTTGAAGGAAAAACATGATCGTCATTGCCATGAATATGAAGTATATTTTCTGGCGGATTTTCTTGTTTCCAATGCAGTACTTGATGAATAGACCATCTCATATAATCTGCATTTCTTACCGATAAATACATCTCATACAATTCTGCACGTTTTTTTAGAAAATCGCCTAAGAAATATTTGGTATAATCTTCTAGGTGTTCAACAATCTTTGCAGGAAACAACTTATATGCTTTGGTAATTTGAATTAGTTTTAATCGATATGGAAACTCGTGATGACTTTTAATACTAGAAACTAAAATTATTTTTTGAACCTCAATAATTTTAGCGATTTCTTGTACTAAGATACCCCCGAAAGAAACTCCTAATAATACAGGGTTTTTATGAGTGATTTCTTCACACATTCTTTTTGCATAATCTTCTAATGATTCATCAAGAGAAAGCGGTATTTTCCATTCAAGGAAATGAAGTTCAAATGTTTCTTCAGGTAAAGAAATATGTTCAAATATTTTTAGACTAGCACCCAAGCCAGGCATACAATATATCTGAACTTTCTCCATTATTCTAGATATTTTTTATCATATAAAATATCTTCTATAAAAACATAAACATCGGTAAGCCTTTTAGGAGCATCTTTCCATAATCTTACAGTAACGTTTTTACCTAAATATGTAATTTTTGTTTCTGAATAATCCTTTGTACCACTAGTTGTATAGCGACTTTTTAATTCAGAAAAATCAGCATCTTTTAGAATTTTAGAGATGGTATTGAATTGTTTTGGTGATAATGTCACTTTATGAATTCCTTCAATGTTGGTAAATTCCTTTCCATTGTAAATTAAAACACTGTCTTTAGTAATGGTAACATCAAAAACAGGACAATCACCAGAACATTTCTTCTTTTGAAGCTTCAGTAGCGTGTTGCTTACTTTTTTTTCAACTTTCTTTTCTACAAGAACTTCTTTTGGCAATTCTTTTTCAATAAGAACTTCTTTTTTTATAGGTGTATCACAGCTGAATATTGAAATTAAAAAGGACAAGAAGATAATTTTTTTCATAGTTTTTTTGATTTAAATAGTTATGGATTCTTTTATAAAATCAAATCGAACCATACCATCCTCATCTATCTTTGTTAAAGTAACTTCATGTAATGTATTCACCAATTCTGGGTTCCAAGGAGTTTTTACTTTTACATAGTTTTCTGTAAACCCATGGATGTATCCTTCTTTATTTTCACTTTCAAATAATACAGTTACTGTATTTGCTATTTGAGTTTCATAAAAAGCTCTGCGTTTCTTTACAGACAATCCGCGTAACATTTTACTTCGTTTAGCTCTAACTTTCTTAGGAACGATACCATCCATTAAAACAGCTTCGGTATTTGGTCTTTCAGAATAGGTAAAGACATGTAAATATGAAATATCTAAATCGTTTAAATAATTATACGTTTCTAAGAAATGTTCTTCAGTTTCTCCTGGAAAACCAACAATAACATCAACACCAATACAAGCGTTTGGCATTACGTTCTTAATTTTAGAAACACGATTTGTATAAGTTTCTTTCAGATAACGACGCTTCATTTTCTTCAATAAATCATTGCTTCCACTCTGTAAAGGAATATGAAAATGAGGAACAAAGGTCTTAGATTCTGAAACAAACTGAATGGTTTCATCTTTTAATAAATTAGGCTCTATAGAAGAAATACGTAAACGGTGTATCCCTTGTACATTTTCTAATTCTTTTACTAGTTCAAGAAATGTATGTTCGTGTTTTTTGTTTCCAAATTCTCCCTTTCCATAATCACCAATGTTTACACCTGTTAATACAATCTCTTTGATGCCTCTTTCAGAAATTTTTTTTGCATTCTGTAAAACATTTTCAACAGTATCACTTCTAGAGATTCCTCTAGCTAAAGGAATAGTACAATAGGTACATTTATAATCGCAACCATCTTGAACCTTTAAAAAAGCTCTAGTTCTATCACCAATAGAATACGATCCGACATAAAAATCTGCATCAGTAATTTCACAAGAATGAACTTCGCCATGATCATTTTTTGTTAAATCATTGATATAACTGGTTACATTAAATTTTTCAGTGGCTCCTAAAACCAAATCAACTCCATCTACAGCGGCTAATTCTTCTGGTTTCAACTGAGCATAACAACCCACAGCAATTAAGAATGCATCTTCATTTTTCTTTAAAGCATTTTTAACGATTGATTTAAAGCGTTTGTCAGCATTATCAGTAACTGAACAAGTATTGATTACATAAACATCTGCCTTTTCGTCAAATTCTACACGATCAAATCCTTCACTCACAAAACTTCTAGCAATCGTAGAAGTTTCAGAGAAGTTTAGTTTACATCCTAAAGTGTAAAATGCTACTTTTTTATCTGCATTCATTCTTGTACATTTAAAGGCTTACAAAGTTACGATAATTCTTAAAAGATAGATGAGTAGAGAAATCATTTTTGAAACAGAAAGATTATGGGTTAGAAAGCTAAAAACAAGTGATATAAAGCCATATCACGAGATGCAAAGCAATCCTAAAGTCATGCAATATGTAACTGGTGAAGTACAATCTGAAGAAGATCACATCAAAGAATTGAAGGAGGTTATTGGTTTTTATGATAAAAAAGAAAATGATTTTTGGATTTATGCGATCGAAAGAAAGTCAGATTATGCATTTATAGGAACGCTTGCCTTAATTAAAGATGATGAAAATGATGATGAAATTGGATATCGTTTTTTAGAAAAATATTGGGGATTGGGTTATGGCTATGATTTATGCAAAGGCTCCATAAAATATTGTAAATCTATTGGCATGCCAAAATTAATTGGATACGTTATCAATGTTAATGTTGCTTCTGCGAAAATTCTCAAAAAATGTAATTTTCAGTTTGTAAGAAAAGGAATAGATAAAGATTCAAAATTACCAGAAACTAAATATGAACTGATTTTATGATCGTTAGTAATCTAAAACCTCCTTATTATGCGGTTATTTTCACAACATTAGTAGCTGATGATATGACTGATTATCTAGAAACTGCAGAAAGAATGGAAGAATTGGCAAAACAACAAAAAGGATATTTAGGACTCGAATTTGCAAGAAGTGAAATTGGAATTACTGTATCTTATTGGAAAGAATTGGATGATATTCTTCAATGGAAAAACAATGTAGAGCATACCGAAGCTAGAAATAGAGGAAGAGAGCAATGGTACAAACAATATCAATTGAGAATTTGTAAAGTAGAAAGAGCATATGGGTTTGAGAAATAGACTTTATTATTTGTGTGTTTTGTTATTGGTAATTTCTTGTCAAGAGCAAAAATCAACTTTTGATGTTTCGCAAGTCTTCAGGTACAATGAGCATTCTAATATTACTTCTTTAGATCCTGCATTTGCAAAAGATCAACGAAACATCTGGGTTACCAATCAATTGTATAATGGGTTGGTTGAATTAGATGATAGTTTACTTGTAAAACCAAGTATTGCTAAAAGTTGGCATATTTCTGAAAATGGAAAGACCTATACATTTAAGCTAAGAAATGATGTCTATTTTCATAAGCATTCTTTATTTGGTCTAGATTCTACAAGAAATGTAATTGCCAAAGATTTTGAATACAGTTTTAATCGCTTATTAGATAAAAATGTGGTTTCTCCAGGAGGTTGGGTTTTGCAAAATGTAGAAAGTTTTCAAGCGGAAAATGATTCTATTTTTCAAATCGAGTTAAAACAAGCTTTCCCACCTTTTTTAGGCTTGTTAGCTATGAAATATTACTCTGTAGTTTCTAAAGAAGCTATTGAGTATTTTGGAAATGAATTTAGAGCAAATCCAATCGGAACAGGCCCGTTTCAATTTAAGTTATGGGTAGAAAACACAAAGTTAATTTTACGTAAAAACCCTATCTACTTTGAAAAAGATGAAGCAGGAAACTCTTTACCCTATTTAGAAGCTGTGGCAGTCACTTTTTTACCAGATAAACAAAGTGAGTTCTTACAATTCATCCAAGGAAATTTAGATTTTATGAAAAGCCTAGATGCTTCTTATAAAGATGATATTATCACGACAGAAGGAAAACTACAAGATAAATATGCAAATAGTGTTCTAATGGAAACGGGGCCATATTTGAATACAGAATATTTAGGAATCTATTTAGATAGCGATAATAAAATCATTAATAACAAACTGATAAGAAAAGCGATTAATTATGGTTTTGATCGAGTGAAAATGATTAAATATTTGAGAAATGGAATTGGAACTCCTGCTATAAATGGATTTATACCTGCCGGATTGCCTTCTTTTAATCATCAAAAAGGCTATGAGTACAATCCAGAAAAAGCTAAAAGTCTTATCCATCAGTTTGTGAACGAAACCAGTATAGAAACCCCTTCAATTACGATCACAACCAATAGTAATTATTTAGACTTGTGTGAGTTTATTCAGCGTGAATTAGAGAAAGTTGGACTAGATGTTGTTATTGATGTTATTCCGCCTTCCACTTTACGACAAGGAAAAGCCAATGGTAAATTTCCAATTTTTAGAGCTAGTTGGATCGCTGATTACCCAGATGCTGAAAACTACTTATCATTATTTTACAGTAAGAATTTTACACCCAATGGACCAAATTACACCCACTTTAAAAGTGATATTTTTGATGTTTTATATGAAGAATCAATTTCTATAGTTGATGATAGAATTAGATATAAACTCTATCAGAAAATGGATAGTATTTTAATTGAAGAAGCACCCATGATTCCTTTGTACTATGATCAAGTGATCCGTTTTTCACAAAAAAATGTGCAAGGTTTAGGCATCAATCCTATTGACATGCTAGATTTAAGAAGAGTAAGGAAAATAGATTAAAAAACAGATTCCTTGATTTTTTGAGCCAATTTCTTTTTTACATTCACAGGAAAACTTCGGTCACCCATCAAAACATCTACCATATAATTGGCAAATTTTTGACCATACTTTTTCATCAGTATATTTCGCAAAGGATTCTTTTTATAGAAGTAACTTGCTAGATACTCTCCAGAACGTAATTCTGGTATTAATTTTTCGTGTAGTTTCTGTTCGTAAAGTTCTTTAGCTACTTCTAGATTTAATTTACTCTCAACAATAGCTTCAGCAACTAACTTTCCGCTGTAGATTGCATTAGATATTCCTTCTGCTGTTATTGGTTCAGCAAAACCTGCAGCATCACCTATTAAAAAGGTTCTCCCTTTTACAAATCCATCAGTTCTAGCAGAAAGTGGAATTTGAAACCCATGTTGTTCTTCATGCAAAATTTCTGTAATCCCTAAAGTTTCTATATATTCTCGGTAATATTCTTTAAGATTAATTCGCTTTTTTTTGGTGGTAAGAATTCCTAAAGACAAATGGTTTTTCTTTGGAAAACACCAACCATAACCTTCAGGAGCTACATCAAAATCAAAGCGTACATTTTTTGATAAACGATCAAAATCTTCTTTTGGTACGGTTACTTCATATTCTAAAGCAGGAATTAAATTTCGTGTTTCTTTCGTCCAACCAGCTAGTTTTGCAGTAGGACTTAGAACACCATCGGCCGCAATGAGAAATTTAGCTTGAATATCACCTTGTGAAGTTTTGCAAACTACAAGTTCTTCAGATTGATTGATTCCTGTTAGTTTATGATTTTGTAATAAGTCAATTCCAGATTTCTGTGCTTCTTTTACAATCAAATGATCGAAAGTATCCCTCATAATCATTGTAATCACTGGATTTTCTCGAGAAATGGTAAAACATTGTTTCCCAATGTAATTGTCAACTTGGTGAAACTCACGCTCAATTACAGAAGAAATATCTATTGGTAGGTTTTTACGACCTCTATAGACAAATCCGCCACCACAGGTTTTATACCTAGGCAACGTTTCTTTTTCTATAATACAAACCTTAATTCCTTTTTGAGCTAGATAAAAAGCAGTTGCTGCTCCGGAAGGACCGCTACCAACAATAGCTACATCATAGATTTTCATGGAGATATAACTTTTAATTTGATTCTAGCTAAAATAGGGAAGTGGTCTGAATATTCTACGTCAAAAGTTTTAAAATTATTGACGTCAAAATTGTTGTCAGGTAGAATAAAGTCGATACGCATTGGGTATAGATAATTAAATGTTTTACCCATGCCTTTTCCTGCTATTTTAAAAGCATCTTGTTTGTCTTTTTTTATTTGACGATAAACCCAAGAAAAAGCTGTATTATTAAAATCTCCACAAATAATTTTTTTACCTTTCCATTCTTTTTCGTGAGCTAGAAATTGTTCTACTTGAGCAGCTTGTTTTTGAAAAGATGCTTTTATTCTTCGTAGTAATCTATCAGAATTCTTTTCGCCAAAATTTTGTTTATCAGGATTGATTTTTAACGATTCTAAATGAATATTATAAACTCTTATGGTATCAGTTCCTTTTAAAACATCAGCAAAAATGATATTGTTAGCACTGTTTTTTAAATTTAAAGAACCTGAATTAATAATTTGATAATTGGAATAAATAGCTAAGCCAAATTTATTAGTCTTAGATTTTGTTTTGATGTATTTGTATGGATAAGATATTTCAAGGTTTTTAGCTTCATAAAACTCTTGTATTGTTAAAATATCAGGTTTTTTTTCTGCGATAAATTGTGAAGCTTTTTCTGCAATAGCATCTTTATTTGTCCACTTATAATGGTTAAACATTCGCACATTATAGCTCATCACTTTAATATCATCATTCAATAAGATTTTCTTCTCTGTGAACTTGACAATACTGCTAATGTATCCAAAACCAAGAATAATGATGACAGCAGAAATTATAAAGTATTTCTTTAATTGTACGATCCAATAAATCGCAAATAACAAGTTTAATAAAAATAGTAATGGAACAGCTAAGCTTAGGACTGTAAAACCAGGACTAGATTTGGGTGAGATAAAAGGTAGTAGATAAGAAAACAGCAAGAGTAACGCTAGTATCGTATTGATAAAAACGATTATTTTATTGCCAAAACCACTCTTTTTCATTTTAAATATTTTTTCTACTTACCTTGTTTAAAAAGGAACTCCTTTTCTTCTTTAGTCAAAGTATCATAACCAGATTTGCTAATCTTGTCTAGAATTGCATCAATTTTCGCTTGATTGTCTGACTTTAGTTTAACTGTGGTTGTTTTTTTCTTTGATTTGTAAACCGTTTGCATTGGTTTCTTTTTAGTAGAGAACATATTTGTCAACCACCCAAAAAGATTTATCTGTTTATTGCTAGCTTGTGATACATAAAAATAGCCGAATAATGCTCCACCTAAATGGGCTATATGACCACCGCCATTTCCACCAGCAAGAGAAATTAAATCAAATAAAATAAAGAACGCTGCCAAATGCCAAACTTTTACATAACCAATAAATCGAAATTGTAATTGATAATTTGGAATATAAGTTGATATTCCTATCACAATTGCAGTAATTCCGGCTGAAGCACCCACCATTGTATGAAGTTTACCTTCAAATAATGGAAAATAACTATAACTCAGTAAATAAGTGATTCCGCCAAAAAAAGTTCCTAAAATATAGAAATTGAGCAACTGTTTTGGAGTAAAATATTCTAAAAATAATCGTCCAAAAAAATGAAGAATAAGACAGTTAAAGAGAATGTGTAAAAATCCACCATGTAAAAATCCGTAAGAGATAATTGTCCAGGGTTTTGTGATAAAAATATCGAAAGAAGATGATAAAGCAAACCATTGATATATGAAGCTCGATTGTTTACCGTACAAACCAGAAAATGAACTTGAAATTAATGTGATGATAAAAACAGCAACATTTATGTAAATCAATTGTTCTACAATATTTGCCGTTTTAAATTTTGTTTGTAAATCTTTAAAAACACTCATTTATTTCCAGCGTTTAAATTGTTTGTTTTTCCAATAATAGGCTAATATAAAACCAATAATAGCTCCACCAATATGCGCAAAATGCGCTACGTTTCCAACCGAGTATTTAGTCATGCCAAAGAATAAATCCCCTAATAAAATTAGAGGGATAAAGTATTTCGCAGCAATCGGTACTGGAAAAAATATTAAAGCAAGTTTTGCATCTTTAAAATACATCCCAAAGGCAACTAAAACACCATAGACAGCTCCTGAAGCCCCAACTGCTGGAGTATGATAAAGGCTATAAAATTCAGTTAATTCCTCTTTAGACAGTGTAATGATGTCTGCATAGTTAGTATATATTCCTGTATCTAAGATATTAGAAATATTATCTGGATTTAGACCATTCTGAATTAAAACTTCATAAAATCCATTAAACTGATAATAGTTAATTAATGAATAGATTAAACCTGCTCCAATACCTGCAGAGAAGTAAAAGAATAGAAATTTATTTCTTCCCCACATCTGTTCTAGAGGAGTTCCAAAAGCCCATAAACCATACATATTAAAGAGTATATGAGGGAAACTTCCATGCATAAACATATGCGAAACATATTGCCAGATACTAAAATGTTCATTTTTTGGAAAATGTAATGCTAGAATATTTGTTAGATCTACATCAACTATTTGAGGAGCAACAAATAAAATCACATTGATAATAATCAAATGTTTTATTCCTTCTGTAAGTTTGATTCCATTCATATTTTAACGAGCAAATAATTGATCAATTTCTTCTAACGTAAGTGTCTTAAAAGTTGCTTTTCCAGAAGGACAAATACTTGGTTCTTTACAAGAAAACAAATTATTAACTAAACTTTCTTGTTCTTTTTGCGATAAAATAGCCCCTGTTTTAATAGCCAATGATTTTGAAAAAGACTTAGCCATCAAATCAAAGGGATTAAAATTGGCGTCTGGAACATCTAGATTAATATTTTCTAATAATTCTTCTAAAACGGTGGTTATTTTACTTTCAGAAATAGCAACCGGAGTTCCTTTAATAGTTACGGATTCTTTTGTAAACTCATCAAAATGAAAACCAACATTTTCTAATTCTGATTTTAAAGTATAAATCATTTCTATTTCAGCTGATGAAAATGAGATGGTAATTGGAAATAATAGTTGTTGACTGTGAACTTCCTTAACTGTCGTGTTTTCTAGAAACTCTTCAAATAATACACGTTGATGTGCTAATGATTGATGAATTAAAACCACACCAGACTTTATAGAACTTAATAAATACTTACGTTGAATCTGTAAAGTTTTATTTGCTTCCTGTACATTTTCTTGATGAAATAAAGATTCTTGTTGTGCTACTTCATCAGTAGTTGCATATAAAGATTCCCAATTCTCATTATTTTTTTCTCTCTTATAAGGAAAATGTATTTCTTTCTGTTTCCTTTCTTTAAATGGGTTAAAATCTGGATCTACAGAGATTTTTGGTTCAGATGGTTTGGATGTTTTAGTATTAAAATTATAAGGTGTATCTAAAGTTGCATCTCTATTAAAATCTAAAACAGGAGCAACATTATATTGACCCAAGCTGTGTTTAATAGTGGCTCTTAATATTGCATAAACAGCTTTTTCATCATCAAATTTTATTTCTGTTTTAGTAGGATGAATATTAATATCGATACTTTTAGTTGGAACCGTTAAATATAAAAAATAGGAGGGATGAGATCCATGTTCAAGTAAACCATCAAATGCTGCAGAAACGGCATGATGTAAATAAGGACTTTTTACAAAACGATTATTGACAAAAAAGAATTGTTCACCTCTTTTTTTCTTTGAGAAAGCTGGTTTTGCAACAAAACCTTTCATGGAAATCATTTCAGTTTCTTCTGAAACAGGCACTAATTTCTCATTCATTTTTGCACCAAAAATGGCTACGATTCTTTTCCTTAAATTGCTATTTTTTATATGATATACTTCATTTTCATTATGATGTAAGCTAAATGAAATTTCAGGATGTGCTAAAGATACACGCTGAAACTCATCAATAATGTGTCTGGTTTCTATCGTGTCAGATTTTAAAAAATTTCTCCTTGCTGGAATATTGTAAAATAAGTTTTTTACAGCAATGTTTGTTCCTGTAGGAGTAGCAATCATTTCTTGATAACTGACTTTACTGCCTTCAATTTTTATATGGGTACCTAACTCTTGTGTTTCTTGTTTGGTTTTCATCTCTACGTGAGCAATCGCAGCAATAGAAGCCATTGCTTCACCTCTAAAACCTTTGGTATGTAATTGAAATAAATCTTCTGCGGCTTTTATTTTTGAGGTTGCATGTCGCTCAAAAGAAAGTCTAGCATCTGTTGTGCTCATTCCTTTTCCATCATCAATAACCTGTATTAATGTTTTTCCAGCGTCTTTAAGAATAAGTTTAATAGCGGTTGCATTTGCATCTATAGAGTTTTCAAGTAATTCTTTCACAACTGAAGCTGGACGTTGAACGACTTCTCCTGCTGCAATTTGATTCGCAACATGATCTGGTAAGAGTTGAATAATGTCTGACATTATTTTTTACTAAAAATTGATAGATCAAAATCTATGATGAATAAAAAAATAAGCACTAAAACAGCAATAATATATAATACAACTTTGTTTGTATTTCTTTCCGGACCGTCTAATTCATAGATCTGATTGTCTACTTCTATAGCAGTTTTGTCTCCTTTTAGTTCACCAATAGCATTAGTGATTTTTCCTTTTAGACCTTTGCTACTTCCAGTGGTACTTCTAAATTCATCAAATTTATGTTTGATTTCATAAGGATTGCCATCGCCTTTATAGTATCTAGGCTTGTAATCAAATTTTTTGTTTTTTCTTTTTATAACTCCCATTCAATGATCTCTAAGTTCATTTAAAACTACAAATATTAGACCAATACTCTGTAGTTTGTCAAAGTTACTTAATAATAAAATAATGGTCAAGGTTTGTTGGTAAGTTCCGCTGTTAAATAAAAGGTAAAGCGGCCATTTTAATTGCAGCAATGGCACATTCAATTCCTTTGTTTCCTAATTTACCGCCAGAACGGTCTAAGGACTGTTGTTTAGTGTTGTCTGTCAATACACAGAAGATAACCGGCGTATTGTATTTAATGTTAAGATCAACAATACCTTTAGTGACTCCTTCACAAACAAAATCGAAATGTTTTGTTTCTCCTTGTATCACATTTCCAATGGCAATGATGGCATCTAAATTTTGAGTTTCTAGCATTTTTTTACAACCAAATACTAATTCGAAACTACCAGGAACATCCCAAGAAATTATATTTTCTTGTTTGGCACCACAATCTAATAAGGCTTCAATTGCTCCTTTGTGAAGATTTTTAGTAATTTCTGGATTCCACTCAGAAACAACAATCCCAAACCGAAAATCTTTCGCGTTTGGGATTGTTGTCTTATCGTAATGGGATAAATTAGTTGTAGCCATAGATACTATTGAGCGTATTTAGCGCTGTAAATATATTTTTCTATGCTCTTACCTGTTTCGGTAGTAGGATAATTATCTTTAATCTTAGTAAATAATTTTTCAGCCTTCGCAAATTCACCTAAATCCATAGCAGTTTTACCTGCTTTAAATAAAAATAAAGGCGTTGTAAATTCATTGTCTTTTTTATTGGCTGCTTTTTCATAGTACTCTAAAGCATCTGCTTGTTGATCAATATCAGCAAAAGCATCTCCAATAGCACCTAAAGCAGTCGGACCTAATAATTCGTCATCAGAGGTGAACTTACTTAAGTACTCTATAGCTTTTTGATACTCTTTCATTTTTAAATAAGAAACACCAGCATAATAGTTAGCAATGTTTCCAGCTTTGGTTCCACTATATTTAGTTGCTATATCTAGAAAACCATATTTTCCATCAGCACCTGCTAAGCCAAGTTGTAATATAGAATCTGTACCAGAATTAGCTGCAATCGCTTCATCAAAGTATTTTCTTGGAAAAGCTAATTCGTTAGAAGCTTCGGTCTCCTGAGGCTCTACAATGTACTTATTGTACCCTAAAAAACTTAAGATTAAAACAATCACCACAACCAACCCATAAAATAAAGGTTTGCTATTTTTCTCAATCCATTGTTCTGATTTAGAAGCCGTTTCGTCTAAAGTATTAAAAACCTCTGCAGTTGTGCTCTGCATATTTGCCGCATGTTGCTCTTTCTTATCTTTCGGTTTAAACCCTTTTTTCTTATATGTTGCCATACTTTATTTAAAAAATTAGTAGGCGCAAAAATAGTTTTTTTAATTGGATTTTGAAAGCCAATATATCGTAAATTTTCAATAATTTGCAGAACCTTATTCACTACGATTTTTAGTTATGTATTTGCAAAAAATATCTTTAGTAAATTTTAAAAACTTCGATTCTAAAACTTTCGAGTTTAAAGAGAAAATAAACTGTTTTATAGGTCAGAATGGTGTTGGTAAAACCAATGTATTAGATGCTATTTATTATTTGTCTTTTGCAAAAAGCTATTTCAATCCGATAGCTGTTCAGAATATTCAACATGAGAAAGGTTTCTTTATGATTGAAGGTGATTATTCTATTAATGATAGACAAGAAAAGATAATTTGTAGTTTAAAAAAGGGGCAAAAGAAAATTTTAAAGAGAAATGGGAAAGCTTATGAAAAGTTTTCCGACCATGTTGGCCAAGTACCGCTTGTTATTATTTCTCCATCTGATAGGGACTTGGTTACAGAAGGAAGTGATACTCGAAGAAAATTTATTGACGGTGTCATTTCTCAACAAGACAAGAAGTATCTACAAGATTTAATTGCATATAACAAAGTACTTTCTCAACGAAACGCTTTATTAAAATACTTTGCTGCCAATAGAACATTTGACGCTACAAACCTTGAAGTTTATGATGATCAATTGGTTAATTATGGAACCAATATTTACGATAAGAGAAAACAGTTTTTAGAGAATTTTATTCCAATTTTTAATCAAAAATATCAAATCATCTCTAATGATAAAGAGCAAGTTGACTTGGTTTACAATAGTCAATTACATATTACATCTTTCAGGGATTTATTAAAAAATAGCTTAGAAAAAGATAAAATTCTTCAGTACACTACAGTTGGAATTCATAAAGATGATTTGAGTTTTGAGATAGGAGAATATCCTATTAAGAAATTTGGTTCTCAAGGTCAACAAAAATCGTATTTGATTGCTTTAAAATTCGCTCAGTTTGAGTTTATCAAGCAACAATCTGATTTAGTACCGATTCTTTTGTTGGATGATATTTTTGATAAATTAGACGAATATCGTGTTGCACAAATAATTGAATTGGTTAATAATGATGAATTTGGACAAATTTTTATCACCGACACACATTCAGATAGAACAGAGAAAGTGATTCAGAAAAGTAATAAACCGTATCAAATCTTTAAATTGTAATGGCTAAAAGAGAAAACGAATCCAATCCTATTAAAGACTTAATGGATTCTTTTATAAAAGAGAATAATCTTAGTAAAGGGATGCGAAAGATTAAGATTGAAGAAGCTTGGCAAAATTTAATGGGACAGGGAGTTACTTCTTACACGGAGTCAGTTCAATTGCAAAATTCTACTTTAATTATCCGTTTATCATCCTCTGTATTAAGAGAAGAATTGAGCTATGGTAAAGATAAAATCATTAAAATGATTAATGATGAAATGGGTGAGGACGTTGTATCAAAAATTATGTTGGTATAAAAAAAACTCGTCACATTTCTGTAACGAGTTTCTCTAAATATATTTAAAAAAGAATTTGCTTAAAATATCTCTCTACCAGAGAAATGGAAATTTCCTTCAATTTGTGCATTTTCATCACTATCAGAACCATGTACAGCATTTTCTCCCATAGAAGTAGCATATAACTTTCTGATGGTTCCTTCTGCAGCATCTGCAGGGTTTGTAGCTCCAATTAATGTTCTAAAGTCTTCAACTGCATTATCTTTTTCTAAGATAGCTGCAATAATAGGACCTCTTGTCATAAATTCTACCAATTCTCCAAAGAATGGGCGTTCGTTATGAACTGCATAAAAAGTTTCCGCATCATTTTTTGTCATTTGCGTTTTTTTCAATGCTACAATTCTAAATCCAGCTGCATTAATCTTTTCTAAGATTGCTCCAGTATGTCCGTTTTCAACACCATCAGGCTTAATCATGGTGAATGTTCTATTTGTTGCCATTTTTGTTTTTTAATGTTTTTAAAATCGCGGCAAAAGTACGTAAATTTTTAATAAAATTGTATCTTCGCCTCTTATGATTTTGAAACAATTTAACGAATTACAATCCTATTTAGAATCGCCTAGAAACATTGTTATTGTTGGGCATAGAAATCCAGATGGAGATGCCATGGGATCTACTTTAGGATTATATCATTACTTTAAAAAGAAAGGACATCAACCAACAGTTGTAGTTCCTAACGAATATCCAGACTTTTTACATTGGTTACCTGGTTCAGAAACTACCTATCGATTTGATTGGCAGAACACACAATCTCAAAGAGCTATCAAAAATTCTGACATTATATTTTTATTAGATTTTAATGCTTTACATCGAGTGGGGAACGACATGCAAAATACCTTAGAAGGATATGAAAACGATTTTGCTTTAATTGATCATCATCAACAACCTGATGATTTTACATATATGTTTTCAGATGTAGAAATGTGTTCTACTTGTCAAATGGTCTATCACTTTATAGAAAAGATGGGAGATGTTGATTTAATTGATGCAGCTATTGCAACCTGTTTGTATACTGGTATTATGACAGATACGGGTTCTTTCAGATTTCGTTCTACTACAAGTTTAACACATAAAGTAATAGCAAATTTAATTGATAAAGGTGCAGAAAATGATAGAATTCACAGCAATGTATACGATTCTAGTTCTTATGGACGTTTACAATTGTTGGGACAAGCTTTACAAAATTTAAAGGTTTTACCAGAATATAAAACTGCCTATATAACAATTACTGAAGCTGAAAAAGCAGCAAATAATTTTAAGAAAGGTGATACAGAAGGTGTAGTAAATTATGCATTGTCTGTGGCAGGAATTGTAATGGCAGCGATTTTTATAGAAGATAAAGAGCAAAACCTAATCAAAATTTCCTTTAGATCAAAAGGTTCTTTTTCTGTAAATCAGTTTTCTCGAGAAAATTTTAGTGGTGGAGGGCATGATAATGCCGCAGGAGGAAAATCACTTTTATCAATGGCAGAAACAGTTGAAAAATTTATTAGCTTATTACCAGAAAATAAAGAAAAATTAGTCACTTCTTATGAAGAGTAGAATTTTCATTTTTTTAATTTTAATTGGATTTACTTCTTGTTCTGAGCAAGAAGCTAGAAGACCTGTTACGGCAAGTAAAACCTATACATTGGCTGCTACAACTGAAAGTTTGAAGAAAATTAACAGTTTAGAGGAAGCTAAAATTGAAAACTACATTTTAAAAGATAGTTTGAATAATTATATTCGTTCTTCTAATGGATTTTGGTATCAATATATTACCAAGATTGATGAAGATACTACGAAACCCAAAAAAGGAGATGTAGTAGAATTACAGTATGATTTTGTAGATTTGAACGATCAAATTATCTACTCTAAAGATCAAATTGGAACTAAAAAATATAAAGTAGATAAAGAAGATTTTGTCCCAGCCATACAAATGGGTGTTAAAATAATGAAAGTAGGAGAAACAGTTAAATTTATCATACCCTCGTATAATGCATTTGGCGTTGTAGGAGATCAAAATAAAATTGGAATTAACCAATCGATTATAAGTAGAGTAACATTAATAAATATAAATAAATAACAATGAGTATTAAAAAAGTTTTTGCGCTTATGCTAATTGCAACTTCTATGATTTCTTGTAGTAATCAACCAAAAGAAGTAACATCATTAAATAGTAAAGTTGATTCTGTAAGTTATGCAGTAGGTTTAACTATGTCACAACAATTAAAGAGTAATTTTCAAGAAGTAAACGAAGACATTCTTTTACAAGCTATTAGAAATGGATTAGATTCTACGAATCTATTAATAGATATTAAGGATGCACAAACAGTTATTAGACCTTATTTTCAAAAAAAGCAACAAGAACAAGCGAAAGAAAGACAAGAGAAAGCTTTAAAAGAGGCAGAATCTAAATATGCTGATAATAAAAAAGCAGGTGAAGACTTTATTGCAGCTAACAAATCGAAAAAAGGAGTCGTTACAACTGCGAGCGGTCTACAGTATATTGTTTTGAAAGAAGGAAAAGGAGCGACCCCAAAACCTACTGATAAAATAAGAATTCACTATCACGGGACTACAATCAAAGGAGAAGTATTTGACAGTTCTGTTGATAGAAAAAATCCATATGAATCTAATGCAAATCAATTCATCACAGGTTTTAATGAAGCTTTGTCATTAATGAAAGAGGGAGCAAAGTACAAAGTATTTATTCCTCAAGAATTAGCCTATGGAGCGCAACAAAGAGGAGCGTTAATTCCACCTTTATCAGCATTAGTTTTTGAAATAGAATTATTAAAAATTTTAGATAAATAATGAAAAAGTTAGTTTATTTTTTAATTTCACTGGCACTGTTTTCTGCATGTGAAAAAGCAGCATACAAAGATCTTGAAGATGGTCTTTATGCAGGTATTGAAACAGAGAAAGGTACAATTATAGTAGAATTATACGCAGATGAAGTACCACTAACTGTTGCAAATTTTATTACGTTAGCAGAAGGAACTAATCCTAAAGTTGTAGATTCTTTGAAAGGCAGATATTATGACGGACTAACTTTTCATAGGTTAGTAAAAGACTTTATCGTTCAAGGTGGAGATCCATTGGCAAATGGTAGAGGTGGACCAGGATATACTTTCTATGATGAATTTAATCCAAAATTAAGACATGATAGTAAAGGTGTTTTATCAATGGCTAATTCTGGCGTTAATAGTAATGGAAGTCAGTTTTTTATTACCTACAAACCAACACCATGGTTGGATGGTTATACACAAAATGATGAACTAAAAGATTGCAGCAATCCAAGAGTTGGTTGTCATTCAGTATTTGGTAAAGTTGTGAGTAGTTTTGATGTCTTAGATTCTTTAGCTCAAACAGATGTTATTAAAAAGATTGAAATAGTTAGAAAAGGAGCTGCAGCTAAAGGTTTTGATGCTGTTAAAGTCTTTGAAGAAGAGTTCTCTAAAGGAGCTGAAAAAGAGAAGCAACGACTAGCAGAATTAGAAAAACTAGAAATAGAAAGACTTGAAAAGTTTTTAAAAGATAAAGAAGTTTTCTATGAGAAAATGAATGTCAAAAAAGCAAAGAAACAAGAATCAGGTTTGCAAATTTTAACCTTTAAAACAGGTAAAGGGAAAAAATTCAATTCAGCAATTTCTACTACCATAAATTATACAATCTATTTAGCTGATGGTACTAAGGTGCAATCTACTGAAGGAGGAACTCCATTTGAATTTACTTTTGATAAAAGACCTTTAATTACAGGTGTTAAAGAAGCAATTTCAAAAATGAGAGAAGGAGGTAAAGTACGATTGTTTATCCCTTACTACTTAGGTTATGGAGAAAACGGAGGTGGACCTTTTCCAAAGAAAGCTGATATTGTTTTTGATTTAGAACTCTTAAAAGTAGGAAAGTAATTTGATAGAAAGTCTCTTACAAAAAGATACAGAATTACTCATATTCCTTAATAATTTAGGAAGCGAACAATGGGATGGTTTCTGGTTAGCATTGACTAATCAGTTTCACTGGTCTCCATTGTTCGCTTTTCTACTATTTCTAATTTTTAGAAAATTTGGTTGGAAAAACGGATTGTTAATGATCTTGTTTTTAATAGGATTGGTTGCTTTTTCAGATCAATTTACCAACTTTATAAAACATTCATTTCAACGTTTAAGACCTTGTAATACAGATGGTGTCTTTGAGCAATTACGCTCTTTTACCTATAGACCTGGAGGTTATAGCTTCTATTCAGGACATGCTTCTCTTTCAATGACTTTCACAGTTTTTATCATTCTATTATTGAAAAATCACTACAAATACATTGTGTTTCTTCTCATTTTTCCATTGCTTTTTGGATATAGTAGAATTTACTTAGGAGTACACTATCCTCTAGATATCCTAACAGGATATATCACCGGAATGATCTGGGGATACTTATTTTATAGATTAGAAAAAGTTTTAAGACTTAGTACTAGATTCAGATAGATAAATCGACTTATTCACAGGATTTAAGAAAATCAATAAAAATATTACTGCAAAGAACAATTCATATACTTCCCATTTCCTACTTAAGTTAGGTAGAATAGCGATAAATATAGTATTGATTAAGAATGCTGCAATATGACTTAGTTGTGGTACAGGAATTACAAACATATCTACAAGCTTTTTAATTCCTTTATATTTTTGATACAAGAATGGCATAATTAATAAATAGATAGCCATAACAAGGGTTAGTAACTGACTAAAAATTAGCTTATTTAGTTTTACACCACCAACTTCTAGGTTGTGGAAATTTGTTTCCTTTTGTAAATTATTTCCTTGAAAAAACTCTCCAGATTCTATTCCGAAAATTCGTTGTCCCCAAGAGATTTCTTCACCTGCTCCAAATAAAAATAAAATTCCAAAGAAAAGAATCCCTAGTTTCCAAAGTACTTTTTTGTCTTTGCTAGCGGTAAAAAGACGAATAAATTGAAGTATACTAATGCATAATAAAAAGAAAAAGGTTCCGTATTCTATAGCTCCGTCTTCTTGAGCAAATACAGTATCAAAATAAACTTTATCAGTAAATCCAAAATAAACAGATAATGCAAGTACTATCAGTAGTGCAAAAAATAAGAATGATTCTACTTTGGTTAATTTTTTAAAACGTAGCATAAAGTATATAATAAATGAATTACAAAGGTATAAGAAAAACTTAATCCTTTACGGAGTATTTGAGAAGTTTACTAACTCTAATAATATCAACCTTTTCAGAGTTGGTAATTCCAATTCCTAACCTTGGATATATTTTAGCATCTGGAAGTCCAGTATGTTCAAAACTAATAATTCCAGTAATCTTGCCATTTGCAGGAATTGTGTTTTTTTTAAGATTCAACAATACTTCTTTAGTAAAGATTTCTTGCTTTTTGTCTTTAAGAAAACCAATATAAACCTTAAAATCATCTAACTTAATAGTTCTGTCAAAGTTGTTTTCAATCTCAACAGGAATTGTATTCATCTCATTTTCCTTTAGAACAATTTGTTCGTTTGAAAAATTAATTTGCAATTGAGTTAAATCTTTATAATTTGAAACAATTGACGTAAATACAGAGTCTTTTCCTCTAATATGAGTTCCAAAATTAGTATGATCTAATCGAATTCTACTGACCAAAGCAACTTCATTTGCAGATAAATCTTTCTGATTTTGAAGCATGATAAAATGATTATTTCTTCCTGTGAAATTTTTCATATAATAAGCTTTCTCTTTGGTATAATACCAATAGGTCGCTGTATTTTGATAAGAATTGATAAAGATTTTATCTTGTCCTTTTGTAGCTGATTTTAATTCTAAAGCCCATGCTTCATTACCATGGGTATTGAGTTTCTTTGGAATTATACCTTCCGTGAACATTAAGACTCTTGCAAATAACATAATTGCTATGTTAATAAAAGCCAAACGGATAAACCATTTCCTAGATTTTTTTCTATCAATTATAAAATTAAAGGTGATTAATAGTAGAGGTATACTTATAGGGACAATCCATTGCGCTTGTACACGTCCTCTAAACGAAGAGAAAAAGAAAAACACTAGAAAACCTATGATAATATAATTTAATGCTTTAGCAAAGGTATCTTTAGTTCTAATATTTTTAAAAAAAGCGTGATATATAATCGGAAAGGTGAATCCAACGATGGCAATCATATTTACAAAATGCATTAAGGTATGCTCTAACTTATAAGCTCTATTTGAAACTCTTCCTTGTAAATGATATCTAAAAGAAGCAAAATCATTCATCCATTGCCAATGAAGATGGGGTATATATAAAAGAAGTGCTCCTAAGCAAACCAACCAAAGTTTATAATTTTTAATTAATTTCCAATTTGATAAAAAGACGAAGAATACAATTAAAATCCCTTGATATTTACTGTACATCATACCTGCAATAGCAATAGGAAGCAATAAGTAACTTAATGTGTTTTTCTTTGTTACATATTCTTTGTAGGCATATAAAAATAATCCACAGAATAACATTAAAGGAGTGTCTGGTGTGGTGATAAAACCATAAACATTTAATAATGCTGTAGAAAAGAATACCAATAAAAACAACCAAGTATATTCTTTTTTCCTTGGATGATCTATAGTACACCAAACGATATAGCTTAGAAAACTAAATGAAACAGCTGAGAAAAAACGAACACCAATTTCATCTGTAAAAAGAAAATCACTGATGGTTATCCAAACCGCAACAAATGGGGGATGATCAAAAAATCCCCAATCCATATATTGACTATACACCCAATAATATGCTTCGTCTGGTAATAACTCCGTTAAACTACCTTGAATAACATTCAAAATAAAAAAGACAAGAATTGTTATTGGTAAAAGGAATTTAGATTTTTTAAGATTGTTCATTGTATAATTTCAATAATTTTTCAGCAGCAGAAAAAGGAGTAGTTTTTCCTTTTTTTAACAAAGCAATTTCTTGTTCTAAAGCTTTGGCTATGTTTTTATCTTTAAAAAAAGAATCGTGCAAATTTTGTTGAATCGTAGCTTGTAGCCAAAATTTATTTTGATGATTTCTTTTATTCTTAAAGAATTCAGTTTCTTTTGCTGAGGCAATATAACCATCAATCATAGAAGAAACTTCTTCAATTCCTGAATTTTGTAATGCACTTGCTGTTAATACTTTTGGAATCCAACCACTTTCTTTAGGAGGATATAAGTGTAGGGCTCTTGTAAATTCAACTTTAGCAATTTTAGCATTCTTTACATTTTCTCCATCAGATTTATTTATGACAATCGCATCTGCCATTTCAATAATTCCTCTTTTAATCCCTTGTAATTCATCTCCAGCCCCAGCAATTTTTAGTAGTAAAAAGAAATCAACCATAGAATGCACCATGGTTTCACTTTGTCCAACACCTACAGTTTCAATAATAATTGTATCAAAACCTGCAGCTTCACATAAAATAATACTTTCTCTTGTTTTTTGAGCTACACCACCTAATGATGTTCCGGATGGCGAAGGTCTTATAAAAGCATTTTTATCGGTAACCAGTTCTTCCATTCTAGTCTTATCCCCTAAAATACTTCCTTTATTAATAGAACTACTTGGGTCAACAGCCAAAACAGCCACTTTATTCCCTTTATTGGTTAAATGCTTTCCAAAAGCTTCAATAAAAGTACTTTTTCCAACTCCAGGAACACCAGTAATACCAATTCTAACAGATTTATTAGCGTATGGTAAACATTGTTCTAATATTTGATTTGCTTTTTCTTGATGTTTTTGATTGGTGCTTTCAACCAAAGTAATGGCTCTACTTAGATAGGTAATATTACCATCTAAAATCCCAGCTACATATTCTTTAATACTAGGCTTTTTACTTCTATTTGTTTGAATTTTTTTAGCTGATGATTTACTGGTTGTTTCTGGTTGAGAAACACCATCTTTTTCATGTAATGCAGAAGATTGCTTTTTAGCCATATATTGGATGACGGAATATTTAGGTAAATTTAGAAATAAAAATGATGCAAACTGCAACACTTATAAAAAGGTGTCGTCTATAAGGTAACTAATCAATTAATGAGTCAAACAAAG